>Ga0209181_10000264_pt1 | contig 97778 bp, 93 predicted proteins | sample MAT05_FD_187208 | JGI IMG/M metagenome (GOLD analysis project Ga0209181, IMG submission 187208) | Freshwater microbial communities from Lake Fryxell liftoff mats and glacier meltwater in Antarctica - MAT-05 (SPAdes) (version 2) | ecosystem: Environmental > Aquatic > Freshwater > Ice > Liftoff...
ATTGGCGTCCTCATTGGCGTCCTCATTGGCGTCCTCATTGGCGTCACCGGTGCCCTCCGCTATAATCACCACTCATTTTATTGCGCAAGTCGAAAAACCCATGGGCTTTCTCGCCGGAAAACGCATCCTCATCACAGGCCTGCTCAGCACCCGTTCCATCGCCTATGGCGTCGCCAAGGCGATGCATCGCGAAGGCGCCGAACTGGCCTTCACCTATCAGAACGAACGCTTTCAGGAACGCGTCACTAAAATGGCGCAGGAGTTTGGTAGCGACCTGGTGCTACCCTGCGACGTGTCCAAAGACGAAGACGTCGCCAGTCTGTTCGCCGAACTGGGCAAGCGCTGGGACGGTCTGGACGGCTTGGTGCATGCGATCGCCTACGCCCCCACCGAAGCGCTCGACGGCGAATTCCTCGATGGCTTTACACGCGAGGCTTTTCGCATCGCCCACGATGTCTCGGCCTACAGCTTCCCCGCCCTAGCCAAGGCGGCCCTGCCGATGATGGAAGGACGACCCGCCGCACTGGTGACGCTTACCTATCTCGGCGCTGTGCGCACCATGCCTCACTACAATGTTATGGGCATGGCAAAAGCCAGCCTCGAAGCCTCGGTGCGCTACCTTGCTTCCAGCCTGGGACCGCGTGGCATCCGCGCCAACGGCGTTTCCGCTGGTCCGATCAAGACGCTGGCTGCCTCGGGTATTGGCGACTTCAGCAAGCTCCTCGCCTACAACCAGAAGCACGCGCCGTTACGCCGTAACGTCACCATCGAAGAAGTCGGCAATGCCGTGGCCTTCCTGTGCTCAGACCTCGCCAGCGGCATCACCGGCGAAATCATGTATGTCGACGGCGGTTTCAACACCACCGCCCTGGGCAACGCCGACACCTGATTTCTTGGCGCAAAAAAAACGGGCTGCGGAGTAATCGCAGCCCGTTTGCTTTTCCGGCCCCGCTTATTGGCGCTCTTTAGTCTCCAGCACCGCTTTGTTGACCTTCACCGGAAAACGCACACGCAGCGCGGTCAAATAGGCGTTGAAATCCTCGCCGCCTGAGAACTGCACCAGTTGGCCACGCAACGCCTTGGCGCGGGGATCGTCGTTCCTCGTCACCCCCGGCCGTATGGCGGAGATGCGATAAAGCGCATAGGCGCCGCCGGGCAGTTGCACACCGGTGTAGGAAGGCAACTTGTCGGGCGCCGCTTTGAAGATGGCTTTCAGGCCTTCAGGTGCCAAGCCGCGCACGCCTTGGCGCGTCAGCGTTTGCGTCGGGCTCCAACTCACACCGATTTTCTCGCCCTGGGCAAGTTGAGCCAGCTTCGCCTCGCCATCCTTTAGTGCGAGCTTGGCGGTTTCTTCCGCAGTCAGTTGCTTTTCGATCTCGGCCTTCACCGCTTCAAGCGGACGCAATTCGGCTGGCTTATGCTCAATGATGCGCGCCGATACCAGCGTATTCGGCGCGACTTCAACTGCTTCGGTGTTGCGCTGGTTCTTAAGTGCATCCTCAGCAAAAAGTGCCGACAACAATTTTTCGTTGCTTGCGAGCGGACCGGCTGCCGCGCGATTCACTTTATCGAACATACCGGTTTGCTTGATCTCCAGTTTGAACTTGTCAGCAGCCGGTTTGAGGCTGTCGGCTTGTTCATAAACGGTATTCGAGAAGCTTTCCGCCGCCTCGGCGAATTTCTTCATCGCTACCTGTGCCTTGAGCTCCGTGGCGATATCGCCACGCACCTCTTCGAAGCTGCGGCCCTTCGCAGGACGAATTCCCGTCAGCTTGATGATGTGGTAACCGAAATCGGAACGCACCACATCGCTCAACTGGTTCTCCTTCATATCGAAGACCGCATCGTCGAAGGGCTTGACCATAGCGCCACGCGGAAAGTACCCAAGATCGCCGCCATTGGTGGCGGAACCTGGATCCTGCGAACTGTCTTTCGCCAGCTTGGCAAAATCATTCGGGCTCTTCTTCAATTGCGCCAGCAGCGCTTCGGCTTTCTCGCGCCCGGCTTTTTGCGCATCGTCCGGCGCGCTCTTGGGCACCTGAATCAAGATGTGACTAGCTCGACGCTCCTCGGCCTTGACGTACTTGGCGACGTTCTTTTCGTAGGCGCTCTTGACCTCATCATCCGGCACCTGTGTCTGCTCGCCCAGCGTGTCCAGACTCAAAACAAGGTACTCGGCACGTATGCGCTCCGGCACTTCGAAAAGTTTGCGATTTTTTTCGTAAAAATCCTTGATTGCTTCGGCGGTGAGTTTGACCTGGCCGGCAAACTGCTCTGGCCGAATCAGTGTTTCGCCAACTTCACGTTCTTCCAGTTGCACCGCCATGACACGCTCAGTGGCGCCGCGCGAAACGATGCTGCCTTCCACGAGCGCGGTCACCAGTTGCTGCGCCAGCAAATCGCGACGCAGCTTGGCCTCGAACGCTTGCTCGGTCAGCCCTTGGTTACGAATCACCGCGCGCACACGCTCAATGGAGTATTGCCCGTTCTCCTGGAAAGCCGGCACGGTGGCGAGAAATTCCTTAAGCTGTGCATCGGTCAGCGTCATATTGGCCTTCTGCGTCGCCAATTGCACCAAGCGCTGGCTCACCAAGGAATCAAGCAAAGCCTGGCGGGCTTCGAGCGTTTCCAGCATGGCGGGATTGAATTCGCGACCGTACATGCCACGCAATCGCTCCTGCTGATCGCGCATGGCTTGCGCAAATTCCTGTGGCGTGATGCTGCTGCCACCAACGCTGGCCATATCGCCGCCACCACCGCTACTGTGAATGTACGATTCAACACCCCAGAACGCGAAGGGGAGCGTGATCAGTACAAGAAAAACCTGGACGATTCTTTTGTTGTTGCGAACCGCATCAAACATGCTCGGTCACCATGAATATTGGAACGCCAATAATAAAAAAGGCGAACTCACGTTCGCCTTTTTTGCCTTACTTGCAGCGTGCCTCGAACGAGGCACGCTTACCGTTTTGGCGGAGTGGACGGGACTCGAACCCGCGACCCCCGGCGTGACAGGCCGGTATTCTAACCAACTGAACTACCACTCCAAAAACCTTTTCTGCACAGCGTCTGTCACTGACGCTGACTGGTGGGTGCTGACGGGATCGAACCGCCGACATTCGCCGTGTAAAGGCGACGCTCTACCGGCTGAGCTAAGCACCCGCGCTGTTCCTGCAGGCCGACCACCGAACACTGACTCAAAGCCAACGAATCGCTGACCCACTCGGCCTACCAAAGTCCGCTAGTTTACCGCATCTTTGAGCGCTTTGCCAGCGCGGAACTTCGGTACCTTTGCCGCCTTGATCTTGATTGTCGCACCGGTACGGGGATTGCGACCGCTGCGCGCGGCACGCTTGCCTATGTAGAAAGTACCAAAGCCCACCAGGGTAACCATTCCGCCTTTTTTCAACGACGATTTCACGGCGCCGATGGTCGCTTCGAGCGCACGTCCAGCAGCCGCTTTGGAAATGTCGGCCGACTTGGCGATTTGATCAATCAGTTCTGACTTGTTCACGTATTCCCCCTCTCGTTTGATGGTGTGGAGTGACAGGAAAAACCTGCCGACGATTTATAGCAAGCCGGAAAACCTTGTGTCAAGCGGTTTTCCGGGGTATTACAAAAATGCGCAGCGAAAAATAAAAACGTCGTATCCATCATCGTTATTGGCGATGATGGATACGACGTCAGCAACGACGGTAAGCAAGTCGAAGATGTTTAGTGCGTGATAAGCCCGGTGATGGGCGATACCTCACCGGCCGGCGTCACTGCGGCGACCTCGGTGGATTCGGCCACCGGCTCGGGCTTGCGCTCGAGCGCGAGTTCTAACACCTGATCAATCCACTTCACCGGTATCACTTCAAGGGCATTCTTAATGTTCTCCGGTATATCGACCAGATCCTTGACGTTCTCTTCAGGGATGAGCGCGACACGGATGCCACCACGATGCGCAGCCAGTAGCTTTTCCTTCAAGCCACCAATAGGTAGCACTTCGCCGCGCAAGGTGATCTCGCCTGTCATGGCAACATCGGCACGCACCGGTATGCTGGTCAGCACGGAAACCAGTGCGGTGCAGATGGCGATGCCGGCGGACGGACCGTCCTTGGGTGTCGCGCCTTCGGGCAAGTGGATGTGGATATCGCTACGCTGATAAAAATCTTCGGCGATACCCAGCGTCTTGGAGCGCTTGCGCACGACTGACAGCGCTGCTTGTATGGACTCCTGCATCACTTCGCCGAGCTTGCCGGTGGTGACGGTCTTGCCTTTGCCCGGCAGCACCACCGCCTCAATCGTGAGCAACTCGCCGCCCACTTCCGTCCATGCCAAACCGGTGACTTGACCCACCTGGTTCTGCTTCTCGGCGATACCGAAGCTGTACTTGCGCACACCGAGGAACTTGTCGAGGTTTTTGGCATTGACCACGACCTTGCTTTGACGGCGCTTCAAAACCAGCGACTTCACCACCTTGCGGCAGATCTTGGAAATATCGCGTTCGAGACTGCGCACACCGGCTTCGCGCGTGTAATAACGCACGATGTCGCGCAGGGCATCTTCAGTAATTGATATTTCTTCCTTCTTCAGCCCGTTGTTCTTGAGCTGCTTGGTCAAGAGATAACGCTGGGCGATGTTGATTTTTTCGTCTTCGGTATAGCCCGACAAACGGATCACTTCCATGCGATCAAGGAGCGGCGCCGGAATGTTGAGCGTGTTGGCGGTAGCGACGAACATCACGTCCGACAAATCGTATTCCACTTCAACGTAGTGATCGACGAAAGTTGAGTTCTGCTCGGGGTCCAAGACTTCCAGCAAAGCGGACGACGGATCGCCACGGAAATCCTGTCCCATCTTGTCGACTTCATCGAGCAAGAAGAGCGGGTTTTTCACGCCGACCTTGCTCATGTTCTGCAATATCTTGCCCGGCATGGAGCCGATGTAGGTGCGACGATGACCGCGAATTTCAGCTTCGTCACGCACACCGCCCACCGACATGCGCACGAACTTGCGATTCGTGGCACGCGCGATGGATTGGCCGAGCGAGGTTTTGCCTACGCCGGGCGGGCCGACTAGGCACAGAATCGGCGCCTTTAACTTGTCCACGCGCTGCTGCACCGCGAGATATTCGAGGATGCGTTCCTTGACCTTATCGAGGCCGTAGTGATCTTTCTCCAACACCTTTTCAGCCACTGAGAGATCCTTGCTGATGCGGTTCTTTTTCTTCCACGGCAAAGCGATCAGCGTTTCGATATAGTTACGCACCACGGTGGCCTCGGCCGACATGGGCGACATCATTTTCAGCTTCTTCAACTCGGACTGGGCCTTGGTCAGCGCCTCCTTGGGCATGCCGGCGGCCTTGACCTTCTTGTCCATCTCGTCAAGGTCGGCGCCTTCTTCACCCTCGCCCAGTTCTTTCTGGATGGCTTTGACCTGTTCGTTGAGGTAGTACTCGCGCTGGCTCTTTTCCATCTGGCGCTTGACGCGACCACGGATGCGCTTTTCAACCTGCAATATGTCGAGCTCGGATTCGAGTTGGCTGAGCAAACGCTCGAGACGGCCACCGATATCGAACATTTCCAACACTTCCTGCTTCTGCTCCAGCTTGAGCGGCAGATGCGCGGCGATGGTATCGGCCAGACGACCGGCCTCTTCGATGCCCGCAAGCGATGTCAAAATCTCCGGCGGGATTTTCTTGTTCAACTTCACGTATTGATCGAATTGCGCAACGATGGCGCGACGCATGGCTTCGATCTCATGCGTGCTCTTGTCCTCCATCGGCACCGGCGTGACGTCGGCCACAAACATGGCACGCTGATCCGTCACGTTTTGCAGGCGGGCGCGCTGGTTGCCTTCCACCAGCACCTTCACCGTGCCATCGGGCAGCTTCAACATCTGCAGGATGGTGGCGATGCAGCCGATGTCATACATGTCCTCGGGGCCGGGTTCATCCTTGGCCGCCGACTTCTGTGCCACCAGTAAAATACTCTTACCCGCATCCATGGCGGTTTCGAGCGCTTTGATGGACTTCGGACGACCCACGAAGAGCGGGATGACCATATGCGGAAATACCACTACATCTCGTAGGGGTAGCAAGGGCATCTCTATGGTTTCAGCGGGGAGGTCGGGTACGCTCGACATGATATTTTCCTTCCATTGGCAACGATTGGTCCCACATGGGGCCTACGGCCGGAAATTCAAGAAGTTTAGCGCCGGCTACAACCCGCAAGCCCGCCGGCGATGGGATGACTCAGTTGGAACTGGCGACCTTGGGCTGGTCGGCGTAGATAAGGATCGGTTTGGCGGCGCCATCAATCATGCCTTCATCGATAACGACCTTTGTGACATTTTCCATGTTGGGAAGTTCATACATGGTATCCAGCAACACCGACTCAAGTATGGAGCGCAAACCACGCGCGCCGGTTTTGCGCTTTAACGCGCGGCGCGCGATGGCTTGCAGCGCCTGCGGGCGTATTTCCAGCTCGGCACCTTCCATGGCGAAAAGCTTCTGATACTGCTTGATGAGTGCGTTCTTCGGCTCAATCAGAATCTCAATCAGGGCGGCTTCGTCCAACTCGTGCAAAGTCGCCAGCACCGGTAAGCGGCCGACAAATTCGGGGATCAGACCGAACTTGATCAGATCTTCCGGCTCCACCGCACGCAGTATTTCTCCCACCGCCTTGCGATCATCCTTGCTTTTCACTTCGGCGCCGAAGCCGATACCGGCCTGCTCGGTGCGACTGCGGATGACTTTATCCAGTCCGTCAAAAGCGCCGCCGCAGACGAACAGGATGTTGGTGGTATCAACCTGAACGAAATCCTGGTTGGGATGCTTGCGCCCACCTTGCGGTGGTACCGAGGCAACCGTGCCTTCGATCAGCTTCAAGAGCGCCTGCTGTACACCTTCGCCAGAGACGTCGCGGGTAATTGAAGGGTTGTCGGACTTGCGCGAGATTTTGTCGATTTCATCGATATAGACTATGCCCTGCTGCGCCTTCTCGACTTCGTAATCACACTTCTGCAAGAGCTTCTGAATTATGTTTTCAACGTCCTCACCGACATAGCCGGCCTCGGTGAGCGTCGTCGCATCAGCCATGACGAACGGCACATTGAGCAGGCGCGCCAGCGTTTGTGCCAGCAGCGTCTTGCCGGAGCCGGTGGGGCCGATGAGCAGAATATTGCTCTTGGCGAGTTCCACTTCGTCGCTCTTGGACAAATGTTTGAGGCGCTTGTAGTGGTTGTACACCGCGACGGAAAGAATGCGTTTGGCGGGATCCTGGCCGATAACGTATTGATCGAGGATGGTGCAGATTTCGCGCGGCGTGGGCAGATCACCCTTAACACCCTTGACGCCATGGTCGGCGGCGATCTCGTCGCGGATGATGTCGTTACACAGCTCGATACATTCGTCGCAAATGAAAACGGAAGGCCCAGCGATAAGCTTACGTACCTCGTGCTGGCTCTTGCCGCAGAACGAGCAGTACAGAAGCTTTTCCACACCGCTTTTCTTTTCCGTCATTTCTTTCTCCGTAATCTAAATCGCGACACGCGCACAGGCGGCCAGCAGGTGGCCTATCAAGTGGCGGTTTCGGCGCGATTCGACAGCACCTTATCCACCAGCCCGTAATCCACCGACTCCTGAGCGGATAGGAAATTGTCGCGATCAGTGTCCTTGTCGATACGCTCGACCGATTGACCGGAATGCTTGGCCATGAGTTCGTTCAGGCGCGCACGCAGGTAGAGTATCTCCTTGGCGTGAATCTCGATGTCCGAAGCCTGGCCCTGGAAGCCGCCCATAGGCTGATGAATCATGACGCGTGAATTGGGCAGGCAGAAACGTTTGCCTTTGGCGCCGGCCGTCAGCAGAAAGGCGCCCATGCTTGCCGCTTGACCGATACAAAGCGTCGACACATCGGGCTTGATGAATTGCATGGTGTCGTAAATCGCCAAGCCGGCCGAGACCGAACCGCCGGGCGAATTGATGTAGAAATAAATGTCCTTGTCGGGGTTGTCCGCTTCAAGGAAAAGCAGTTGCGCGACGATCAGGTTGGCCGTCACATCATTGACCGGCCCGACGAGAAAGATCACGCGCTCTTTGAGCAAGCGCGAATAGATGTCGTAGGCGCGCTCGCCCCGACCGCTTTGCTCGATGACCATGGGGACCATGCCGAGGCCGACAGGATCCCACGACTGCGCGTTCTGAGTGTCGTATTTCATGTGTTCTTCCGCGGCATCATGCCGCATTTCCCATGAGTTCGTCAAAAGTCACCGGCTTGTCGCCGGCATCCGCATTTGCCACCACCCACTGCGTCACATTTTCCTCAATGGCGAGCGCTTCGACTTGGGCCAAACGCTGCTGCTGCGAGTAGTACCAACGCGCAAATTCCGGCGGGTTCTCGTAGCTTTGCGCCATCTCTTCGATCATGGCGCGCACCTGCTCGGGCTTGGCGTGCAAGCCATGGGTCTTCACCACTTCGGCGATCACCAAGCCCAGCTTAACGCGGCGTGTCGCCTGCTCGGCAAACCAGGCCGGCTCGATGGGCACGTTTTTGGCGTCAATGCCACGGTTATTCAAGTCCTGACGCGCTTCCTCGGCCAGCGCTCTGGATTCCTGTTCGATCAGCGCCTTCGGCACTTCGATCGGATTGGCTTCCAGCAAGGCATTCATGGCCTGCTCTTTGACTTTGGCTTTGACGCGTTTGGTTACTTCGCGCTCAAGATTATCGGTGACTTCGGCGCGCATCTTTTCCAGGTTGCCGTCTTCCACACCCAGGGCCTTGGCAAACTCCGCATCCACCTCAGGCAACTGCGGCGCCTCGACGCGCTTGACGGCGACTTCGAAGCTGACCAGCTTGCCGGCAAGATCCGTCGACTGATAATCCGCGGGAAAGGTCAGGTCGAAAGTCTTGCTCTCGCCCGGCTTCATGCCTGCGATAGGCTGCTCAAAATCTGGCAGCATGCCGCCGGCGCCCAGCATCAGCGGATAGTCATTGGCCTGGCCACCGGGGAAAATTTCGCCATTCAGACGACCGGTGAAATCCACCGTGACGCGATCACCATTGGCCGCAGCGCGCGTCGCCTCGACATAGTTCGTGCGCTGCTTGCGCAGCACGTCTATGGTTTTATCGACCTCGGCCTGGCCCACGGCCAGGAGCGGACGCTCGATCTTCCTCTTGGAAATATCGCCCAGCGCGAAATCGGGATAAATCTCGAAAACCGCAGAAAACTCCAGTTTGCCGCCGGCGTCGCTACCGGCATTTTTCGCTTCAATGCGCGGATAGCCGGCGACACGCAAATTCTGGTTGCGCACTTCTTCACCAAAGGCCTGCTCTACCGCGGCGCTGATCGCTTCTGAACGAGCTTGGGCGCCGTATTGCAGAGCAACCATTTTGAAAGGCACTTTGCCTGGGCGGAAGCCCGGCATTTTCACTGTGCGCGCCATCTGCTTGAGGCGCAGTTCAACATTCTTATCGATATCCGCCAAGGTTACCGCCATGTCGATGCGGCGTTCGAGTGCGCTTACGGGTTCCTGGTTCGTTTGCATGAGAGTTCCTGATACGGGGTTTGGCTAGCCACAGACTCGACGCCTGCCGCTGCGCCTGCCGCCAATGTGGTTCCTGAAGCATTCGCTGGCTGTGCCGAATGCTTGTTCTGTTGTTCTGCCGGACTGGCGCGCTATTCTAACATGCACCGGCACCCTCGTAGGCGGCTCTTAACGCCGCTACGGCTACAACCAGAGCTTGAGCAATCGGTGAATGTGCACGCGGTATTTCTCCAGTGGTGCCATGCTCTGAATCACGTATTTACCCTGCGTGCTGTCACGCGATTGCGGCTCCACCATGGGCATGCCGGAAGGGTTAATAAAGGAACAAATCACCGGGTTCGAGCGGTCCTCCGTAATGCGCACGACAACGGCGATTTCGCCATTGGCCAGGCGCAACTCGTTGAGCAGGACGCGTTACATGGTGGTCAGCGCGCCAAGCAATCAGTGCGGTAACGCGCGCCTAGTGGCTGCATGACAGTCATGCCTTGAAGCTGCCAACGGCAACTTGCAAATTGTGCGCGAGTTGCTCGAGCTGAACCGCCGCCGCCGAGGTTTGTGAAATCGCGTTGCTGTTCTCTTCGACCATGCGCGCGATCTCGTCAATGTTGCGGGCGATATCGTTGCTGCCGGTGCTTTGCTCGCGCACCGCGCCAGCGATCTCGTCGACGCCACGACTGGCCTCCACGACCGATGCCCGCGCCGAAGAAAAGATGCGCTCCAGCTCGTCCAGATGCACCTGGCTGGTGTCCAGCGATTTTGTGCCGGCGTCGAGCGAGTGTTCGACGACCCCGGACTGCTGCCCAAGTTTCTTGGTCACGTCGTCGATATCATTGGCCGCCTTGGTGGACAACTCGGCCAGCTTGCGTACTTCGTCCGCCACTACCGCAAAACCGCGCCCCTGCTCGCCGGCGCGCGCGGCTTCGATGGCGGCGTTCAAGGCGAGCAGATTGGTCTGATCCGCCAGATCTTTTACCAACTTGGTCATGTGGGTAATGGAAACGGTGCTATTTACAAACTCGTTGACCGAGGCGGTAATGTCACCGAACGCATGGCGCACGTGCGCAATCTCGCCCAGCAATCGCTCCAGCGAAGCGCCACCGGCTGCGGAATTTTCCAGGCTCTGACGCGAGGTTTCCTTAACATGCTGAGCATTGTCCGAAATCGACGCGACGCTGACGGTCATCTCTTGCATGGTGGCGGCCACCGCCGAAGCGGCATCGGCTTGACGGCCCGAACCATCGGCCACAATGCGTGCATTGCCGGAAAGCTGCTTGGAGGCGCCGGACACGGCGTTAGCTTCGTTCAGCACCTGGCGCACCGCTTGTTGGAAACTGCCGATCAACTCGTTGAAGGCGGAAGCCGTTTCAGCCACTTCGTCATTGCCGGCCACTTCCACGCGTCGGGTTAAATCGCCATTTTTCATCTCCAGCGCAGCAATCTTGATGCCATGCACGGCAACCACGATGCTATGTCGCACCAGCAGGCTTACGCCAATACTCAGCAATATGGACAAAACCAGCACACCGATCTGTAGCTTCACCACCAGTGCTGCCGTCACCGAAGCCGCCTCATAGGCTTGCTCGCTTAACTTCTCTTCGAGTACCAGCAAATCGCTCAGATGTTTGCTGAGCGCAGCGAACTCCTGCTCGGCCACACCCATCATGGTGGTCGCCATTTCAAAATCGACCACGGCGACTTCGACAACGTTGAGCATGGATTTCTGATACGCATCCACATGCTCGGCTGCGGAATCTAGCAAGGCCTTTTCCTCCGGCGTGGTGGCGCCGGCGGTGGTGATGGCCGTCAGGTTGCTGCCGAGTTGTTGAATACGGCCCTGTAACTCCTTGCCCATCGCATCCAGACGCTTGCCGCCCAGGCGGGCCGCACCCGAGGCCATGATGCGATAACCGGTGGCGTAGGTTTCCTGCGCCTTGAAAGCCGCTTCGGAGGCCAGCTTGAAGTGCTTGAAGCGAACCTGATAGATGTTATTCAGCACGCTTTCCTGCTGATACACACCGTAATAGGACGTCGCCGCCAAGACCAACAGCAACGCCAGTACCAGCACTGGCGCAAGCAACAGTTTCGCCCCGATGCTGAGACGCCCTAAAACACTCATGATCGTATCCTTTCTGTTTGTACGGGCGCGGCCATCGCATGGCGCTTTCCCATCGCTGGCACGCCATCAGTGGGCGACGAGCAGCCGCGCTGACCCGATGGCGGACAGCGCCCATCAGTCCGGATTTACGGCAGGGATTTGGGGAAACTTTAGGACGAACAGGCGGCGCGGGCCGCGTGCGCACACCTACGTCATAACAGTGGTAGCCCCTTACAGCGTAGGTGCGCCGATGGAGCCATGATGCTTGGTGCCAGGAAGGGACTCGCATATCGCCTTGCAAGCCAATAGCGGCGCGGATCTCGGTATTAGCGATTGGAGATATGCCCCCAAATGTGCCCCCAGACTGTCCGCGCTCGCCTAAGAGTGGATCGCCCACTATGCCTTGTCACTATGTCTTGTCAGTTGATTACTGGGTCCGCGTCGGCCCACTATCACCCGCCGCCGTTGATCGCTTGAAGGGAATCATCCTGTTCTCGCAGGACGCGCCGAAGCGCCCGCAGTTCCTCCCGCCATCCGCCCTTATCCGCATTCCTCGAAACCCTCGCCTTACCTTCCGGCGACTTCGGCCCGGTCGACTTCTCCCACGGTTTCCACTGTCTGATTAACTCGGCTCTCAGCTTGCGATGCGCGGGTGTCCGGTAATAACTCATTGCCACTCCCTGATAGTTGGCTTTTCACGTTTTCAATTTCTCTCGCCTGCGAAGGTGCTGCCACGCCGTTGTTAATCTGTTGCGGCCCGGTTGTCACGTTCGCTTGCCGAGCATAGACAATCGGCGGATTTTTGATTGCTGCCAGCGTTTCCAGCGTTGCGCGGCATTGCGACTGCGCCCGCAGCGCCATCCGCATGAAGCCCTCAAGATTCGGCATCTGGGTTTGCTCCATTGCCCTTTCAGATAATCGCACGAACAAGGCTTGCAGCGACGATGCCTGATTGACCAACATCGCCTCGGCATGGGCCAGGTCGCCACGTTGAACCGCCGCAGCTTGATCGCGCAAGGTCGCTAGCATCGTGGGGGCGTCGATTTCATCCGCCACATTCTTCGCCTGCATCATCCCAATGACGCGATAGGCGGCAAGCTCGGGTGACGTAATCAGCTTCGCGTAGTTCCGCCCGCTCTCGTCTTCACTCGCACCGGCTTTGCAGGTAATGGTTTTTCTCGGGAATTTCTCGGCTTCCGATGTTGTTGGTTTCTTCGGCTTGTTCGCCATCAGTCATCCTTCGCAGATTTAATTGAATTATTTTGCGGGAATAAAAAAGTCATGGGCACAACGGTCTAAGCGCCTTGAAAGGGTAGAGATTGCGCGCCCCCTCCCCCTTGCCATCGATGAAGCGCCGAACTGTGCGCCGCTGTTGCTTGTCCTTATCTGTAGCCTCATGGGTAGATGGTAATTCTAGATAGCACTACGGCAGGCGTAGTAGAGAGAGCGCATTTTTTACCCGCATAGCTACGGTAGCCGTAGTAGTGGCGGGCCTCTCTACTACGGTAGCCGTAGCTATCCTGATGACGCTACTACGGCAGGCGTAGTAAGCGATGCGTTTTTCGGCTTCATGGGCGGCAAGGCATCGCGTTGCCGATAAGCGCCGCGCGGGAAGGATTGCGGCATCAGTTCCAGCTTGCCGCCGCAAGGATCGAGTGCACACCACGTGACGGCGTACAGGCTGCACTTGTTCGGCCGCGCGCCCTTCCGGGTTTCCACGATCAGCCGCAGGTCGAGCAAAGCCCGTTTCGCCTTCGCCAGTGTTTCTTCGGATCGCCAGCCGCGCAACTTCATAAACTTCCAAGCGGCGCACAGATCGCCGTTGTTGTCGCCGCGATACTGCATCAGCAAATCGACAAGCAACATGCGAGCATGCGGGCTGGCTTCGATATAGGCGCGGGAGTCGAGTACGGACAGGGGCAGGGTCACGAATGGCCCGCTGTCCCGCTTGTCCTTGGCGGACTTCCATTGTTTGCTGCGCGCCATGGCTACTCACCAGCAACTCGCAACAGGAAGCGATAAGCGGCCCCCAGTTCGCATAAAGTCATGGCGGCAATATCAGGAGTCATACCGAGCCATGAAAAGCGCTCTGCGAGGCGATAGACTTGTTCGCGCAGGAGATCGGCGCTCATAGTCCGGCCTCCTGACGAAACACATAGACGGCGATGCAATGCGGCCTGCCGACTTCGCTGGGTTCGGTGATGCGCAAGGTGTCGATTGCGTGTCCGGCATCGCGCAATTCCTGCACGCGCCCCGCTGGGTGCATCACGTCAAGAAAGCGTCGGGCCTCGAAGGTTGAAACCGGCAAAAGCCGCAGCGCCTCTAGCAGCCGTGTTCCTTGATCGGCCTTGCTGTTGCCACTATACTTCTCGCGTACTTGTATGAGTTTTGCAATCTTCGCCTCGCCTGCCAGCGGGGCGATTTCTTTTGTGTCGTTGGTTCCCATGATCGCCCCTTACTTTGCGTGAGAGGCGAGGAGCGCAACGATTTCTTCCGCTTTCCAGGCGGTAATGCGTGGCCCGAGTTTGACGGGCTGCGGAAAGCGTTTGCGGCGCACGCCCTCCCACCAGGTTGATCGGCTTACAGGGAAAACGCGAAGGATTGCGGGAAGCCGGACGTAGCCGGTTTCAGGGAGTTGTTGCTGCTTTGCTTGAGCCATGATTTGCCCTCCTTGGGCGTGGTTGATCATGGCTATGCATTATTGACATCGGGGACGCCTTGGATAGATCGCTATGCCAGCAAGGTGCTTACTATCCCAGCTAAATGCTCACTCTGCTGGCTGGGTTCCGCCCTTGGATTCCCACTCTCGGCACCAGTCTTCTATTTTCTTCTGACTGGTGAGATGTTCACATTTCGTTAGCATGTCGCGGGCGAACGCTGCCTTAGAAGGATAGCGGTTAGGTTCCTTCTGCCAAGTAGTCCAGCATTCATAAACAAGTTTCTTTTCTTTTTGCTTCGGATCGCGTTTTTTTTTCTCAATTGCCCCTGCATGTCCAAGCTGCCGCCGTGCTTTTATCAGATGCTCGTTGTCCCAGTCAATTGAAAGTGCGTTCGCTAACTCATTTGCCGCCTTGGATGCCATTATGGTACCGAGTATTCCGGCCCAATACTGTGCATCGGAAGCGTATGTCCAGGCTTCGTTGTGTTTGTCGCTTTTCTCTGCGTTTATTGCCTGAACTGAATAGGCAGCGATGATTTCCAATATGTGGAAGATTTCCGGCGGCGATCTTTCGGGGTCCCGCTTACCATCAACCGATAACCAGAATTCTTCTACCAATTCGTCCCCGCTTATGCCGGGACCGAGCACTGGCTCTGCGAGAAACGCGAGTTCAAAAAGTTCCTTTGGATCTTCGTGTAGCGCCAAGCTGTCGCTTGGATTTTTGATTTTTACGCGCTCAACTATTTCCAAAAAAACATTCATCGCTACATTGCTAGCGTGAACAGCCTCGGTGAATGGTGTGCGATTTTCACGCGGCACACGAAAGTTAACAACCCGATCATTTTTCATACGCGCCCCTTCACGCTCCCTTGAATGAGGAGCCGCGCCAGCCCGCCAAGGGTCGCGGGTTTTCGGGGATCAGCCTAGGCGCAGCTTTTCGTTATGCCGCGTTGCCGTGTAACGGTATGACTTCGGCTCCGGTCTTGAGCTTGTCGAGATAGTCCGCCCACTGTTGCATCATTCTCTTGCGCTCGGCTAGGTGCGCCGTTCGGTTGTACGCGCGGCCGTTCGGATCGCGTACGGCATGCGCGAGCTGGTGTTCGATGTAGTCAGGACGGAAGCCTAGCACTTCGTCCAAGATCGTCCGCGCCATCGCGCGGAAACCGTGCGCTGTCATTTCCTCGCGCGTGTCGAAGCCCATGCGGCGCAACGAGGCGTTGATGGTGTTGTCGGAGAGCGGCCGGTCGGCCGTGCGCTGGCTGGGGAAGACGTAACGGCCTTCGCCGGTCAGAGGATGTATCTCGCGCAAGATGGCAATCGCTTGATGGCACAACGGGACAAGATGCGGCAGGCGCATCTTCATTTTCTCGGCAGGGATATTCCACTGGGCCTTGTCGAGATCGACCTCCGACCATTCGGCATGGCGCAGTTCGCCGGGACGAACGAACAGCAGCGGAGCAAGGCGCAGGGCGCAGCGGGCAATGAGCGAACCTTGATAGCCATCGATGGCGCGCAGCAACGCACCGGCCTTCGTGGGGTCCGTAATGGCGGGGCGGTGTTCCTCTTTCTCTTGGGTCAACGCGCCCTTAAGATCGGCCGCGACATCGCGCTCACAGCGGCCGGTTGCCACGCCATAGCGGAACACCTGCCCCGCGTATTGCAGCAAGCGCTTGGCGGTATGTACTGCACCACGTTCTTCTACACGGCGCAGGGCATGAAGTATCTCGGGGGCGGTTATCTCGGCTATCGGCCTGCTCCCTATCCACGGAAACAGGTTTTTCTCCAGCCTGACTAGCACTTTCAAAACATGCTGTTCGGAGAGTGTGGGGGCGCGGCGCACCAACCATTCGCGGGCAACGGCCTCGAAGCTGTTTTCTGCGACGACCTTGGCGATGAGTTTTTGCGCCCGCCGCTCTGCCGAAGGGTCGCGCCCTTCGGATAGCTTGCGCTTTTCGTCCTGCGCCTTTTCGCGCGCCTGTTTCGCCATTACGAAGGGATAGACGCCGATGGCCAGCCGCTTCTCTTTGCCCGAGTGGCGATACTTCAAGCGCCAATACTTCGCGCCAGTGGGCAGGACTTCGAGATACAAACCGCCGCCATCATAGAGACGATAGGGCTTGTCTTTGGGAGCGGCTTTCTTGCATTCCAGGTCGGTCAACATGGGGGCATCTCGGTGGGGGCATCAATCACGATGGCATCGAATATGCCCCCAATTATGCCCCCTGATGCCCCCGGATTGCAACAAACTTGATTGGATGCTGCTGGACTACGATTTAGGCTGTAAGCCCAGTAAAATCTAGAGTTTCTGGACTTTGTTGGACTTCTTTGAATCTTGGAATGGTGCCCAGGAAGGGACTCGAACCCCCACACCTTGCGGCGGCAGGACCTAAACCTGCTGCGTCTACCAATTTCGCCACCTGGGCTGCACAACTGAATACCCGTTAAAATGCGCGCCTCATGATCGAGACATCGCTCACGTTTTCCAACGGGCAGCGCGATTTTAGCCGACCGCCCCCTATACTGTCAGCCACTATCTGCATCGTTACAAAACAAACGCCCCGCATGGCCGTCGAGCATTACGAAAATTTTCCCGTCGCCTCGGTGCTCATGCCGGCGCGGCTGCGCGAGCCGGTCGCGGCGATATATTGGTTCGCGCGTAGCGCCGATGACATCGCTGACGAAGGCGAGGCGACGACGGACGAGCGCCTGCAAGGGCTGGCGCGTTTTAACACCGAACTCGACGCCATCGCCGCTGGTTTATCCACGCAGGATCCGCTATTCCAGCGTCTGCACCCAGTAATTGCGGCGTACAACTTGCCGCTGGCATTGTTTCGCGATCTGCTCGATGCTTTTGCGCAGGATGTAGTGAAGACGCGCTATGCCGACTTTGCCGAGCTGATGGATTACTGCCGTCGCTCGGCCAATCCGGTCGGGCGTCTTTTGCTGCATCTCTACGAGGCTGCCACGCCGGAGAACCTCATCCAGGCCGACGCAATCTGCTCCAGCCTGCAACTCATCAACTTCTGGCAGGATATCGCCATCGACTGGCGCAAGCAGCGGGTTTATCTGCCGCAGGACGAACTGGCGCGCTTTCAGGTGGGCGAGGCGCACATTGCCGAGCAGCGCTGCGACGAAGCCTGGCGCACGCTGATGCGCTTTCAGGTGACGCGCGCCCGCGACCTGATGCTGCAAGGTGCGCCCTTGGGGCGCGCCCTGCCCGGCCGTATCGGCTTGGAACTGCGCACCATGATCGCCGGCGGCTTGCGCATACTGGATAAAATCGAGGCGGTCGATTACGAGGTGTTCCGCCGCCGGCCGGTGCTCAGCGCGTTCGATTGGCCACGACTGCTGTGGTCCGCAATTTCGGCCCGATAGGTGGCGTTGTTATGAATGCTTATGCTTTTTACGCCATCAAGCTGCTGATCTCCGCGCTGCTGGTGGTGGCCGTTTCGGAAGTCGCCAAGCGAAGTTCTACCTTGGGCGCACTTCTCGCCTCCATCCCCTTCGTTTCCATCCTCGCCTTCGTGTGGCTCTATCTCGAATCCGGCAATGCGGACAAGATTTCCGCATTGTCTTTGAACATTTTTTGGCTGGTGCTCCCCTCGCTACTGCTGTTCCTCGCCTTACCCGGTTTGCTCAAGTTGGGCTGGAGTTTTTGGCCCAGCCTGCTGGTGTCGATGGCGCTCACCTCAGTGGCCTACATCCTGATGTTGCGCTTGCTGAAGCAGTTCAACATTGAACTCTGACCCCATGACGCCTGACGCGATGACGTCCGACGAATACTGCCAACAAAAGGCCGCCTTCCCCACGCGCGCGGCTTTCCGTTGCGTTCTGGCGCGCTACGGAATATGAAAGTCGATGCCGTGACACCTGACGAATATTGCCAACAGAAGGCCGCGCAGAGCGGCTCAAGCTTTTACTACAGCTTCCTGTTTCTACCACCGGAGCGGCGGCAGGCGATCACCGCCTTATATGCGTTTTGCCGCGAGGTGGATGACGTTGTCGACGAATGCGCGGACGAGCAAATCGCTCACACCAAGCTGGCCTGGTGGCGCGGCGAGCTGGAAGCCATGCAGGTGGGCAAGCCGACGCATCCCGTCACCACGGCGCTGGCCCCGGCTGTGCTGCGCTACACACTCTCGCCCGAATTGCTAGGCGAGATCATCGCCGGCATGGCGATGGATTTGCATCAGCACAGCTACGCCAGCTTCGACGATCTCAAGCTCTACTGCTACCGCGTCGCCAGCGTGGTGGGCCTGTTGGCGGCGGAAATTTTCGGCTATGCAGACAGCGCCACGCTCGGTTACGCCAATGACCTGGGCACCGCTTTTCAGCTCACCAATATCATTCGCGATGTCGGCGAAGATGCACGGCGCGGCCGCATTTATCTGCCGCTGGACGAACTGGAGCAATTCGGCGTCACGCCCGAAGATATACTCGACGGACGCTACAGCGACAATTTCCGTAAGCTCATGGAGTTTCAAATCCAGCGCGCGGAGAGCTACTACGCACAGGCCTTTGCGCAATTGCCGGTGCAGGATCGCCGTAGCCAGCGGCCAGGGCTATTGATGGCGGCGATCTATCGCACCTTGCTCGACGAAATCCGTCGCGACGGCTGTCGCGTGCTAGATCGACGCATCGCGCTCACGCCGCTGCGCAAGCTGTGGATCGCCTGGCGCACCTGGATACGCGGTTGAGAAAGCCAGCGCAATGACTTCGCAGCAGCATGTCGCGGTCATAGGCGGTGGCTATGCCGGCATGGCGGCCGCGGCGGAACTGTCCTCGCGTGGCATCGCGGTGACTGTCTTCGAAGCGGCGCGCACCCTGGGCGGGCGCGCCAGACGTGTAGATCGGCACGGCCTGGCGCTGGACAACGGCCAACACATCCTCATCGGTGCCTATGTCGAACTGCTGCGGCTGATGCGCCTGGTCGGTGCCGATCCGGCGCAGAGCCTCACGCGGCTGCCACTGACGCTGGTCTTTCCGCGCACATCGCCCGACTCGCCCGGATTCAAACTGCAAGCACCGCACTTGCCGGCACCGCTGCACCTGGCCGTCGCCCTGCTTAGCGCGCGCGGTTTGCCGCTGAGTGAGCGCCTCGCCGCCGTCCGCTTCATGCGCGCCATGCAACGCCGCAAGTTTCGGCTGGCGCAGGACACCACGCTCTCCGCGTTGCTGGATGCGCATCTCCAGCCAGAGCGCCTGCGTCGCTATCTGTGGCGCCCCCTGTGCATCTCTGCCCTGAATACGCCGGCTGACGCCGCCTCGGCCCAGATTTTTCTCAACGTGCTGCGCGACACGCTGGCGGCGCAGCGCGCCGCCAGTGATCTATTGCTGCCGCGCGTGGATTTGTCGGCGCTGTTCCCCGAGCCGGCGGCCGATTATGTGCGCCGCCAGGGAGGCGAAGTACTACTCGGCGCAACCATCCATGCCGTGCGGCGCGAGGAGAAACGTTACCGCCTGGCCGGTGACCCGCAAAACCGTCTATTCGATCAAGTGATCGCGGCGGTGCCGCCTTTCCGTCTCGGCGCGCTGGTCACCGCGCTGCCGGAATTGAAGGAAACGACAGACTACGTGGACGCTTTCAAATACGAAGCCATACTCACCGCATATTTGCGCTACCCGCAGCCGGTGCGTTTGCCCGAACGCATGGTGGGCATCGCCGGCGGCACGGCGCATTTTCTTTTCTCGCGTGAAAGCGACCGCATGGTCGTTGCTGTCATCAGCGCCGGTGGCCCACATCTGGCGCTGGATCGCGAGGCCCTTGCCAAGCGCCTGCATGGCGAGATACAAACCATCGCCGGCCCGCTGCCCGAGCCGGAATGGACACAGATCATCACCGAAAAACGCGCCACCTTTGCCTGCACGCCGAACCTCAAGCGCCCCGCCGCGCGCACTGCCCTGCCCGGATTCTTGCTTGCCGGCGATTACGTCGCCTCGGATTATCCCGCCACGCTGGAGGCTGCCGTGCGCAGTGGCGTTGCCTGTGCGCGCATCATCGCTGACGCAACGCGAGATTGAAGCGCTTCCAAGCTACCGCACCAACTCCCCCGCCTGTAACTTCAGTGCACGGCCGCAACGCTGGGCGATGGCTTCGTCGTGGGTGACAAGAATCAGGGTGGTGTTTTGTTCGGCGTTGATGTCGAACATGAGATCGATGATGGCGGCGCCTGTGGCGGCGTCGAGGTTGCCGGTCGGCTCGTCGGCCAGCAGCAGGCGCGGTCGCGACGCAAAAGCACGGGCGATGGCGACGCGCTGTTGCTCGCCACCGGAAAGATGCTTGGGGTAATGACGCAGCCGCTGCGACAAGCCCACGCGCGCCAGCATGCGCTCCGCCTCCTCGCGGGCGCCGGACTTACCGGCCAGCTCCAAGGGCAGCATGACGTTTTCCAGCGCATTCAGCGCCGGCAAAAGCTGGAAGGATTGGAAGACGAAGCCGAGCATCTCGCCACGCAGCGCGGCGCGCTGGTCCTCGTTGAGCGTGTTGATGTCCTTACCGGCGATGAGTACGCGGCCCTGGCTGGGAACATCCAGGCCGGCCAGCAGTCCTAGCAGCGTCGACTTACCGGAACCGGAGGCGCCGATCACGGCCACCGCTTCGCCGGCCATGACCTGAAAGGAAATCTCGTGCAGAATCACCAGTCGCCCGGTCTGCGCATCGCCGCCGGCGACTTCCTTGCCGAGGCCCTGCGCTTCCACCATCACTGAGGATTCCATGCTGAAAGTTGTTGCCGCTGTCGTTGCCGCTGTATGCATTTTGGTTACGCCGTTTGCCGCGCAGGCCGCCGCCAACATCCTCGTCGTGGGCGACAGTCTTTCGGCGGGTTATGGGTTGGGCCAAGGTCAAGCGTGGCCGTCGCTGCTCGATAATCGTCTCAAGGAACAACGCTACGATTATAGCGTCATCAACGCCAGCATCAGCGGCGACACCACCGCCAACGGACGCACTCGTTTCGCTGCCGCGCTAGATCAAGCCAAACCCGCCATCGTCATCGTCGCGCTGGGTGGCAACGATGGTCTGCGCGGCTTATCCATTGCCGCCATGCGTGACAACCTTGGCGCTATGGTCCGCCTGGCCCAGGCGCGCAAGGCGCGCCTGGTGCTCGTCGGCATGAAACTGCCGCCCAACTACGGCATCGACTACACGCAAAAATTCGAGAACAGCTACGGCCAACTCGCCAAGCAATACCGCACGGCGCTGGTGCCTTTTCTGTTTAGTGGCATGGAACTGGAAAGGAATTACTTTCAGGCGGACGGCATCCATCCGACGGCCGCGGCGCAGCCGATACTGCTGGAGAATGTCTGGCTAGCGCTGGCGCCGCTGCTAACGCGTCGATAGGACGGACACGCTATCCTGGCAAGCGCCCAGGTGCTTAGCCTGCTTTCCGGTGTGACTCACCAGCCCAGTAAGCGCGCCGATTGAAGGGGTCGTGGGATACGGCGTCTTCCTGACGTTGAAAGTTGAACTGTGACTTGTGCTGCTGATGCAGTTTTAGCAACGCTTCAAAGACCGCCACCTGAAAGCCGACGCGCCCTTCACGGTCGGAAACAATCAGTCTTTCAAAATAGTCATCCAGCTCCCGGTTGCCCCACATCAACTTGATTGCCTCGGCAATCCTCGGATAGTCACGTTCGACGATGCAGAGGGGCACTTCCTCTTCCGCTGGCTTTTCTTCGACGATCCGCGGCAACTTGTTGAAGGGTACCAACTCAGGGACGTCAAGAACCTCAGCAACGGGTTCGTCTATCAGCAAACGTGGGAAATTCGGTGTTGTCTTGTCAAATTGGGCCATGGCGTTTTACCTCCTTGGTGCAACCACCGCAGTTGCCTGGAAAAACTCAGGGGCTAACTGCCGATACGCGCAGTGGATTGCACGAGGCTAGTAAATCACGCCGACGCCAAGCAAGAAAGGAAAAATGTCACATTGCGCCGCGCAGCGGCAGTTATCTTTATTCTTAAAATATATAGCGCCGGACTAAGGGCTTACGCCTTAGGCACAGGGGCCAAGCCGCAATGTGACCACCAAGAAAGACGCACAACCGAGCAACGAAGAAAATCTGGGGCACCTTGATCGGCGAAAAACCATCGCAGACCACATCGCATCTCAGGCGAGATGAACACTCGCCGACCCACGCAAAAGGGGGCGCTGACGCGCCCCCTTTTTTTCGCTATCGTGCGACCTCGCTCAACCCTTCACCCGGTTGCGATATTCCCCGGTGCGAGTGTCGATTTCGATCTTGTCGCCAATAGCGCAGAACAGCGGTACCGGGACTTCAAAGCCGGTGGAAATGCGCGCCGGCTTCATGACCTTGCCGGAAGTATCGCCGCGTATCGCGGGCTCGGTGTAGATAATTTCACGCACAACGCCATTCGGCAGATCAACCGAAATGGCCTTGTCGTTGTAGAACACCACTTCGCAGGCCATGCCGTCTTCGACGTAGTTGACGGAATCTCCCATGTTCTCTTTTTCCACCTCGTACTGGTTGTAGTCGGCGTCCATGAAAACGTACATGGGGTCAGCGAAATACGAGTAGGTGACTTCCCGGCGTTCTAGCTGAACAACTTCGAACTTGTCGTCGGCCTTGTAGATATTCTCCATGGGCGAGTCCGTCAGAAGATTCTTAAACTTCATCTTGACCACGGCGACATTGCGACCGGACTTGTTGTACTCGGCCTTCTGCACGACCATGGGGTCGCTGCCGATCATGATGACGTTACCTGCGCGGAGTTCTTGTGCCAGTTTCATGCTGTGTCCTGCCCAAAAAGGGGTTGAAGCTGAAAATATAAGCGCAGGATTATAGCTTACCCGCGCAAAATCTAACCAAGTTTTCAGCCAGACCGGTGGTTTTTGACAGCTCGCAGGCCCAGCGATCCGCATGCGCCTGAAGCCCCGCCCGGTGGCGCCAAAGGCCCGTCCAGCCTGGTCCTACGGCCAGTTGATGGTTCCAGGCCAGCCAAAATTCGCGCATATCGGCGGCGGTTTCCGGCGCCAGACCGGCGCAATAGAGGTCCAAGAAGGCCAGGAGTTTCCGCTGATGGGCCTCCTCGTCTTGCGGATAAATGTGCCAGACCACGGGCCGCGCCGCCCACTGGGCGCGAACAAAGGAGTCTTCGCCGCGCACGAAATTGCAGTCGCAAGCCCATAGCAAGCGATCGTATTGCGCCTGCTCGACGAAGGGCAGGACACGCACTTCCAGGTTGCCGCGCTGGTAAGCCGAGGCGCCGTCGAAAAAGCCGGCGATCGCCTCGCTCGCCACGCCCTCGGGCACCAGGCAGAGTGAGGGTGCAGGGCTTGCCGCCAACTCGGCGAAAAGCTTGGCGGCGGCCGGATTGGGATAGCAGAACAGCGACAGCCGCGACTCTTGCGGCGCCCTCGCCCCCCTGGTCGGCAAGCCCAGGCCGCGCCAAAAGTCCTCCTGCGCAGCAACGTTGCCCTGAAACGCGCGCCGTTCCTCGCCCAGCGCGCTTTCGCGCAGCACGCCGCCCGTGCCCGGCACAAAGCCCGGAAAGAAGAAGTGTTTGACTAAAGGCAGGCTAGGATGAGGCGACGCCAGCCCGTGACAGCCCACCACCCAGGCCTCGGCGCTCAGGTATTCAAGGTTGATCCAAACGGGCCGCAGCCCATCTTGGGCCTGCGCCGCCATAGCCGCGATATAGCGCTCCGGCAGATTGCAGGCAAAGGCCTCAATCACCACGGCCGCCGGCACCACATCCGGAAAGGGCGCCGTCCACCGACGAATTTCCACCCCGCTTTGAACTTGCGCGTCGAGGCCTACGTCCAGCGTCGGGCAAATGCGGCGAAACGACGGGAGATGATCCACCCACAGGCGCACTGCCAGGCCGTGCTCCCGCGCCAACTGGCGCGCCAGCCGCCAGCACACGCCGATATCGCCATAATTATCGACCACGGTGCAAAATAGGTCCCAGCGCGGAGCCTTCTGCAGCCCTTCATGCCACTGCTCGTGCTGCTCCCGGGGTATCTGGCTGAGTCCCACTCAAGCTCCTAGCTTAGACGCCGTAATTAAAAGTATCCGCACTGATGGGCTACACCCTACCAAAACTATGCTGCAACACCCTTTGCCCTCGATCGAATCCTGGGTCAGCTACCTCAGCCAGGCCGAACTGCCCGTGCTCAAGCGCACCGCCAGGGAGCTCGTACGCCTGCGCGAAAACGAGGAAAATGTGAATGGACGGCATATCGCGGGCGTCATTCTGCACGATCCCCTCATGACCCTGCGCGTGCTGGCGTACATCGAGGCCAACCGCCGGCGCACGCAGACGGCGGACATTACCACCATAGACCGCGCCATCATGATGCTCGGCGTAACACCCTTCTTCCAGAAATTTGAGTCGCTGCCCTTGGTGGAAGAGCAGTTGGCAGCGCATCCCCTGGCCATGATCGGATTATTCCGCGTCATCGCGCGGGCTCGCCAAGCCTCGCTCTACGCCCGTGACTGGGCGGCACTGCGCCACGACCTCGATGCCGAGGAAATTACCGCCGCCGCCCTGCTCCACGACACCGCCGAGATCATGCTGTGGTGCTTTGCACCTACGCTGATGATGCGCGTACGCACGGTGCAGGAAGAAAATCGCAACATGCGCAGCGCCGCAGCGCAAGAGGCTGTGCTCGGCACCAACATCCTTGATCTGCAATTGGCACTGGCACGCGCCTGGCATCTGCCGCAACTCCTGCAACAGTTGATTGACGACGATCACACCGAGCAACCGAGAGCGCGTAACGTCGTGCTGGCGGTGAGCCTGGCGCGCCACTCGGCAAACGGCTGGGACGATCCGGCACTGCCGGACGACATCGCCGGCATCATCAAGCTGGTCGGCATAAGCCAAGAATCGTTAATGGAGCGTATCGGCCGTATCTCGCTCACGCCCGTGGCTCCTCCCGCACCGCCGCCCAACGAACCAACGCAAGCCTGAGCACATCTTCGACTAAAATAGCCGCGATTCCCTTACCCAGCAATTTCACATCAACCTCTTTCTCCCTTAGGAGCCGATCCATGGGCATAACCTCCCTGCTGCTGCTTGGCCTCGTCGTCGTCGCCGTGATCTACGGCGTCATGCTTTACAACGGGCTGGTGCAGGTCAAACACGCCGTAGCGAAAGCCTGGGCCAATATTGATGTTTTGCTCAAGCAGCGCCACGACGAACTGCCCAAGCTGGTGGAGACCTGCAAACAATACAAGCAATTCGAACAGGAAACTTTACAGCGCGTGATCGAAGCCCGCTCCCGCGTGCAAACGGCGCGCGAGACGGAAGACATTGCGTCGCTGGGCCAAGCCGAAGGCGCACTGCGCGCCGGTATCGGCCGGCTTTTCGCCGTGGCCGAGGACTATCCCGAACTGAAAGCCAACGAGAACTTTCTGCAACTACAAAGCCGAATCACCGCATTGGAAAACGCCATCGCCGACCGTCGCGAGCTCTACAACGAGGCCGTGAATATCAACAACGTGCGCATCGAACAATTCCCTGACGTCCTCATTGCCCGCAATTTCAACTTCCCCGCCAAACCTTTGCTGGAATTTTCCACCGAGGAAAAGATCGACGTCGACGTGAAGCATTTATTTGCCTGACCAGCCTGACCCGCCTTTCACGATGCTGGGCTCGTTTCGCCGCGAATACGCCAAGCTGGTCACCTCGTGCGGTCAGCTACTCCTGCTCTTCATCGGGGTAAAGCTTGAATCCCGCACGGGTTGGCTGGGCTGTCTGGGGCTCATCGCGGTCTTAAGCGTCTTCACCTGGGCTTCCGCCTATCGGCGCGCCCGCGCCATCAGCGACACGCCAACCGCGCGCGTCGGTTCGGCGGCACAGGGTTATACCGAACTGCGCGGCATCGGTAAGCCGCTGGGCGGTACGCCGCTATTGAGTCCCTTGTCTTCCCTACCCTGTTTGTGGTTCCGCTATCTGGTCGAACGCAAAGACAAGGAGAGCCGCTGGATCAATGAAAGCAGCGGCGAAAGCGACGCCTCATTCCTGGTCGATGACGGCAGCGGTGAATGTCTGGTCGATCCGGAAGGCGCCGAAATGCAGATATCCCGCAAGGACACCTGGACGCGCGGCAACCATCGCTATACCGAATGGCTGCTGATAGAACGGAGTCCCGTTTATGCGCTAGGAGAATTCATCACGCGCGGCAGCGTCGATCTGGAACTCGACAGCAACGAAGACGTGAAGGCGCTTTTGGCCGAATGGAAAAATAACCCCGCCGAATTGCAGAAGCGCTTCGACCTCGACAGCGACGGCCAGATCAACGCGCAGGAATGGGAACTGGCCCGCGCCCAGGCCAAGCGCGAAGTCGCCACCATGCACCGTGAGGCGCGCAATAATGCCGAGGTAAGCATCCTGCGTGCGCCGGCGGATGGTCGCATGTTTCTGATTTCCGACCTGGACGAGAGCAAGTTGGCAGGAAAATACCGCCTGTGGATCTGGCTGCATCTGGCGATTTTTTTTGGCTCGTTGATCGCCTACGCCATGGTGTTGCGCAGCGCTTAGCGTGGCCGATCTTGCACACAGTTCGAGGCGGTCAGTCAATTTTCAGTGAAAGAGAAACGCCGAGAAGAAAGCCGCTCTTTTACTAAAAATCAGATTAAGTGATACTGTCAAACTAGATCAGAGGCACATCCCGGTTTACGCTCTGCGAGTGCCGGCCAAGAAGGAGAACACCATGACGACTTTGGACGTAATACGAAATCTGCCCGATCAACTTGCCCAGGAGGCACAGCGCGCCGGACTGCTCTCTGGCCCGGCCATTGAGCGCCTAATCGAGGAGGCCGTACACCGCGAAGCAGGCAAGCAGCTCCTCGAGGCAATGCGGCGGCTGCGTGAGGCGAATGTACCCCCGCTCACCGAGGAAGAAATCGCTGAGGAAGTAAAGGCCGTGCGCGCAGCGCGAAAGGCGAGTGGTGCGGCTGGTCATTGATACCCATGTGGTGGTGTCGGGACTGTTCCTGATCCAACTACGGTTCGCATTTGTGCTGTGATCCTTCCCGGTCCACACTTCATAAGTAGGCCAGATGCAGCAAATTAGTGAATGTGATAATGAAAGACCTCAACATTCCACATGGAACGCAACCAGCGCATCAACGCACAGGAGGCCTGACCATGACAACGATTCAGATCGATTTGCCCGATGCGACGGTACAGGCGGCGCGCGATGCGGGACTGCTGAACGCGCCGGCGCTGGAGCGCCTGCTCGTTGATGCCATCAAACGCCAGCGGGCAGCCGATGCGTTGCTGGGCATCGCCGACCGCGTAGCCGCCGCCGGCATCCCGCCCATGTCGATGGAAGAAATCAATGCAGAGGTGAAGGGCGCACGCGCAGAGCGCAGGTAGCGTGCGAACGGTCATTGATACGAATGTGCTGCCCTCCGGCCTGCTGTGGCACGGGGCGCCGCATGCGCTGCTGGAGCAGGTGCGCAGCGGCACGCTGACCCTGGTGACTAGCCCGGCGCTGCTGGCCGAGTTGGATCGCGTCATCCGCCGTGCGAAGTTTGAGGTGATCCTGGTGCGGTCGAACACGTCGCGCAATCACGCGCTGGCCGAACTGCGGCAATGGGCGGAGTTGGTCGACCCGCCACCCCTGCCGCAACCAGTGTGCCGCGATCCGGATGACGATGCGGTGCTGGCCCTGGCGCTCGCCGCTGGCGCGGAGTTGATTGTGTCAGGCGATAACGATCTGCTCGTCCTCGGCAGCTATGCGGGTATCCCGATCGTCGATGCCGCGCAGGCGCTACAACGAATCGCTAAATGAACACTGGGCTGCAGAGCGGCACTTCTTACTTCGGCAACTATCTGCGCAGCGGGTCGGTAGCGTTTTTAACGGTTATGCCAAATCAATTCACCCCGACCCCTTATCACTCGAAGCGAATGAGATCAAGACTTCAACGTCGGCTTGATGGCTTCGAGGAGTTTCAGGAACTTGTCCCAGTCCTTGCCATCCATCAATGATTTCAAGGTTTCCAGTGGGTGGCCCTCGACGCCCTTGCCGTCGTAGATGCGGATCGGGTTGTCACCGAAATTGCGGATGGTGGTTTCGAGCAACTGCTTGGTCAAAGCGTCGTCCACCAGTTCCACTTCGTTCTTGTAAGCCTCGAAGGCCTGGGCGGTCGCCACCTTGTAGTCATAGTCTTGCTGTATGCGGGCGGTTAGGCTCGCGCTGCGAGCGGCAAACCATCCGATCCAAATGCCCGGCGCTGCGAGCGGAATGAAGTGGAGAACTCGTTCCCAAAAGTCGCCCTTTGCGGGCGCCACCGGTGCAGGAGTGGGGGCGACGCCGCCAAGTTTCTGCAAAGCGTCCGTGACGACATTGGCGACGGTTTGCGTTGTGGTCGGATCGTTCAAGAAGACATGCTGGGCGATAAAGCCGAGATAGACAATGGCCGCTACGAACGCGAAGAGCCAACCGATGCGTTCGTAAACAAGACGCTGCGCGCTCTTGGCGAAAGACCCCGCCAAACCCTGGCGATTGAGGTTGGCGATGGCCTTGGTGATTTTCGCGTTGGCGGCGGCCACCAACTTGGTGCCGTCATCTATCTTGATGTTGGCGTCCAGCCGTGAGGCTTGGATGCTTTCCAAAGTAGACTGGGCATCCGTCAGAAGCGTGGAAGCGTCGGCGACCGTCTTCTGATACTGCGTGTTCGCCGTCGCCGCGTCTTCCGCCAACTGCTGCACGTTCGTCAGGTGTTCTGCGACCTGGCTGGCCTCCGTTGTGACTTGACCCTTGGCCGTCTGGGCTTCTTCCAGGGCATCAGCGACATCCGATGCTTGCTGGGTGATTGTGGCCTGCTGGGACACGAGACTGTCAGCGAGCGGCGCGGCGGCCTCCACGCGGATGATGTTGTCGTTGAGGTCCGCCTGGGCGCCCTCAATGACCGCCTTACGCACGCGAAAGCGACGATCCAGGATAGGGGTGAGGGCCGTGTTCAACTCGGAAATCTTTGCCGGAAACCCAGACTGAAAGAGCCAGGGATATCCGTTGTTCGGTGTCGCCGTAACCCAGCCCGTGAGTTGCACGATCACCGAAACAAGGATGGACTCCAAGGCTTTGTCTTCGGGGCCGACCGGTTTTGTCTTTGCCGCCGCCGAAGACAGCACTGTTTCCCACTCATCGAAGAGCCCGTCGAAGTCCTCGGCCTGGCCCCCTTTCAGGCCGAACGGCGTGAAGTCCGTCTCGCCCTTGCGTGCAACGCGCAGCGCGTTCCAGGTGCGGTGCAGGATTTGGAACTCGGCGTAGGCGTTCTTCATGGTGGTCCTTGTTTCAAGGGCGGCCGGCGATGGCCACCAAAAGTTGTTCGCGGATGTTGCGGCCTTGGGCGGCCTGCAACTGGGCCATCAAATAGATGGCGCGGCCGTCGACCGTGGGGATAGCACATGCTACCTCATGGTGGAGGGCCGGGGTTATCATTGACCACAGACATCAGTAAGGGCTTGCCGTGAGCGAGAACGAACCATCTCCTAACGACGAAACGCCGTAACGGATAAGGGGCCAGCGTGAATTGATTTGGCATAACCCATAAAAAAATCCCCAACCCACAGTGGCGATATCGTCGGAGAGCCGCGCGGGATGGTCGTCTTCGGGCACTTTGTCGCCCCGAACGAGGGCCATTGTGCCCGACAGATGAACAGACACACACGGATGACGGCTAAAAATCGGTGTTTATCTGTGACCGAAGGAAATCGCCTGGCGGAATGTTCATCTGTGCTTGAAAGATTCGTATCAACTCACCGCGCGCTGCTCCAGTTCTTCCCAATTCTGCATGGCTCGCGCGATCTCGGCCTCCAGCTTGTCGAGACTTTCCTTCAAGGCGAGCGCTTCATTCGATGCTTCCCGATACAGTGCCGGATCGGCTAGCCGCGCGGTGATGTCGGCCTGCTCCGCTTCTAGCGCGGCGATGCGCCCTGGTAGCGCTTCCAGTTCGCGCGCTTCCTTGTAGGACAGCTTGTTTTTCGGCGTGCGGCGTTTCTCGTCACCCTCGCGTTTTTCCACTTGTGTCGCCGCCGCGGCCTTGGCGTCTTGTTGCGCGCGCAGACGCTGCCAGTCGTCGAAGCCGCCGACATATTCGCGCCACACGCCGTCGCCTTCAGCCGCAATCACCTGGGTGACGATGTTGTCGAGAAAGCTGCGATCGTGGCTGACGAGGAATACCGTGCCGGCGTAATCCTGCAACAGCGATTCGAGCAGTTCCAATGTCTCGATGTCGAGATCGTTGGTCGGTTCGTCGAGCACGATGACGTTGGCCGGCCGGCTGAAGAGGCGCGCCAGCAAGAGACGATTGCGCTCACCGCCGGAAAGCGATTTCACCGGCGAGCGGGCCCGCGCCGCCGGAAAAAGAAAGTCTTCGAGATAGCTGATGACATGTTTTTTCTGGCCGGCGATCTCGACGTAATCGCCGCCGGGGCTGATGACATCGGTCAGCGCCGCCTCTTCGTCCAACGCGGCGCGGAACTGGTCGAAATAGGCCACCGCGAGTTTCGAGCCCAGGCGCACTGTGCCGGCGTCCGCCTCGATCTCGCCGAGGATCAGCTTGATCAGCGTGGTCTTGCCGGCGCCGTTCGGACCGATGAGGCCGATCTTGTCGCCGCGCACCACGCGGCAGGAGAAATCACGCACGACGGTCTTGTCGCCATAGCGCTTGCTGACGTGCTCCAGCTCCGCCACCATCTTGCCCGACACGTCGCCGCGCTCCAGTTGAAAGCTCACGCCGCCCATGCGTTCACGCCGCGCTGCCCGCTCGCGCCGCAGTTGCTCCAGGCGGCGCACGCGGCCCTCATCGCGAGTACGGCGCGCCTGGACGCCCTTGCGTATCCAGACTTCTTCCTGGGCTAGCAGCTTGTCGAATTTCTGGCTTTGCTGCGCTTCCGCTTCCAGCATGTCGGCCTTGCGTGTGAGATAGGTGGCGAAACTGCCGGGGAAACTCGTCAGGCGCCCGCGATCTAGTTCCACCACGCGTGTGGCCACCACATCAAGGAAGCGCCGGTCGTGGGTGATGACAATGATGCCGCCGCCGAAGCCGGTGATGAGCTGCTCCAGCCAGAGGATGCCATCGAGATCGAGATGGTTGGTCGGCTCGTCGAGCAGCAACAACTCGGGATCGCCGACCAGCGCCTGCCCCAGCGCCACACGCTTGATGTTGCCGCCGGAGAGTTCGCCGATGCGCGCCTCGCCGGGCAAGCCGAGTTGCGACAGCACCTGTTCGACGCGCGTGCCCAGCATCCAGCCGTTGCCGTTTTCCAGCCGCGTCTGTAGCTCATGCAAATGGCTGAGCAGCGCTTCGGAACTGTCATGCTCCAGGCGCTGCACGGTGTCGTGATAGTCGACGAGCACCTGGCTCATGTCGCCCAGCCCCGAGGCCACGGCCTCATAAACCGTTTGCTCGGGGGGGAAGTCCGGTTCCTGCGGCACGTAGGCGATACGCAAATCAGGCTGACGCCAGACCAAACCGTCGTCGAGCGGCCCCAGTCCTGCCAAGGCGCGTAGCAGACTGGATTTGCCACTGCCGTTGCGGCCGATCAGCGCAACGCGCTCCCCGGCATCGAGTTGCAAAGCGGCATGATCGAGCAGTGCCACGTGGCCGAAGGCCAGGCAGCCATTTTCCAGCGTGAGTATCGGCATGGTTACTTGGCGGCGAGGCGTTGCAGGTCGGCGATGATCTCGCTCGAATGGCGCGCCGTATCGACCTTCAAATAGGCCTTGGCGATGCGACCTTGCGGGTCGATGAGAAAAGTGTAGCGTTTGGCCAGACGCGTCACCCACAAATTCGTCACAGCGCCGTAGCGACCGGCGACCTTGGCCTCAGTATCCGCCAGTAATGGAAACGGTAAATTGTGCTTCTTGGCAAAAGCGGCGTGCGACGCGCTGTCGTCGAGGCTCACGCCGATTATCTGCGCGCCCAGCACGTTCAGTTTGGCGATATCGTCGCGAAAGGTGCAGGCCTCTTCCGTACAGCCGGGCGAATCGTCCTTGGGATAAAAGTAGAGTACGACCCACTTGCCGCGAAAATCCGCCAGACGCACGGTGCGCCCCATTTGATCGGGCAACGCAAATTCCGGTGCCAGCGTACCGACCGCCGGCGCCTCGGTGGCAAAGACGGCGTTGACCTGCAAGCAAAGCAAGCCGATTGCGACGAGTTTCAACAGATGATTCATGATGTCGTTTTCCTTTCATTAATGATGGACCGAGCAGCCCAAAAGTGCAGTAGCAATGCCGCCATTAAAGCCAGACTGGCGGCGAGTAAGAATGCAGTCGCCGCGCCGCGCGCCTGCCAGACCAAACCAAACATCAAGCCGGCAGGCACGGCGGCCAAACCTAAAACCATGTTGTACCAGCCGAAGGCGCTACCGCGTGCAGTTGCCGTGGCTAAATCGCCGATCAGCGCGCGCTCTGCGCCTTCAGCCGCGCCGGTAAGCGCGCCATACGTAATCGCCGCCACCCACAACATGGTCGCGCTGTCGGCCCAGGCAAGCAGAGCGAAAGCCAGGGCATGCGAGAGCCAACCGAATAGCACCAATCGTTCATGCCCCAGCCTATCCGCCCACCAGCCACCACGCAACGAGGAGAGCGCCTTGGCGAAACTCAACGCCGACCAGAGCAGCAACAACGTCACCACGTCCAAACCCATTTGATGACCGCGCAAGACGATGAAGGTTTCCGAGGCGCGAGCGAAGCTGAAGAGCGCCAGCGCCAACAGATAGCGGCGCATCGCCACCGAAAGGCCGGCCCAACGTAGCGGTTCCAGCAGAGGCAATGGCGTAGTTGAACGCGGCGCAACTGCTACGTTGCTATCACGCACGCCGAAAGCGACCAACAGCACGCCCAGCGTGCCGGGAATGGCGGAGAGCAAAATGATTTGCGCCAAACTTAGCGGTGTCCACGCCAGCACCGCCGCCGCGATCAGGCTGCCGCCCATGGCACCACCGTTATCGAGCGCGCGATGAAAGCCGTAGGCGAGACCGCGTATTTCCGGTCGTGTCGCGTCCGCCACCAGCGCATCGCGCGGCGCCGTGCGCACGCCCTTGCCCATACGGTCAACGCCGCGCAGCAGGGCTATCTGCGGCCAGCTTACCGCCAAGCCCATGATTGGCCGCACCAGATTGGAAAGCAGGTAGCCGGAAAACGTCAACCACTTGCGCCGCCCACCCAGCCGATCCGAATAGCGCCCCGACCAAAGCTTGAGGAAAGCCGAAACTGCCTCTGCGATGCCTTCCACCAAGCCAAGCACGACAGGACCCGCACCCAGCACGGCCGCGAGCAATATCGGGATCAATGGCGTCACCATTTCGGAGGCGAGATCGTTGAAAAAACTGACCAGACCGAGCACAACGACGGTGCGAGGAAGTTGCTTCAGATTGGACATTCCGAGAGTGCGAATTGACGTACAGATCGCAGTGGGGCAAGGGGATAATCGGCGCGCGATGTAAGCGCAGTGGCGCAATTATAGCGGAGCAAGCAATGCGAGTTAGAATACGCGCCCTTACTCTCCGTAGTTCAATGGATAGAACAGCCGCCTCCTAAGCGGCAGATCCCGGTTCGACTCCGGGCGGGGGGACCAGATGGTTGCGACGACGGTACTGGCCCGCCAATAAAAACGGCCACAGTCGCAAGACTGTGGCCGGCAAACCGAGCGCTCTGAGGGCGCTCAATAGCTCTGCAACTCCGCTTAAGTCACTGTCACATAGCCCTTGATGGTACCGGTCACTCTGGGTGTGCCGCTGACGCAGCGGTAGTCCAGGAACTCGATGTTGACCGGTATCTTGGTGCCGGCGACGTTTGGACGCAGGATGATGTCGAAGCGCTCGGCCGAAGCGGCGACAATAACCGCACCTGTGCCCAGATTGTTTTGTTGCGGCAGCACGCGACCGTCTTCCGCGAGTACGATCACATCGCCCAACCGCGAATCGAAGGTGATGCGCTGCGGCACGTAGCTGGCTACGATGTAGCGCAACAGCACGGTCTGACCTCGGCTGCACTTGACAGCTACCGCAGGCGACGAAAGTGCCGCGTCCGCATCCAGCTCCTTCTGGCCTTTGCCGGTAATGCAGAACAGGTCGGGATTAAAGTTGTTGAGGCCGGCGTCGCCGCCGCATAGCGCGGCATCCCAATCCAGACAGTGCCAAGAGGTGTCGATATCGTCGACCGCCCAGATGCGCTCGACGTTGTACTGCGTCGTGTTGTCGGCCGCCCAGCCTTGGCCCTTGGGTGGATCGACAATCAGCGCACCGTACATGCCCATTTCCGCATGTAATACCGTATTGGTGTGGCAGTGGTACATGTAGGTGCCAGCCTGATGCGGACGCCATTGATAGGTGTAGAAGCCGAGGACGTCGTAGGAAGTGTGGCCGACACCGTCGAATATCTGCTGCGGCTCGATGCCATGATGGTGAATGCTATGCGGCATCGCCGGCGAATAGATTTTCGTATGGACGATCTGGCCCTGGCGAACGCGTATGGCCGGCGACGGGAAAGGCCCCGTCTGCAAGCCGCTATAGCCATCGTTGAAACCCCAGACTTTTACCGAAGTGCCATTGATGGTGGCGCTGCCGCCCATAAAGGGGGTACGTACGAAAGTCGCTGCGGGATTGGAAACCAGCCCGCCGACCGTGGGACTCACCTGGACGTGGAGACCGCAAGTGCCGCCGACGCCGTTGATATTGTGTGAACATGCCATGATTGATTCCTCCGTTTTTTTAGAGCGTCGGCTCGTTGGGTGGCGTCATGCCCATATGCATACAGACATGCAAACCATTCGGATATTGCCCACCGCCGGCGGTTTGCGACACTTCGCTATGGCAGTGCATGGGGAACTCCTGAACCTGCGAGGTAATGGGCGGGTAGGCGTCCGGTGGAGGGACAAACGGCAGCAGCACATCGCGCGTATCCAGCGGGAATATGGCGACGACGTCCTTCTTCTTGCGGTTGCTGGTGTAGTTCTGGCGGTTGACGCTGAGTATCTCGACGTGATTGCCGTGGAAATGCGGCGCATTGACCATGCCGCCGCCATTGAGCAAGCGAATCAGCGCGGCCTGACCATACAAGCCGTGCGGCGCGGTATTCGGATCGTCGTTGGTATGCGGATAGCTCTGCCCGTTCAGGGTGAAGTAGCGCGGTTGATAGGTGTTCGGATTCAGGCTGCTGACATAGCTGGCGCCGTTGGCTCTGATCTGATTGGACCAACTGGTATCGACCGAGCCGATAAGCCATTTGTACTGACGCGTGAAGGTGGGCGCGCCGGCGAAGGACCGATTGTTGTAGCCCGCCGGCATCACCACCAGCGCACCATGCAAGCCAAGCACGCGATTCACGCCGTTGTTCTGATCGTCGTGGTACAGATAAGTGCCGGCGCGCGGCACAGCGAAGGTCGTTGTAACGCTGCTGTTCGCAGACACATACTGGCGAATACCGGTGCCGCCCAGCGCGAAGACGACACTGGTGTTCAAGGTGTTGTTGACTGTGACCTGGACTGAATCACCTTCCTGAGCAAGGATGGTCGGCCCTGGAAATGACGGTGCGCTATTCTGGCTAAAGGTCAGCACCCGCACCACGGTGCCATCCACCATGGTGATGTCGCCGGCCACGGCGTTGAGCACCACCGATACAGTCGAGGCGCTGGCACGCTGCGAAAAACTCAGCAAGCCGACCGACCCCGAGACCAGCGTCGCCGTCGTAGCGGTCGCGCCGAACTTCAGAAAGTCTCTGCGTTTCATTTATTTTCACTCCCCGTGGTTGCCTGGAATCTGAATCTTCCAACGACTTGTAAAACATTACAAATCACGCTTGAAATATCTATAACTTTCGTTATAGAAAAATATCAAACTGTTGGCAATATAGCAGTGCCTACAACGCTGTCAAATAAAAAATGTAGGGCACACCAACAACTGCGTTAATCAACATTGCACTCGTTGCATTGCAGCATTTGGGCGCCCGATTTTCATCCGATTGATATTCCGATGAATGGGCGCTAGCGGACGAAAAAAAGGCGACCAAACGTCGGTCGCCTCGGAATCGCGCACGCGATACGCTACTGAGCACACGCTGCGGCAATAAGTCACATTTCTTGGTTGTCCTCCTCCTTGCTGGCGCCCATCGCTTCGATAACACTGTACTAGGCATCCACCCCCCGCGGGATGTGGCGAAATCCGTATTCCACATCAGCCAAGTTACAGCCCACCTAGCGACCTACCTCGCCGCCAACCAAGTCGTCGTTCTTATATCACTAAAGTTATACTCCCGACGTTGTAACGACTATAGCCATGGTGATTGCCGGTTCGCCAATCAAATGTACTCGGCCGGGCATAAGCAATTTCAATCAAGAGGGAAGCGAATAAAGATATCAGGTATATGCGGATGCAGCATAAGATCGTCGCGAGCCGCGCGAGCGGTCTTTTCAAGGCCCCAGCACAATCGCGATTCCCTATAACGATAGTAATAGATAAAATTCACCCCCCTAGCATCGCACCATCCGAAAGACCGAGGCACTTTCAAAAAGCGTAAAGAATTGTTGCGGATCGTGTGGAATTGCCAGGCAAGCAAGCCTCGCATCGGCAACAATTTGTCACACGCTATATTCAGCGCCAGCGGTTCAGTTTGTTATCATCTGGCCTCAACCTGCCGTTAATGGCAGTGTGGCAGGCTTCTTGTGGCGATGTTTGGGGGTTTCGTGGCCGGTCAAGGCGGCAGTGCGAGCGAACAAAAAGGGCGATCAAGTAGATGGTTTTTTCAAGACTCACTGTGAAGATGTTCATCGCGCTGTGCGGGATGGCGGCCGCGTGCGCGCAGGCCGGCAGCGCCATCTATGTCTCTTACGGTGCCGATGGCACGCCCAGCTTCTCCAGCCAACCCTACGATTCGAACTACCGCGTGTTCCTGCGCGATGACACACCGGCGCTGGAGCGCAAATCCCACAGGAAGGCGAGCGCCCAACTGGTGGAACGCCGAGAAAAGCTCAAGCCACTCATCGACAGCACCGCATTGCGCCACGGAGTGGACCCCGACCTGGTGCGCGCGGTCGTACACGTGGAATCCGGCTTCGATGCCCGCGCCGTATCACCCAAAGGCGCGACCGGCAGCATGCAACTGATGCCCGCGACAGCCGCTCGCTACGGCGTGACCAACCTCAAAGACCCGGCGCAGAACCTTGAGGGTGGCGTGCGCTACCTGAAGGATTTGCTGACGCTGTTTGAAGGCAACACGCATTTGGCGCTGGCCGCCTATAACGCCGGCGAAAACGCCGTATTGCGTTATGCCAGAAATATTCCGCCGTACAAGGAAACCAGACTGTACGTGCCCGAAGTGCTAACCCGGTATGAAAGCTACAAACAACTCAATGCGCAAAATCCATAACGAAATCCAAACCCATTGCAACGCAGCGCAATCACGCCGCGTGTCGGCCCCGCTGGGTTGCGCCCGCGGCTTCACCCTGCTGGAACTGCTCGTGGTAGTTGCCATCATCGGCTTGCTGGCGGCCTACGTTGGCCCGCGCTATTTCTCTCAGATCGGCAAATCCGAAACGGTGACTGCGAAAGCCCAGATCGAGGCTTTCTCCAAAGCGCTCGATACCTACCGACTCGACACCGGCCACTACCCCAGCACCGACGCCGGCTTGAACGGCCTGCTCACCAAGCCAGCTAATGAAGCCAAGTGGAACGGCCCCTACATGTCCAAGGCGATTCCACCGGACCCATGGGGCAAGCCCTATCTGTACCGCTCGCCGGCCGACGACAAAGAGTTCGAGATTCTTTCCTACGGGAAAGACGGTGCCCCGGGAGGCACCGGTGAAGGCGCCGATATCACCAATTGATCAGCACGAACTGATTTAGAACAACCATGCAATTCGAAGTCCGGGCGCTGCGCCAGAATCAGATCGTATCGCTCGTCGTCGAAGCGCTAAACGAAGCCGACGCACGCGCGCAAGCGGTGGCTCAGGCTGTCAAGCCGGTATCTGTCACCAAACTCAGCGGCGCCAGCGCGCTGGGCCGTAAAGGCAAGAGCACCTTCTCGCTGCTGCTGTTTACGCAGGAACTGCTGGCGCTACTGGATGCCGGCTTGAGTATCGTCGAGTCCGTCGATACCCTGTTGGAAAAGGAGCGCCGTCCCGATGCGCACGCCGTGCTGGCGCGCATCGCACGCGCCTTTAGCGAAGGCAAAAGCTTTTCGGTGGCGCTGGAGGAAACCGGCGGCATATTCCCGCCGCTCTACATAGGTATCGTGCGCGCCGCCGAGTCCACCAGCAACCTGCCGGAAGCACTCTCGCGCTTTGTCGAATACCGTGTCCGTCTGGACGCCGTGCGTAGCAAGGTGCGCAGCGCCTTGATTTATCCCTCGGTACTGCTGATCGTCGGCATCACCGTCAGCCTGTTTCTGGTTGGCTACGTGGTACCGCGCTTCGCCACCGTGTACCAGGGTACCGGCCGAGAACTGCCGGCTCTCTCGGCGATGTTATTGGCCTGGGGCAGTTTCGCCGCCACGCACACCACCACCATGCTGATCGGCTTGGCGAGCATCATTCTCGCAGCGGTGATGGCCGTGCGCGCCATCATCAGACGCGGCGGCGTAGCGTTTATCCTGCACCGCATTCCCGGCATCTCGGAACGGGTCAAGCTCTATGAGCTGGCGCGCCTTTACCTCACGCTGGGCATGCTGCTGGATGGCGGACTGCCGGTCGTGGTCGCACTGCAAATGGTCGAGGAAATCGTGCCGCTGAATATGCGTGAGAATTTGCGCGCGGCATCCGAAGCCATCCGCACCGGCGAATCATTCACCTCGGCCTTCGAGCGCCACGGCCTCACCACCTCGGTGGCGGTGCGCTTCCTGCGCGTCGGCGAACGTTCGGCCAAGCTGGGTGAAATGCTCACCAAGAGCGCGCGCTACTACGACACGGAAATCGAACGCTGGCTGGACTGGTTCTCGCGCGTCTTCGAACCCGCGCTGATGGCTGCGATTGGCTTGGTGGTGGGTGGAATTGTCGTCATGCTTTACATGCCCATCTTCGATTTAGCCGGGAGCCTACAATGAATGCCCCTGACACACCGGCTTCCGCGCCCGGCGTCGACCTGACGAGCGCCGATGTGCAGCGCGCTCGTCTCGCCGCCCGGCAGAGCGGTCGCAGCACGTTCGAGGAACTCGAAACCGCCAGTGCCTTGGCGCCGCGCGACTACATCCGCGCGCTGGCCAAGTTATTCGATCATCCTTTCAGTGAAACCAGCGACATGTTCGGTTTCACGCCGGTCTTCGACCTCTTGCCCTTGTCGAAGGCCTTGCAGAAGGATTGCGCGCTGTTCCGCGCCGAGGATCAGCGGCTCTTCGCCGTCATCCCCGATCCTTTCGATATCAACCTGCAACACTGGCTCGAAGCGCAGGCTGGGGCACATCTCGATTTTCATCTCGCCCTGCGCGCCGATGTACATGCCTACCTCGCCAAGCAGGAAGAATCCATTCGCGCCATGGACAGCGTGGTGGGCGACTCGTCATACTCGTCCGCCGCGATGGCGGGCGTCGAAGACCTGTCGCTCAAGACCATCAGCGCCGACACCAGCCCGGTGGTGCGCATCGTCAACTCGACGCTTTACGACGCCCTCAAGGCCGGCGCCAGCGACGTGCATTTGCGCCGGGTGCCGCAAGGCATACGCCTTAAATACCGTATTGACGGCGTGCTGATTCCCATCACTACCATCGACGGCGCCGACATCGCCGAGCAGGTGATCTCGCGCATCAAGGTGCTGGCGGAACTCGATATCGCCGAACACCGTGTGCCGCAAGACGGAAAGTTTCAAGTCTCATATCTTGGCCGCAACGTGGACATCCGCGTCTCCGTCATGCCGACCATCCACGGCCAAGCGGCCGTGCTGCGTATCCTTGACAAGCGCACGGTCATCGGCGCCAACGGTACCTTGAGTCTGGACGACCTCGGTTTCGATCCGGCCACTTTGCAATCGTTGCGGCGACTGGTCGATCTGCCCTACGGCATGTTGCTGGTGACCGGGCCAACCGGTAGCGGCAAGACGACTACCCTGTACGCCGCCATCTCCGAAATCAACCGTGGCCACGACAACTTTCTCACCATCGAAGACCCGGTCGAATACGAGTTGGAAGACGTCGAGCAGATTCCCGTCAACGAAAAACAAGGCCTCACCTTTGCACGCGGCCTCCGCTCCATCCTGCGACACGACCCTGACAAGATTATGGTCGGCGAGATCCGCGATCAGGAAACGGCGGAAATGGCTATTCAGGCCGCGCTCACCGGCCATACCGTTTACGCCACCTTGCACGCGAACAACTCTTTCGACGTGTTCAACCGCTTGGCCTACATGAACATCGACCCCTATTCGCTGACCTCGGCGCTGAGCGGCATCTGGGCGCAGCGCCTGATGCGCACCAACTGCCCGCATTGCGCGGTGGCCTACCGCCCGAGCGCCGAGGAATTCATCGCCGCCGGACTGGAGGAAGCGCAAGCGCAGGATTACATTTTCAAAAAAGGTCAGGGCTGCGGCGATTGTCGCGGCACCGGCTACAAGGGACGTAAAGCCATCGCGGAAATCATGTCGATGACGGACAAGCTGAGGGAAATGATTTCGACCAAACAACCCATCGCCGCTATCAAGGAAGAAGCCCGCAAGAGTGGTACGCGCTACCTACGGCAAGCCGCGCTGGATATGGCCAAGCGCGGCGATACAACGCTGGAGGAGGTGTCGCGTGTCACTGTTTCGGCGTGAGGTAGTACGTCTCTCCATCGAGCCTCAGCGCGCCGTTCTGGTCAAACTGGACGGTCGCAGTCGCAATGTACTGGCCGACAGCGTCGTGCCGCTGGCGACGGATGCGGCCACGCCCAGCGCCATGTTGGCGCCCCTGCACGCCGCGCTCAGCGAAGCGGGCTGGCGTGGCACACATGCGCAAGTGGTGTTGTCGGATCGGCTGGCGCGTTACTTCGTCTTCTCCATGCCGCAGGGCGTGCGCAACCGCAACGAGCTCGAGCTGCTGATACAAGCGCGCTTCGAGGAAGTCTTCGGCCTGCCGGCGACAGACTGGCGGCTGGTGGCCGATCTCGACCCGTTCGCTACGCATATCCTGGTGTGCGCGGTCGAACGCGCCTGGCTGGACACGCTGCGCAAACTCTGCACCGACAACGCCATCACTATCGATTCCATCCGGCCTTTCCTGGTCAGCGAATTTAACGCCTGGCGGCGGCGCATCGACGACAAACCGTTGTGGTTCGCCACGGTGGAGCCGGGCAGCGTGACGCTGGGTTTTCTCGCCAAACAAACCTGGCAAAGCATTCGCCTGTTTCCGCTGCGCGGCAATCTCGAATCCGAACTGCCGGCCCTGATCGAGCGCGACCGCTTGCACCTCGACATGGCGACCCCCGGCTCGCGGCTGTTTTGCGCCGGCGCGCACGCCTCTGACACGCGTCTGCCGCAAGCGCCCGTGCAGGCGCAATGGCTGGACGTCGCCGAATGGCCCGGCAAACCCGGCATCTGGTCGCAAGCGCATCGCATCGCCTTATCCGGAGTTTGGCAATGAGGCGCATCAATATCGATTTCGGCCGCGCCCGCCCTGGTCCCTCCTCTCTCGCGCTGGGCTTGTTACTGGCGGGATTTCTGGTTTGCGCCGCCGGTGTGTGGCGTTATGGCGAAGCCGGTCTCGCCGTTGAGCGAACCGATAGCGAACTGGCCGCCGCGCGCGACAAACTGGCAGTCAAGCATCCGGCCGACGACGCCGCTTCGGCCGCCTCGCCGCAATTGGGCGAAAAGGAAACGTCCGCCATCAATCAGGCGATCACCCAACTCAACCTGCCCTGGCGCGCCTTGTTTGGCATCTTGGAGACCACCAAGCCCGCCACCATCGCAATTCTGTCTATGGAACCTGACGGTAAAAAGCAATCGCTCAAGCTGCATGCCGAGGCCAAAACGCCGGACGACATGATCGGATTTGTCGACTTGCTCAAGCAACAACCCATTTTCGCCGATGTCTTGCTACAGAAGCATGAGATCAACGATCAAGATCCCAATCGACCCTATCGCTTCACCCTTGACGCGCGCTGGCGCAACCTGCCATGAAGAACGCCGGTCTGATGGTGCAACTTTTTCTTTACCGCCACGGCTGGTGGCCGATGGCCGGCGCTGTCCTGCTCGTCCTGGGCTTGTTCACCCATCTGCTCTGGGTGCCGCAACTGGCTAGCCGCACCGCCGCGAGCCAGGCCGAGTTGCAACGCATCCAGCAAGCGCTGAGCGATCCGAACTACGCCAGCAAAACCAAAGCGCCGCTGCTCGCTCAGCGCCATACCGCGTTCATGACCACGCTGGCGGCGAAAAAAGACCTGCCGGAGTTGATCAAAACCGTCTTCGCCGAAGCGCAGAAAGCCGGCCTGACCCTGACGCAGGCCGAATACAAGCTCAGCTACCAACAGGACGGCGGCTACTACACCTACCAGATGCTAGCGCCGGTCAAGGGCGGCTATCCCAGTCTGCGCCGGTTCGTCGATGGCGTTCTGAATGCCATACCCGCCGCCGCGCTGGAAGAAGTGACGTTCAAGCGCGACGGCATAGGCAGCAGCACGGCCGAAGCACGCCTGCGCTTCGCGTTTTACCTTAAGGACGGACAGCCATGAAACTGTCTCGTCGCACCATGGCCTGGATAGCTGGCCTTGCCGCCGCCGCTGCGCTGGTGATATTCAGTCCGACGCCTCAATCGGACAAAAACGACGGTGTGGTGCAACCGATGGCCGCGCGCAAAGGCGGCGGCGCCAAGCGTGACAGCAAAGTCGCCAGCGCCAATACCATCCTCGAAATTCGTCCGCGCGGCGGTACGGACAAGACTAACGATGAAATCTCCGACGCCTTCGCACCGCAAAGCTGGACGCCACCACCGCCGCCGCCGCCACCGGAGAATCTCAAGCCTACCGCGCCGCCGTTGCCCTTCACAGTGATCGGCAAAAAAAAGCAGGATGGCGAATGGCAGGTTTTCCTGGCCAATCACGATCGCGTCCACGTCGTCAAGGCGACGGACGTGATCGATGGCGTCTACCGGGTGGAGCAACTCGCCCCGCCCACGCTCACGCTGATCTATTTGCCGCTTAAAATCCAACAAACCTTATCCATCGGCTCCGCCGAACAATGACCATGAGATTAAAACCCGCCATCGCCATCCTGCTCGCCATCACCCTGCTCGCCGGGTGCGCCGCCGAAATGCGCTATCGCGAGGGCAAGGAGCTCATCGCCCAGGGCAAAATCGAGGAGAGTCTGCCGAAATTCCAGGCGGCGCTCGATGAGGCGCCCAACAATCCCGAGTACCGCATTGCCTATCGCAAGGGCCAGGAACGCTATCTGGTCGATCTGCTCGATCAGGCCGACAAAGCCAAGTTGGCCGGCAACGCCAGCGAGGCGGAGGCGCTCTACAAAAAAGTGTTGGTAACGGATGGCAGCAACCTGCGCGCCAAGACCGGCCTGGAATCCTTCGCCAAGGAAAAGCGTTTGACCACCTGGATGCAACAAGCCAACGAGCTGTGGGCCAAGGACGATGCGCAAGGCGCCTTGGTCAAAGTGCGCGCGGTGCTCGCCGAAGATACGCAACATGTCGCGGCCCTGGCCTTGAAGCGCGCTATCAGCGACAAAATCGACAAGCCGGCTACCGAGCCCCAGCTGGCGACGGCGCTAAAAAAACCGCTGTCCATCGAGTTCAAAGACGCACCGCTGAAGCAAATCTTCGAAGTTCTGTCGCGCACCTCGGGGCTCAACTTCGTGTTCGACCGCGACGTGCGCACCGATACGCGCAGCACGGTGTTTCTGAGAGACACCACCATCGAATCGGCGGTTAACCTCGTTTTGATGACCAACCAACTCGAACAACGCGTGCTCGACAAGAACACTATCCTGATCTATCCGCCGCAGAAGGCGCGCGATTACCAGGCGCTGACGGTCAAGACCTTCTTCATCGCCAACGCCGACGTGAAACAGGCGGCCAACACCATCCGCACCATCCTCAAGACGCGCGACATCGTGGTGGACGAGAAGCAGAACCTCATCATCATGCGCGACACGCCGGAAGCCGTGCGGCTGGCCGAAAAACTCATGGCCGTGCAGGACGCACCCGAGCCGGAAGTCATGCTGGAAATTGAGATTCTCGAAGTGAAGCGTTCGAGCCTGCTCGATCTGGGTGTGAGTTGGCCCAGCCAGATCAGTCTCACGCCGCTGTCGAGATCCACGCTGGGCGCCACTACGGGCGGCGCCACAACCGGCAGCGCCTTGACGGTGGACGATCTGCGCCACCTATCGCGTAGCACCCTGGGGGTCAATGACATGACCACCAGCATCAAAGCCCATCGCGAAAACAGCGACGCCAACATCCTCGCCAACCCGCGTATCCGCGTGCGCAACCGCGAGAAGGCGCGCATCCTGGTCGGCGACCGCGTGCCGAGCATCAGCAGCACCGCCACCTCGACTGGCTTCGTGTCCGAGAGCGTGCAATACATCGACGTGGGCCTCAAGCTCGAAGTTGAGCCGACGATTTTTGTCGACGACGAAATCGCCATCAAAATTCAACTGGAAGTCAGCAACATAGTCAAAACGCTGCCGCCAACCAAGTCGGGCACCACCGCCTATCAAATCGGCACGCGTAACGCCAACACCACCCTGCGTTTGAAGGATGGCGAAAACCAGGTGCTGGCCGGCCTCATCAGCGACGAAGACCGCAAGACATCGGGCCGCATTCCCGGCTTGGGCGATTTGCCCTTGTTCGATCACTTGTTCGGCAGCAACCAAACAGACAAGGTCAAAACAGAAATCATTCTATCCATCACGCCGCGCCTGATCCGCAACACCAAGCGTCCTGAACTGTCCGCCAGCGAATTCGACTCCGGCACCGAGGCCAGCGTCAAGGCGCGCGACAGTTCCATTGGCGGAGCCGCCGGGCAGGCGCAACGGGGTGGTCAGTCGTCAGTCCCGATGATACGCGGCATCCCGTTCACACGGCCTCAGGATGGCTCCACGCCAACGCCACCCGCTACGCCGACACCGAACGTCAACCAGCCTGGCACGGTTCCGGGGATACCCAACCTACCGCCGAACATACCCGGCCTGCCGCCGAACTTTCCTGGCTTTACGCCGCCGGAAAACTTGGCGGATCCTCAGTCATCCACGAACCCGACGCCGACTTCCGGCCCAACCGCGCCCGGCCCGACCATACTGGCCTGGAACGGGCCCAGCCAGGTTAAAACCGGCAGCAACTTCGACGTAGTGCTGGCCGTGGAGACTGACCAAAGCATCGCCAGCGTGCCGATCACCGTGGGTTACGACCCGAAAAAACTGCAAGTTGTCTCGGTCAACGAGGGCAATTTCCTGAAACAAGGCGGTGTTGCGACCACTTTTACCAATAGCGTGGATGCCGTAGCGGGGCGTATAGAAGTGAGCACCGCGCGCGCCAGCGGCGGCGCCACCAGCAGCGGCACGCTGACATCGCTGACGCTGCGCGGCTTGGCGCCCGCCGCCGATACCCAGGTGGCGCTGCTGAGCGCCGCGCCGACCGGCATCACCGGCAACAACATCCTGGCTGCGCTGCCCGCTCCAAAAAGCATCACTGTCATACCCTGAGGTATTTTGTGTCGCGTGGATTCACCCTGATCGAATTGATGGTCACCCTGGCCATCATCGCGGTGCTGGCCACGCTGGTGCTGCCGGTGGCGCAAGTCACCATACAGCGCCAAAAGGAGCAGGAGCTGCGCTTAGCGCTACGTGAAATTCGCAGCGCTATCGACGCCTATAAGAAAGCCACTGATGACGGCAAGATCATCAAGCCAGTCAACGGTACTGTCTATCCCAAAACGCTTACCCTGCTGGTCGAAGGCGTCGCGGACGCGACAGACGCCAAGAAGAACAAAATGTATTTCTTACGACGTTTGCCGCGCGACCCGATGAATCCTGACGCCAATGTCGAGGCCGCCGACTCCTGGGGCAAGCGCGCCTACGCCAGCGAGCCGGACGAGCCACAGGAAGGCGACGACGTCTATGATGTCTTTTCGAAATCGACCACGCCCGGACTCAATGGGGTTCCATACAACAAATGGTGATTCCACTTTTTCCCAGACGCGATGAGCGCCGCCATTGCCCGTCGTCAGCCGCCGGGCAAGGCTTCACCTTGATCGAACTCCTGGTGGTGCTGGCCATCGTCGCAACCTTGCTCACGCTGGCGGTGCCGCGCTATTTCAAGAGCGTGGAAAACTCCAAAGACGCCGTGTTGATGGAAAACCTGCGCACCACGCGCGAGACTATCGACAAGTATTACGGTGACACCGGCCGCTATCCCGACAAACTAGAAGACCTGGTGGAAAAGAAATATCTGCGCGCCCTGCCGTACGATCCCATCACCAGCAGCACAGAAACCTGGCTGATCGTTCCGCCTGAAAATGCCGAAAAAGAAGACGGCCCCAAGGGCAAGGTCTACGACATCAAGAGCGGCGCGCCCGGCAACAGCCACGATGGCACGCCCTACACCGAGTTTTAAGCCTGTCCCGTTGACGGCTGCATTCCTGCCATGACCGGCCATCTCCCCATGCCCCGACATAGCCATGGCTTCACCTATATCGGGCTACTGATCTTTGTCGCCGTGCTGGGTGTGATCGCCGCAGCGACGATCTCCGCCGGCGCCTTGATGCAACGCCGCGCTGCCGAAACAGAGCTGCTGATTATCGGCAAAGAATTTCGTGCCGCCTTCAAGAGCTATGCCGAGGCCAGTGGCGGCGCCCGGCCGTATCCACCCACGCTGAGCGCCCTCACCAAGGATGAGCGCACGCCCCAGCCGCGCAGGCACTTGCGCAAAATCTACTTCGACCCGCTTACGGGCAAGGATGATTGGGGCATCGTCGAAGCGCCCGGCGGCGGGGTCATGGGCGTGTATAGCCTGTCCACCGAGACGCCGATCAAGATCGCCGAATTCGAGGTCGACTTCGCCGGCTTCACGGGAAAAAAGAAATATTCGGACTGGGTATTCACCTACAACACCGGTTTGCCACCGGCCGGCACGGTCAGTATGGGCGAGGCGACCAGCGCAGAACCCTCGGCCACGGCCAAGAGTGACAGTTCGACCACCCCGAGCGGCGCTTTCTCTGGCGGCGCCGGCCGCAATTTCGGCACGACAACTCCTGCTAACTCGGATGCCAGCGCCACCAAGTGGGGAGCGGCGAAGTAGTCCGGCTCTATCGCGCCATTTGTTAATGGGTTAATCTCACCTGTCATGTCGTTCGCGGCAGCCACGTCTCTCATGAATCCTGCCACGGCTACTTCGCTGAATCGTTTTCTGCTGGATCGCCGCTATTGGGTGATTCCACTGGCCTTCTGGGCGCTGGCCGCCTGCACCTCGTATTTCTGGTACGGCCGTAGCATCGAAGCCCGTGTCGAGGCGTTAGCCACCAACCAGGGGCGCTTCATATTCAAAATGGTCGAAGCCATGCGCTTGTGGAATGCACGCCATGGCGGCGTATATGTTCTGGTGGACAAAGACTCCCGACCCAATCCCTACCTCGATATACCAGAGCGCGACGTGGTCACCACCCACGGCCACCAACTCACGCTGGTGAATCCGGCCTACATGACGCGGCAATTGGGACTCGCGCTGTCGCAGGAAGCGCAGATCGAGTTGCATCTCACCAGCCTGAAGCCGCTCAATCCCAGCAACGCGCCGGACGAATGGGAAAGCGTCGCGCTCACCTTGTTCGAAAACGCCAGTGCGGTGCGCGAGCGCATGGAAATCATGGAGCAACGCGGCCAGATGGTAGCGCGTTATATCGGCGCCCTGCCGACCCGCCACGACTGTCTGCAATGCCACGAGAAGCAAGGCTATCGCCTGGGCGATATACGCGGCGGCATCAGCGTGGCGTTTTCCATCGCACCTTATATGGAAGCCGCGCGGTCCGAACGCCTCCTGCAACGCACCGTGCATGGCGTCGCCTGGTTGCTGCTGTCGCTGCTGACAGTCTTTTTCCTCGATCAATTGCGTCGCGGCATGCTGTTGCTTATCCAGGCCGAGCAACAACAGAATACGCTGGTGCAAGTGCGCACGCGCGAACTCGCACGCGAGGCTTACGAGCGCAAACAGGCCGAGCTGCAACTACGCCGCCTCATGGACGCCTCGGCCGAAGGCATCTACGGCATAGATGCTGAGGGTTTGTGTAATTTCTGCAATCCGGTGGCCTGCCGTTTACTTGGACTCAAGGACAGCAGCGAGATACTGGGCAAACAAATTCACGCCACGATCAGCGGTGGCAACCCCGAGGTGCTGACGAATCTGGAGAGCTACCGTCTAGGCATCGCCACGCACAGCGAAACAGATTCCTTCCGCCGCAGCGACGGCAGCTTTTTCCATGCCGAGTGGCGCAGCGCACCCATATATTTCGATAGCCGCTTGATGGGCGCCGTCGTGACTTTCCAGGACATCACCGAGCGGCAGCGCAGTCAGGCGCAGGTTTGGATGAAGGCCAACCACGACGCACTCACCGGTCTGCCCAATCGCAGCCTGTTTCACGACCGCCTCGAACAAGCCATGCTGCGCGTGAGCCGGCGCAGCGCCAAAGTTGGCCTGCTCTTCATCGACCTCGATGGTTTTAAAGCCGTCAATGACACCTTGGGTCACGAAGCCGGCGATGCGCTGTTGAAAGAAGCGGCGCACCGGCTTACCGCCTGCGTCCGTGAGAGCGATACGGCCGCGCGCCTGGGTGGCGACGAATTCACCGTGATCCTGACGGCAGTCGATCAGCGCGCCGACATCGAGCAAGTCGGGCAGAAAATACTGCATAGCCTTGCACAGCCTTATCACCTCGGTACCCAAACCGCGCGCGTCTCCTGCTCCATAGGCGCGGCGATCTATCCGGCAGATGCCCTCACCCTGACGGCCTTTATCCACGCCGCCGACCAAGCCATGTATCGCGCCAAGCAAGGCGGCAAAAACACGCTGATCTTTGCCGAGCCACTGCCACCCGACGCATGAGTATTTCGATCCGCTCGGCCAGCCTAGCCACAACGCTCGCCATGTTGACCATCACCAACAATCTGGTTGCCGGTTTCATCGCCGCACCACCCGCACCAGAGCGTGACGAGTTTGCCGCTCGCAGCAACGTGGCTGACGAAAACCTTGCCCTGCAAGCGCTACGCCGACAGCAGTTTCTCGATCCGGCTAACCCTTCTGCCGCACAACTGCAACGGCCCGAAGAGGCGTTGCGCGATCTGCCGCACGACAAACTGGGCTTTGTGGACTGGAACAAGGCGCTGAAGGAGGGTCGCATCGCGCCGCGCGCGAGCCTGCAAGGCGATACAAAAATGCAAAGCTACGAAGCGGACAGCATCATGCGAAACACGCGTGAAATGCCCTACGTGCGTTTCCCGCACGGCACGCATACGCAGTGGCTGTCTTGCGACGCCTGTCACCCCGCGCCTTTCGAAGCGCGCGCGGGCGCCAACAGCATCGACATGACCAAAATTTTTCGCGGCCACTATTGCGGCAAATGCCACGACCGCGTGGCCTTCGTCACGTTTTACGCCTGCGAGCGTTGCCACAGCGTGGCGCAGAGCGCGAAGCAGCCTTAAGACCTAATTGGCGTTGCCGGACTTCCAAGGACAGCCGGCGCAAGATGTACCGGCGACATGCCCCGCAATGAGCGCAGTGCGTAGCGTCTGAAACGTCGGGCTATGCCAGGCTTCGAGAAAAGGCGTGCGATTCAGATCCGCCATGTAGGAACGGCCATCAACATCATAGCGGCAGGCCGCAAGATGGCCATCTGATGCGATATGCGCTTCGTTGAAGGGCATCCAGCACGCGCACAGGCGTAAGCGCGGATCGACCTCCTCGACGCGCATGACGGGCGCCGGGTTGGCGCCGACGATATCCTCCGCATCGTGCACCCAGGCACTGAATTGATGATCTGCTTGCATGGCCATTCGCGCCATGGCGGCATCAACCGCAGAATCAGCCGGGCTGGCCGCGCCGATCTTTGCCACAAAAATCAGGCAGCGATGTTGGCTGCTTGCCAACGCTTGCGCGCGGACTTCTTTCGCGCGATGCAGTTTGCGCACAAAAAAGCTCTTGTCGTCTTGCAGACGCAGCCGCGCCGCCGCCGCCCATTCCTGGCTAGACAAATCGAAGTTGAACACCAGCGCGTCAATATCCGAGCGTACCGCTGCGGCCAGCCGTTCCGAGGTCACACTGAGCGCGTCGACGCGCAGCACCACATGAGGAAAACCGCAGAAGTGCTTGGCGAACAGCAACGCATCCAACAACCACGCACATGCGTAACTGTCACCAAGATGGCTCAGCACCAGGTCTTCCACGCCGGCGCGACGCAGTTCGCGCGTGATGCGGGTAAAAAAGTTCCACGACATCACGGGTGCGCTGCGCCGCTCCAGGCGCGCCACACTGCTGCGCGGCGCGGTCAAGTCCAGACGCGCGCCTAGCGGGGGTGGCGGCGTACCACGCAGGAATAGCGCAACGCATTCCGGCGTGAAATGACTCAATGTCGACTGCGGATCCATCACCATTCCTTAACCGCCGCTGCTCGCCTGCTGCAGTGGCCGTGCCCCCGGACGTTGATCCCTTGCTTGCTTCCTTACTTACTTGATTGCCTGCGCCACGGCCTGTGGCCGAATATGCGCTACACCACCGTAACTGCCTACCCACAAGTCGCCTTCACGCGTGGTGGTCATGGCGAAGACGTTGTCGGCGAACAAGCCGTCGGCGGTCGTCATGACTTTGAATTTCTCGTTTTGCCACAACGCGAGGCCCTTGTTGGTGCCTATCCAAAGTTGGCCTTTGGTATCCACATGCAACATGAAAACGTGATTGCCTGGTAGGCCCTCCTTGACGGTGTAGGACTTCCAGGCTTTGCCGTCATAGCGCGACACGCCGCCACCCCAGGTGCCGGCCCAGACTTCGCCGTTGCGGTCCACTGTCAGCGCCACAACATAGTTGGGGTTGTAGGCGACCTCAATACCGCTCAAGCCCATCTCTTCCTTTTGCTTGGCGTGATGCACCGAGACCTTGCTCGGATCGTTCTTGAAATCGATGGCGTCCTTGACGCGCTCGTAGGCCGCACCCAGACCCTTGGCGTGATTCCAGTTCTCCCACTTGCCATTATCGAAGCTGGCCATGCCGCCTTCGGTGGCAAGCCATATCTTTCCATTGCGCCCTTCGGCCAGACCGTACACCCAGTCGTTGGGCAACATGCCGCCGGTGTTTTCGACGGTATACAAATCCCACTTGCTGCGATCATCGAGTGCGCCACCGCGTATGCGATTGACGCCCGACCAGGTGGCGATCCAGATATCGCCGTTCTTCGCCTGCAGCACACCATAGACGAAGGCATCGCCCAGACCTTCTGGAATGTTGTAGGTCTTCCAGGTGCCCTTGGCCTCGTTGAGCAAGGACAAACCGCCCCCGTAGGTACCCACGGCCAGTTGGCCAGAGAGCCCATTTCCTTTAAGTCGACCAACGTAGAAGACGCCGTTCGACAGCAAACCGTTGGTGGCATCGTATAGTTTGAACGAATCGTCGCGCGTGTCGTAGCGCACCAAGCCGCCCGAGGTGCCCACCCACATCACTTTACCGTCGGCAAATATCATTTTGACGTTCTTGTTTCCAACGCGGAAGTGAGTGAACTTTTGTGTCGGGTCTACCGTCACCTTGCCCTCACGTTGCTGTTGCTGCGGCATGGCGGCGGCCTGCTCTTGTGCTGCGCCAGCCGGTAGCGGCGGATGTTGCGGCGGCAGTGGCGCACCACTTACCGCAGGCAAATTGGGGTTGGCTAGCGGCGCCGGCGCGGCCGGATTGGCGGCAGCCTGAGGTGCCGCTGCGGCATTGATCGCCGCTGGTGCCGGGTTGTCCGCCGCACCGTGCTGCTTGCCGAGCGTATAGGCTCCGGCGACGAGCCCGGCGATGACGATGACTCCGATAGCTGCTGACTGATGATTCATAGGCGTTCGATCCTCAAAAAATTGCTTGTCGCCGCGTCTAAGGCGAATACCTTCACGACACGGGCGAAATAAACCGGCGCTTGCATCAGCGTAGCGTCCGTATGTAGCTGAGCACGTCGAGTATCTCGCGCTCATTGAGCAAACCAAGAAAGGCCGGCATAGGCCCGCGCCCGGATTTAATGGTGTTGGCCAGCAGGGGATCAGGTTGCGCCAGACGATCACCACGCGCAAAGCTGGGCGCCTGCGGCATGACCGCAACCCCCTGCGGGCCGTGACAACCCGCGCAGTGCGTGGCATACAGCCGTTGCCCGTTGCGCATATCGCCCGCCAACGCACCCGATGCGCCGCAGACCAGTAGCAGGCACAGCAAGTAGCGCGTGCTGCCGAATGCCAACGTCACCGGCCCACTCCGTCACTCATTTCTTTTTCGCCGGAACGGGCTTCTTCAAGCCGCGCAACTTGTTGGCTTTGGCGGTCAGGTCGTCCGCCATTTTGACGTCGATTGCAAGACCAAGATCGCCGCTGCGAGAGGCAACAGCCCATGCTTCGATAGCCGGAATGTAGTCATTGTCCGCCGCCCGTTTGATCCAGGTGAGCGCCTCGGCGCTGTGGCGTGCTGCTTCATCCAGCCCTAACTCGGCGGAGATGTAGGCTTGGGCGTAAACATTGAGTGCCTGTTTGTGACCTTGCTCGGCGGCCAGTGCGATCCACTTGCGCGCCAACGCGACATCACGTTTCACTCCCTCACCCGAGGCGTACATCGTGCCCAGGCCGTATTGACCATCGGCATTGCCCTGCTCGGCGGATTTGCGGAAATAGGCGACAGCGTCCTCATTAAATTCGGACTGATGCAGGATGTCGCCCAGCAAGGCTTGCGCGGCAGCATGGCCACTGTCTGCGGCGCGTTTAAGCTTGCCCATGGCGCCCACCACATCTTCAGCGGCATAGGCTTTGGCGCCCGCTTCGTAGTCTTCCGTCGCACCGGCTTGGGCCAGCGTGGTCGCCCCGCACAGACAAGCCAGCACGATGAAGTAGCCAGCATCTCGCCAGCGTCGGACACCCATACTCATGACCTCCACCTTTCGCGTCGGCTACTTATTCTCAGCGCCGCTCTGTTTGAGCTCTTCGAGCTCTTCCATCTTGCGATATAAACTTGAAAGACCGATGCCCAGTTTTTGCGCCGCGCCCTTACGGTCGCCGCCGGCCTCTTCCAGCGCCCGCGTGATGATCTCGGCTTCAACTTGCCTCAATTGTTCGCGCAGCCCACCTTCTCTAGCAACCACCGTGCCAGTGCCCTCAGACGTGGCACCGCTTTGACGCGACACCTCCGGCGGCAGATCCGCCAGCGTAATGCGCCCGCCATCAGCGAGTATGTAGGCCCGGTTGATCACATTTTCAAGCTGACGCACATTGCCCGGCCAACTGTAGGCACGCAGAATGTCGCTCGCCTCGGGGTCTATCTCCAGCGTTTGCGCCGGCATGCCGGAAACCTTGACGAGCAGATAGCGCACTAGCGCATCGAAATCGGCACTGCGCTCACGCAGCGCCGGCACATGAATATGGAACATGCTGAGACGGAAATACAAATCCTCGCGGAACGTGCACTCCTTGACCATTTTCTCCAGATGGCGGTTGGTTGCGGCGATGATGCGCACATCGACGAGGCGCGTCTGTTCGCTGCCCAGCGGCCGCACCTGCTTGTCTTCGATCACATGCAGCAGCTTGGTTTGCAGGTGCAGCGGCAGCTCGCCGATTTCATCGAGAAACAAAGTGCCACGGTCCGCCTGTAGAAACAGGCCCTTGCGTGCACGATCGGCGCCAGTAAAGGCGCCCTTGCTATGACCGAAGAATTCGCTCTCCAGCAGATTCTCGGGGATGGCGCTGCAATTGACCTGAATGAAAGGAAAGCCGGCGCGCTTGCTTTGCTCATGTATGGAACGCGCATAGACCCCCTTGCCGGTGCCGCTCTCGCCGGTGATAAGCACGGTGCTGTTGGTGACCGCCACCTTGGCCACCAGGCGATCGAGTTCCTGCATCGCGGGCGCTGTGAATGGGAACAGGTCGCGGCCGCCGACGACCAGACTGCGCAAGGCCTTGTTTTCCGCGCGCAGACCGCGCATCGCCTCGATTTGCGACAAGCGATGCAGCAGTTCCTCGTTGCCGACCGGCTTGACGATGTAGTCCGTTGCCCCGGCGCGCAAGGCCTCGACGGCCGTTTCCATACTGGCGAAGGCAGTCACCATGATGAATTGAGTATCGATGCCCGCGCCCTTGAAACTGCGCACCAGCTCGATGCCGTCGCCGTCGGCAAGACGGATATCGCAGAACGCCACATCAACGTCGCCGCGCATCAGCTTGGATGCGGCCTCTGCCGTGCTGGCCGCGACATCCACCGAATAGCCGGCGCGCGAAATCACCGAGGAAAGTATTTGCCGGATCGCCGGTTCGTCGTCGATCACCAGTACATGCATGTCATGCCACCTTCTTGTCGTTTTGCCATGGATCCGCTTCAAGCGGCAGTTGCACCGTCACCGTGGTCCCCACGTTCGGCTCGGAAGCGATGGAGATATCACCGCCGTTCATTTCGATCAGCGACCTGGAAACGGCCAAACCGATGCCGCTGCCTTTGCCCGGCGGCTTGGTGGTGAAATACTCCTGAAAGACCTGAGCCAGCGTCGCAGCGTCCATGCCGATGCCGTTGTCGGCAACATTGATGATGACCCGCCCTAGCTCATAACGAGTCGCCAAAGTAATGTGCGGCTTGCGCCCGATCTGGCCTTCCTGCGCATCGGCGGCATTGATGAGAAGATTCATCATCACCTGCGTAACATGGTCGCCCACCGCATAGACGGCCGGCAATTGTAAATCGAGGTCCAGCGCCACTTCGATGGTGCTGAAGCGCCGGTCGAAGCCGACGAAGCGCGCGGTGCTGCGTATCAAATTGTTGAGATCAAGCAACTCCGGCGCGGCCGACTGCGGCCGCGAAAATTCTGAAATCTGCCGGGTGATGGCCATGACACGCCGCGCCTGCTCCATCATCATTTCCGGATGACACATAGCCAAAGGATCCTGACAGCTATTGGAATTGCGCATATCCGACATGACTTGCGCCGCACCAACAATGGCCGACAGCGGATTGTTGATCTCGTGCGCCACTGCCGCCGCCAGTGAGCCGACGGCGGCCATTTTTTCCTGGTGAAAGCGCTGCTGCCGACCCACTTCCAGTTGTATTTCACGGTGACGCAGTTCTTGCTGCATCGTGTTCACTGCCGTCATAAGTGAACCGAGCTCATCATTGCGTGTCACTGTCAGCGGCTCGCTGCGATAACCATCGATAATCGCCAGCGCGCGATCCTGCACGCGCTGGATATCCCATGACAAGCGCGTCACGAACAGCATCACCATGCTGCCCAGAAAAATAATGCCGAAAGCCGCTGTCAGGGTCCATTCCAGGGAAAGCTTGTCGAAGGTGTTGCGATAGCGCTCCAGCAGTTCACGCTTGCGGCTGCGGATATCCACCGTCATGCCGTCCAGATCCACCACCAGTTTGTGCAAGTGGCTGCGCGCCTCACCCAGCACGCTGCGGCTGGATGGTCGATTTAGCGCCTCCAGCGTGGCTTTCAGTCCGGCGATATCGCCGGGCAGCGCCGGGTAATGGGCGGCGGTGCGGTCAAGCCCGCTGATGACGGTGTCGATCTCGATAGAGATATTGCGCGCTGCCGTAGCTAGATCATCGGAATAAAAATTGTCATTCACCACGAGGATGGCGCGCGCCACCGACATATTGAGTGCGACTTGATACTCCTCCTCGACGTGCACCGCTTCGAGCTGCTGTACCGTCGCCGAAAGCGTCGCGCGCTCGATATTGATGACAATGCCGGCGACAATGGTAAAAATCACGAAGCCAATCAACATCCACACGCCCTTGGCGCGCAGCGATATCGTCGGGCGCAGTTTCGCCGAAGACAACGGCGCACCTTGTGGCTGAGGCTCACTCATGATGTTCTGCCCAATGATTGTTTTCCATCCCAAGGCCCGAAAGTTGCTTTTCAAAACAGACACCCTTCGGTCTATAGGAAGATGCCATGCGTATAAATGCGATCGTGCTGTGCGCCTTGCTGTGCTTTACAAGCGTTGCTCGTGCCGAACTGTTAGACGACGCCATGCAGGCCTACGCGGCCGGCAACTACAAACGCGCCAGCGAGCTGTTGGCGCCGCTGGCGCAAACCGGCGATGCGGTGGCGCAACTGCGCCTGGGCATGCTGTATTACCTCGGCCGTAACGTCAAGGAAGATGAACGCATCGCGGCGGATTGGTGGAAAAAAAGCGCGGCGCAGGGCAATCTCGACGCCATGTTCCAGCTCGGCAACGCCTATCTTTTCGGTGCCCAACTCGGCAAGACCGTCATCAACCCCGACGCCGAAGCAGCCACCTGGTACTTCCGTGCGGCCAGCGCAGGTCATGCGGAAGCCCAATACAATCTCGGGCTCATGTTTCTCGCAGGAAAAGGTGTGATGGAAGACAAGGCCGAGGCATTGTACTGGATCAAAAAAGCTGCCGCACAAGACCATCTCGACGCACAACGCTATCTCAAGGGGGTGGCGGCGAGGGGCAACTAGCTCCCCTCCCCCAGCCTAAACTCTCCGCTCCAACAATAGCAGGCGCTCGATTTCACGCAGACTGGCTTCTTCCGCCCAATCGCGGTCGCCGATCACTCTGGCGGCGATGACGCCATCACGCCGCACTAGATAAGTCGTCGGAAACCCCGGCAGCCGCAGCACATCGTGCGCAAGGCGCTGATCGCGGTCCAACAACACAGGAAAACCGATGCCGTAGCGCAGAACAAATTCGCGCACCAGATTCACGTCATCGTCCACTGCGATGCCCACAACCTGGAGCGCATCGGGCCGGAATAGCGTGCCGAGCTTTTGCAGGCTGGGCATTTCGCGTCGGCATGGCTCGCACCAGGTCGCCCAGAAGTTGAGTATCAGTGCGCTGCCGCCGTAACGCGCCAACGACACAGGGCTGCTGCCCAGATCGGTCAGGATAGCGACCGGAAAGCGCTCGCCGACGCTGGGCGGGTCAAGCGTCACCGACGTGGCATCCTGCTCGCAAGCCGGCAGACAAAACGCCAGCGCACTGGCCGCTGCACCTTGGAGAAAGTGCCGGCGTGACGTCATGGCCGCATCATGGCGTGATCAATGCGACGGAAAACTCGGGTCCAAGACGCGCGGACTCGATCTGTTGTCCAAACCCTGAGTTCGAATTCTCATCCACGGGAAAGAAATTCCTCGCCTCTCAAAATTGGGAATCCGCCGACCGCGCTGGGCAGCTATTCCGGACTTGCAGCAACCAGTCTATTTCACGTCGGCGTCGATGACGATATCGATGTTTTTCGCGCCCGCCTTGGTCGGCTGCGAAGAGCCCTGCAAGTCGCCCGGCTGGGGCGTGGCATTGCCGGATTTGGATACGCGCGCGCCCACCACAAAGCTCGGCACCGAAGATAGGGTCATACCGGGCGCCATGGCCATGCTGTCATCCAGCGTGTAGCGCAGGGGCAGATCCTTGGCGTTTTGCTTCAGAATGGCCAGCGGCAAACGTGGCCCATTGACGGCGCGGGCAAAGACAAACAGCGTGTCGCCCGCCGCGACGCGCGCCTGCAAAGCGGGCGCCAACGTCACCGTGCCGCTCACCTGGCCGCCCCCACTGTTACTCGCATTCACCGCATTGCGCGTCACCGCAGCCGGGGTGGCGATGGCTAGCTTTGCAGACGCCGTTAGCGGCAGGCCAGCCAGTTTCTGCGCCTCGGCCACGCTGTTGCTTACCGAACGCGCTGCCTGGGAATCGGGCGGCACCAGTTCGAGTATGTGCTGCCAACGCGCAATGGCGCCTTTGTAGTTCTTCTGCTCGAAGGCCGCCGTGCCGGCCAGGGCCAGCGCCTTGATGTTGTTCGGATCGGCTTTGAGCGCCTGGGCGATGATGCGCTCCGGCTCGCCCTTGAGGTTGCGCCCGTTGGCCATCGCCAGGGTGTCGGCATAGTCGGCCAGCAGCACCGCGTTGTCCGGCAACAGCGCTGCGGCGCGAGCAAACGCGGCGCTGGCGTCGGCGAAGCGGCGCAGGGCGTTGTATGAGCGCGCCAGCATGACCCAACCTTCCACATCCTCAGGGTGCGTCTTCAGGCGCTCCGCCAAGCCATCCACCATGGCCTGGATCTGCTCGGGCGTGACGGCATGCGCCTGCTCGCGCGGCGGTATGGCGCGCTTGGCGTCCAAACCATCCACGTTTCCCAGCCCCGCATACAGCGACACCGCCAGTATCGGCAAGGCCAATACCAGACCGATGGCGGGCCAGCGACTGTAGTCGCCGGCGGCGGCGCTCGGAGCAGTGGCTTCGTCGTCGAGCAGGCGACGCTCGATTTCGCCGCGTGTATTTTGATATTCCGTCTCATTGATGCGACCGGCGGCGCGCTCGCTATCGAGCTCGCGCAACTGATCGCGATAAACGTCGCGGTTCATATCAGCCCGGCTATTACCTCCCGCTGCCGATTGGCGCGCCAACAGCGGCGGCAGCACAAACAACAAGGCGGCGACCGTCAGCAAGCCCGCCACAATCAGAAATGCCGTCACCGCATGCCCCCTTCCACACTGTCTCCTTCAATATCCGCCAACAGCGCCGCGGCGCGGGCGTGTTCGTCCGCGCTAAGCGCCGGCGCCGCCGCCACCAACTGACGGCGCAGACGCAGCTTGCGTATCAACACCATCATGCCCACCACCAACAGCAGCAGCGGCCCAAACCACAACAGCCAGGTTGTCGCCTTGACCGGCGGGCGGTAGAGCACGAAATCGCCGTAGCGCGCCACCATGTAGTCGGTGACTTCGCGCTCGGACTTGCCCTGGCGCAATTGTTCGCGCACCTGGTTTTTTAGATCGATGGCAAGTTCTGCGTGCGAGTCGGCCAGCGTCTGGTTCTGACAGACCAGGCAGCGCAACTCTTCGGACAGCGCCGTGACACGTTTTTCCAGCGCCGGATCGTCGACCGCTGGCGCCGCCTCGCCGCCCTGCGCCGGAAGCGCGAGGGCGCATAGCAAGGGAAATATCAATTTATGCATCGCCAATTTACGCATCGCCAATTTACGCATCGCTCAGGGACTTGATAAGGGGAATCAGTTTGTTCTTCAGTATCTCGGGCGTGACCGGGCCGATGTGCTTGTAACGTATGACACCGGCTTTATCGACGAGGAAGGTTTCCGGCACGCCATAGACGCCCCAATCAATGCCGACACGCCCGTCCACATCCCAGGCCGACGCCACATAGGGGTTGCCGAACTCCTTGAGCCAGGCGATGCCATTGTCGCGCTGGTCTTTGTAGTCAAGGCCGTAGATGGGCACGACATTCTGCCGCGCCAAGTCCATCAGCACCGGGTGCTCCTGGCGACAGGACACGCACCACGAGGCCCAAACATTCAGCAACCAGACCTTGCCGCGCAGCTCGGCGGGCGCGATGGTTTTGCCCTGCTCGTGCAACTGCGCCAGCGTGAACGCCGGGGCCGGCTTACCGATCAGCGGCGATGGCACTTCGCGCGGGTTGAGATTCAGGCCGATGCCGAGAAACACCACCAGCACAATGAAAATGCCCAAGGGCAACAGGTAACGATGCATACCCGGCCCTCAGCGCATCGCCGCGGCCGCACCCTGCGCGGTCGCTGTCGTCGTAGCGGTGGCGCGCCGCGTCGCCGGCAAGCGGTAGCGCCGGTCGCTGGCGGCGACCAGTCCGCCCAGCGCCATCAGGATGCAACCACCCCAGATCCAATTCACCAGCGGTTTGTATTGCACGCGCAGTATCCATTCCTTCTCGCTCACCGGCTCGCCCAGCGCGACGTACAGATCGCGGAAGATGCCGGCATCAATGGCGGCCTCGGTCATCGGCATGCGCTGCACGGCGTAGATGCGCTTTTCAGGATGCATGGTGCCGGCGAGATGGCCATCGCGGGTGACTTCCAGCGTGCCGCGCGCGGCGACGTAGTTAGGCCCCTGCACTTCATTCACGCCCATGAATCGGAAGACATAACCGCCCACCGTGGTGGTATCGCCAACACGCATGCGCACTTCGCTGGTGACTTCGAAGCCTTTCACCAGCGTTACGCCGAGAATGAAAACGCCGATGCCGGCATGCGCCAGCAACATGCCCCAGGTGGCACGCGGCAAGGCTTTGAGCTTGGCGACCAGACTGCCCGCTGCGGTCTCCCGCACGCGCGACACGAGGTAAGCAAGACTGGCGAGCAATGCCCACAAGCCCAGCGCCATGCCGCCGAGTACGGCTGCCGAGCCACGCAGATAGACGAACCAGACAAAAACCGCCAGTGCGATGCTGGCCAACAGCCAGGGCCACAATTGCCGCGCGATGGTGGCTAGGCTGGCTTCCTTCCAGCGTGCGAAAGGGCCGACGCCGAGCATAAACGCCGCGACGGCCATCAAGGGCGCGAACACCGCTTCAAAGTAAGGCGGGCCGACAGATATCTTGCCGAGGCCCAGCGCATCGAGGAACAGCGGATACAGCGTGCCGAGCAGCACCGAGCCGGCCGCCACCGTGAGCAGCACGTTGTTCACCAACAACAGCGATTCGCGCGAGATCAATTCAAAGGCGCCACCCAGCCCGACTTTCGGCGCGCGCCAGGCAAACAGCGTGAGCGAACTACCGATGACGATGCAAAGAAAAACCAGCACGAAAATGCCGCGCTTGGGATCGGTGGCGAAAGCATGCACGGAAGTCAGCACGCCGGAGCGCACCAGGAAAGTACCAAGCAGCGACAGCGAGAACGCGATGATGGCCAGCAGCACGGTCCAGTTCTTGAAGCTGCCGCGCTTTTCGGTGACGGCCAGCGAGTGGATCAGCGCCGTGCCCACCAGCCAGGGCATGAAGGAGGCATTCTCCACCGGATCCCAGAACCACCAGCCGCCCCAGCCCAGCTCGTAATAGGCCCACCAACTGCCCATGGCGATACCGAGGGTGAGAAACAGCCAGGCGACGTTGGTCCACGGTCGCGACCAGCGCGCCCAGGTGGCGTCCAGCTTGCCGCCGATCAACGCGGCGATGGCGAATGCAAAGGCCACCGAAAATCCGACATAGCCCATATAGAGCAAGGGCGGATGGATCACCATGCCGAAATCCTGCAATAACGGATTGAGATCGCGCCCATCCACCGCGGCCGGCAGCAGGCGCTCGAAGGGATTGGAAGTGAATAGCATGAAGGCGAGAAAGCCGACTGCGACCAGGCCCATCACGGCGAGTACGCGCGCCACCAGTTCGTCAGGCAGGCGGCGGCTGAACAGCGTGACGGCCAGCGTCCACAGCGCCAGCATCTGCGTCCACAGCAGCAACGAACCTTCGTGACCTCCCCACACGGCGGCGATGCGGTATTGCAGGGGCAGCATGGAGTTGGAGTTGCCGGCCACATAGCGCACGGAAAAATCGTTGTTGATGAAGGCATAGGTGAGGCAGCCGAAGGCGATGGCGACAAACACAAATTGTCCCTGCGCCGCCGGTCTGGCGACGGCGAGCAAGCGTTTATCCATAGCACCCAGGAGCGGCAGGATGCCTTGCGCCAAGGCCAGCGTCAGCGCAAGGATGAGAGAAAAATGCCCGATCTCAGGTATCACTCGATGTTTCTCCTTGTTGCGAGGCGGGTGGCAACGCGCTCAGATATTGCAGGACCAAGCGGCGCCACAGCGCCAGCAACACCACTTCGGAAAACAGACAAGTAAAGGTAACGATGACCGCACCCCAGACATACAGGGCGTAGCCGTTCATGGCGAAAAATTCTTGCGCGCTATGCCAGATCATTGCGCCTCCTTGGCGTAATCAATCGCCCAGGCGGCGTGGCGCTCCTGTAGCAAGATTAGACAACGCACACGCACCATGGCGGCGGCGATGCTGTAAGCCCAGAAGCCCAAGGTCATCAGCAGGATGCCCACCGGCACCCAACCGATGCTGCCCCGAACGCCCAGTTCCGCGAACGATGGTCCTTGGTGAACGATGAGCCACCAACGCAAAGAGGCGTAAATGACGGGTATGTTGAACAGCCCCGCCAGCGCCACCAGGGTGCTCAGGCGGTCGGCACGCCGCGTATCGCCCATGGCGGTCTGCACGGCGATGCAGACGAGGAAGAAACACAACAGCGAGAATTCGGCAGTGAGACGCGGATCCCAGGTCCACCAGGTTCCCCAGGCCGGCTTACCCCACAGCGCGCCGGTGCCGAGCGCAAGAAAGGCGAACATCGCGCCGGTCGGCGCCAGCGCGCGCACCATCAAGGCCGGCATGCGTGCTTGGGGCAACAAACTCATCGCTGCCCAGAAGCTCATGACCACATAAATGAATAGGGACATCCAGGCGGCCGGCACATGCAGAAACACAATGCGAAAAACCTCGCCCTGCCCGCGCTCGGCCGGCGCAACGAAGAAGCCGATGTACAGCCCGACGCCACATAGCGCCACAGCGATCAGCATGCACCAGCCGGCCAGCTTGCCGGCGAGCGGAAAGAACAGGCGCGGTGCGCCGTAAGCGAGTCGCTCCAATGAACCGGCCGGAACTGCGACGCTGCCCTGCAAGGGCCTGTCAGTAACCATAGCAAGCGAGGCCGTTTAGTGATAGGAAAGCTTCGAATCTAAAGCAATCCACGTGCCATTTATCAGCGGCGAATTTATACGGCCGGATGCGCCATCTGCCGTGAGAGCAGGATCGCCGCCGGCGTCGATTGCAGGATGCGCAGGCGCACGGCTTCCTTCAATGGCAAATCAAGCACGTCGATGGGATTGTAGTCATCGGTGAGGATTAAGGCGTCCTGCCCCGGTCGCGCCACGACGTAGCCGCGCGGCCCGTAGTGCGGCGCCAATGCCCGTTGCAGCAGCGCTTGCGCCAGCGGATGTACACGGCGCATGTCCAGCGGCGGCAGTTCGGCGAGCGGGGCGCCCAACCCGGCGACGATAGCGATGTTGCCGACTCCGTCGCCCTCGCCCGGCACAAACACCGGCTGCACGCGCACCCATGGAAACACCGTCTCCAGGGTGCGCACCACCGAGGCGCTCATGCGATTGTTCGCACCCAGATTACCGATCATGTTGAGTGCCAGCACACCATCGGGCGCCAGACGTGCGCGTACCAGCGCCAGCGCTTCGCGCGTGAGCAAATGACCCGGCGTGGTATCGCCGGAAAATACATCCAGCACGATGTAATCGTAACGCTCGTTGGAAGATGCAAGAAAATAGCGCGCGTCGTGCAAATGCACGCGCTGGCTAGCTGGCAGACCGAAATGCTTTTGCGCCGCCGACACCACCACCGGATCGATATCGACCACTTCGGTGTCTATGCCGCGCTCGGCAAAACGGCGCGCCACCACGCCCGGCCCAAGACCAATCACAAGACAGCGCCGGCCTTTGGGATTCGCCGCCAGCGCGAGATGTTCCAGCATGTAGCCATATTCATAGACCGACAGCCCGCTCGCCACATCGATGCCGCCTTGCACCAGCCCGTCGATAATCATTTCGCGCGTGTGACCGGCGCCGCCGCGATACTCCACCACCTGCACGCGCCCGTAGAAACTGTCGTGGCTGTCGATGACGCGCGCCTGCGTGCCGTCTTCCAGCCGCACACTGATGTCGCGCGACGACGCAGAGAAAGCCAGCAGCAGCGTGGGTGGCAACAGCATGGCCAGCGCCATGACGCGACGACGGAACAGCACGAAATAACTCGCCGCCAGCGCCAGCAGCACCAGGCCACCGACCAGGAAGGCACGACTCACGCCCCACTCGGCAACGAGGTAATAGCCGGTGATCAGCGTGCCGAAAAAACTCCCGGCGGTGGATACGGCGTACATCAATCCCACCGTGCGACCCAGGCGGCTCCATTCGCTGGCCGCCAGCCGTACCAGTAGCGGCGAAACACAGCCGAGCAGGAACAGCGGCGGCGAGAACAGCAGAAAGGCGCCGACCAGCGCACCCGAGCGCAACCCCAACGGCAACACCGCCTGCAAGACCGGCGCGCGCGCCCACGGCACCAGCAACAGCAAAACGCCGGCCGCGCCGATCAGCCCGTAGAGCAAGCCGGCCGTGGCGTGCTGGTCCGCACGGTCGGCCCAGCGGCCGCCGACGACATAACCCGAGGCCAGCGCCAGCAGGGTGACGGCGATCAAGGCCGTCCACACGAAAAGGCTGACGCCGAAGAATGGCGCGATGACGCGCGCGCCCAGCACTTCGACGGCCATCACCAGCGCGCCGGTCAAGCAGGCGGTGAATAGCAGGAAAGCGGTGAAGCCGCGTGCGGGCCGTTGAACGGATGGTTGCATCAAGGCCTCGCCTCGGTGGTTGGTGTCGTTGTTGTGCCAGGGGCGACTTGCGCCTCGCTGGCGGCTTGTTTCGACAGGATGTCGGGCGGCATCGACTCCGCACGTTGCATGTTGACGCTAGGCAGTTCGCCAGCGGCACGCCCCAGCCGCGTCTCCCATTCCCACACGGCGGCCATCGCCTTGCGCCGGTAGGGATCGTCCTGCGGCGCCAGATGCAGATAGGCACGCATGGCGCCCAGCGCACCCGGCACATCCTTCAAGGCTTCGAGCGCAACGGCCAGTCCGTAATAGGCATTCACCTGCTCGCGTCGCAGCAAGGTCGCGCTCTCGAAGAAGTCGCGCGCCGCAGCGGGTTTTCCCATACCCAGCAATGCGAATCCGGCATTCACATGCGCTTCGGGCATTTCCGGCGACAAGGTCAGCACGCGGTGGAAAGCCATTAGCGCGTGATCGTATTGCCGCGCATGTAGCATCACCACGCCTTGCTGGAAGCGCTGGTCGATTTCGCGCAAGGTGGCCTCGCGCGCATGCTTGCTGCGCGCCTCGGCATCGGCGCGAGCTGTCACCGAGCCAGCCCAGTCGGGCAGCCAGGCAAGTGCGAGTCCGCCCAGCGCGACGGCGACCACGGTGAACAGCAAGGCACGCTTACGTATGTCCCCTCGTATGTCCCCTCGTATGTCCGCTCGTATGTCCGCTCGTCCGTCCGGGTGTGCTGACGCATGCGACGAACGCGCGGACGCATTGCCAGCGTGCTGTGGCGGCCGCCGAAAACGCTGCACGACATTAAAAACGAACCAAGCCGCGCCGCCAATAGCCAGCGCACCGCCCAAGCCGACCAGCCCCATCGCCAGCAGATAGGAAGGCGGCTGGCTGAGGATATCGCTATGCGCGGTCTTGCGCGGCACGCCCAGACTGCCCGACCAGGCCAGCGCAGTAGCCAGCACCAGCAGCCCCGTGCCGTACACTGCGAGTTGCCAACGCGCGCGGCTGTTCGTCGTCAGACGGGATGTCGGCAGCAAGCGATAGGCTAAGGTCATGTAAGCCAGCGTCACCGCGCCTACCGTGCCGTGATAATGCGCCGGCACCATGGTCGATTCACTGCGGATCAGCGCGCCGAACAGGCAGCCCAACAGAAACAGCAAGGCGGAAAGCGCCAGCGGCAAACCCTGCGCGCCCAGCAGCGTGGCGCGACCGGCATGGGCAAGGCGCGCCAGCAAGACCACTGCCAGCGCCGCCGCAGCCGGCCAAGAGCCCCAGGACATCAGCGTGGTATAGGCCTGCCGGAAATCCACGCTCTCTAATGCATAGCTGGCGTGGATGAGCGGCATCGCCAGCATGGGCAGCAAGGTGGCCAGCAGCAAGCCCAGCAGCGTCCGCGCGTACAACACCGGTCGCCCCAGTGTCTCTCTGCCCAGCACGCTCCAAATCGTCATCATTATCAACACATGCACGAACTGCAACAGATGACCGGGCGCCCAAAGCAGCGTCTCATAGCCGTGCGTGCTGGCTGAACCGTCGGTCAGCACCAGCAGCAAGGCGGCCAGCGCGATACCGGCGGCGAGCATGGAGGCCAGCGCGCCCCAGCGCCATACTTCGTTGGCGGCGTTGCGCCAGGCAGACAGCCAGGAGAGCACACCGCACAGCACGACGCCAGCGACGAACCAGCACAAACCGGCAAGATAAACAGAACTGTCCAGCACCGGCACGTAGTTGGCGAGCACCGGTGCGGGCGTGCCAACGAACAGCGCCAGCACCATGGCAACCAAGCCTGCGGCGGACATGCTCCAGGCGAGCCAGCGCGTCACACCGCCCTCGCCCGCCGCGAGTGTCCACAGCGCGGCGGCACAGGCGAGAAACCACACCACCACGGCCAGACCTACGTGCAGCACGAGTGCGCTGCGGAACAACGCACCCAGCACGGCCAGGCTGACGGGCAGTGGCGCACGACCTAGTACGAGCAGCACCGCGCAGAGCGTGGATAGCGCCAACGCCAATAGCGCCAAGGCGAACCAGGCCGCCGCGAGTCGACGTGCGGGGGCGTTGCTGTGCAAAATCGCTTCGACGCTTTTCATGCAGGCTAAACGGCGCCCTTATGCGGCGCAGCGGAAATAAAAGGCACGCCGAAGAAAGTCAGGAAGGCGATGATAAAAACCGCGATCACCATCCAGGCATTCCAGCGTGGCGAGAGTTTGTAAGTCAGGCGCGCGTGCAAGGTGAAGCCGAGGAACAGCCAGGTCAGGAAGGCCCAGGTTTCCAGCGGATCCCAAGCCCAATAGCGGCCCCAGGCGTCCTGCGCCCAGATCGCGCCGGCCACCAGCATGAGCGTCTCGAAAACCAAGCCGAGCGCCACGAAGCGGAATGACAGCTCATCGAGCTTTGCGCTTTCCGGCAGACGCACAAAGCGCTCGGCCCAATACGGCTTGGCGCGCAGCAGGATAACGCCAGACAGGCCGACCGCCACCAGCATGGCGCCGAGAAACACCTTGCCGAAACCGATGTGGATGAACAGCCAGATGGTGTGATACGTCGGCGGGAAATGCCCTTCGCCGGAGCTAGTCATCAGCAGCCAGCCCATCATGGTGAACAGCACCGGCATTACCACTGCCGCCGTCGCGCGCAACGCAGCGATGCGCCAATAGGCCAAGCTATAAACGACCAGCAGACTCCAGATATTGCTGGAGAGGATTTCGAACATGGTGATGAAGGGGCCGTGACCCAGCCTGTCCCAGCGCAGCGCGATGGACACCGTGTGCAGCAGCAGGCCGACAACCATCAAGCCCAGCACCCAGCGCTCCGGCCGCCGCTTCATCACGACGCCGATGATGGCGATGCTACCGGCCAGTACGTAAGCGATGAGGGCGATCCAGAGAAATTTGAGTTCAGTCATGGGAGTGAGGTTTCGGGTTTCGGGTTTCAGGCGTTCCACGGCCGCGCCGCAAATTTTCGCCAGAAGTGCACGGCCATCGCGCCTACCGTCAGCAAGCAGGCCGCCAGCAGCCACGAGAGGGTCCAGTCGTAAAACACTTTGTAGCCCATCCAGGTGCGCAGGCCGTGATACACCAGCCGGCCTTGCGGCAGATCGATGGCTTCGCCGGCTTGCAGTTCGCGTCGCAGATCGCCTATGCGCACAACCACTGAATGTCGCTGCGGCAAGCGAAAGGCCGATGGCTTGGCCGGGTCGAGGATGATCTCATCGAATTGAAGCATGGTCCATGCCTGTATGGCCGTGCCCGGTAACTGCCACTCGCGCGCCTGACGGTATTCGTGCAGGGGATAAGCCGGCAGATGCACCGTGCCGAGCAGCGGCGCGCTGCCGTCTTTGGCATGCCAGTAGAAAGCCGGCGCAAAACCTTTGTTGAAGCTGGTGTAGAAGCGGTAACCGCGCAGCACCAGTGGCGTCTGATCGCCGATTTCCGTGACGCGCTCCACACCCTCGATATCGACATAGCGCATGCGATTGCGCGTCTGATTGCGTTGCAGGCCCGGCGAATAATCGATGCTGAATCCTTCGTTGGCAAAGCGCAGCGCCTCAAGCCGCGATGGATGCCAGGGGCCGGCGTCGGTCTCCGTGAGTCGGCCATCGAAGGCTTCACCTTCCGATAACTCAAGTTGCCCCTTGAGATAAGTCAGGCGGCCGGCGGCCAGCAGCAGCACGATGCTCACCAGCCCGAGATGAAACACCAGCAAGGCGGTCTGGCGCCGGAACACCGGATTGGTCGCCACCGCCGCCAAGAGGTTCGCCGCCAGCAAGCCCAGCGGCGCGGCCAGCGCGCTAGTGCTGGCACCGTCGACCGAGTAGGCGTAGCTGATGCCCGCTGCGAACAGCAACAGCGCGATCAGCGTCAACTTGAGCGATGCAAGACCTTGCAGCAAACGAATCACGGCGGGTTGTTACAGACCTGAACCATCCAGGTAAAGCCCGTCATGGCAAGGTTCGACGTCTGGCCGTTGCTGCTGTTGATGCGTCCGGTGGTGAGACCGGTTCCGGTCTTGTTGCGCGAACCGCAATCATCGGCTGTCCATTGCCCGCTGGGCTTAAAGTTGCGGACTTTAAGCTTGGCGTTGAGATAATAAGGCTGCTGCGTGTAGTAATCGGCGGTGACGCTCATCGATACTTCCTTGCTGCTGCCCACACCCTGCCCGGCTTCTTCGCCCACATCGTTGAGGTTAACCAGCAGCGCTTTGTTCTTCCAACCATGTGGCACTGCGACATGGCACCAAGCGCACTTGAGTCTCGGCCCCCCAAGGGTGAAGCCGATACGCTGGTTATGCCAGTTGTGCAGGTTGCCGCGCGCAGGAATCGAAGATGGTGCATAAAAGCCGGTACGCACGCCGCTGTTGGTGTTGCCCATGTAGGCCGCCTTGTCGTGGCACTTGAAGCACAGCATGTTGGGAGTGTTGCTGCCGATAGTGCCAGCGGTGGAACCAGCATCCTTGTCCCAGTTGCCCTTGAGCACGAAGTTGTTGGTCGAACCGTGCGGGCCCCAGGCGTTGCCGTTCTCGCCACCATCGGGAATCACCGAGGTCGCTGAGGTGGTACTGGAACCATGGCAGTCCGTGCAATACATGGTGTTGCTGCCGACCTGGTTACTCCACGGCGGCAACCAGGGATTGGCGGCGGTGATGCCGCGCGAGGCCAGAGTGCGGCCAGTGGACGCCACGACCGGATGCCAGGAGCGGTGGTTGTTGTTGTTGAAGTTGGTATCCGCCGTGCCGGCGTTGCTGCCAAGGTTAAGCGGCTCGCCCTGGTGCGCTACCGGTGCCTGGAATTCCTTGGCCTGGTTGGTATACATCGTCAGCGCGTTGGTGCCCGACGGCGTGCCGGGCGCACCCAATACAGGGCGATTGCCCGCCGGATAGACGTTGTTGTCTGAATAACCGTAATCTGAATGGCATTTCAGGCAGATCTGATACTCGCGCGTAACATAGGTATCGGTGACGTTCGCGGTCGCGCTAGCGCCGGGATCGCCGCGCTTGACCGTATAGCTGGTCGGCAGCGCATTGAAAGAGGCCGAGCCATAGGTCGGCTCCACGCCGAAGGTACCGCGCAGCACACCCGAGGCTATGTTGCTATGGTTGGAGGCGGTATCGGTATGTTCATGCGTGCCGGCCGCATCCGGCGTACCGCTGATCGTGCCAGCAGGGTTACCACGGAAATCACGGAATTTCAGGACGCGATGCGGGTTGTGGCAATCGGTGCATTCGGCATGACGATTGCTGAGGTTGCCTACGCCCAGCTTGGCACGCTGCTCGACGAAATCGCGGCCGCACTTGTTGGTGGTAGTCGTGCAATCGATGAAAGTACTGTCGGTAAAATTGCCGCCGATGTCGTGCGCCTCACCGCCCGCTAGCTGCTCGCTGGACTTGATGGGCATGTGGCGCAAAAGCGCGAAGTCGGCCTTGACGTTGGGCACGGTGGTGACTGGCGTCACCGAGCTGCCAGCGCTGTCCGTGTGGCAGCGATAGCAGGTCTCTTCGAGCGCCGCGTTGCCGCCGGTCTTGGGGTTCGCCGCGCTGTCAGTGCCTTCGCGCAAGAGCCGCCGCGCGCCCTGCACGGTGTGGCTGTCATGGCAGTTCAGACAGGCGCCCTTCCACACCGGCAGGCTGGTGGGAAATTCGTTTTGTGTGGCGGCGGTAGCCGTATAGGTTTGCGTGGCGACGAGCGGGTTGGCGTGGGCGGAATAAGCCCAGATGCCATTGGCCATGTTCTTGTCGTGACAGGCGAGGCAAACGATGTCATTGGCGGCGTCGTAATTCGCCGTCGGTGTGAGTTCCTGGAAGCGGTTGAGGCGCAGGAATTTCTGGTTGCCCTTGCTGGCATCGGTCTCGCGGATATGCGGATCGTGACAAGTGGCGCATTGCAGTTGGCCCAGCGCCCCTGCGCCGGTGGGTTCCAGTGGCGCCTTGGGCCTGTAGCCGGAGCCGCGCACGCCGATCACGCTGCCGTCAGCCGGCCATTTCTGGTTGGCGTCCACGGCGCGCAGTTCACCGTCGCGATTGGCCAACGCCGTCGTGTAAGTCACGGAGATGGGATGGTCGTTGGTAAGGTCGACGCCCAGCTTGCGCGTGTAGCCCGAGGTATCGCCGCTGCCCGAAGGCATGACGCCGCCAGTGCCGGTACCCGTCATGGTGACGGCCTGACCGCCTTGCGTCACCGCCGAGCCCTGGCCGTTCAGCACATTCACATTGCCGATAGCCAGCGTGCCGTCATGGCAGGACAGGCATAGCTTGGAACTGCCGCCGGGCTGATCGAGCGTGCCCTGGATCGCATTGGCGTCGAGCGAGGACGAGGTGTAAACCGTATAGGTCGCCGATGACAGCTTGCGGTTCCACAACGGCGTGATAGCGGGAGTGCTGCCGTGCGGCGTGTGGCAGAAAACGCAGATCTGGCTTTCCGTCGACGCTTTCACTGTACCGCTGCTGCTGGCAGAAAGATTGTGCTTGGTGTTGGTGACATCCGCGATGCGCGCAGCCTGCACCGTGCCCGTCAGCAGCAGGCCCAGCAACGCCATTCCCAGTGTTCGCTTCGACATGCCGCTAACCACCTTCCGCACCGCCGCCCAGGAACTGGAACAACACCACGCGCCCATTGAACATGTCAGCCACGAAGATGCGGTTCTGCGCATCCGTCCAGACGCCGGCGGGTAGAAAGAACTTGCCGATATCCGTGCCTGTGCCGCCTATGGCCATGAGAAACTCACCGCGACGGTTATACACCAGCAGGTGATCGTAGTAGGACTCGACCACATAAAGGTTGCCTTCGTTGTCCACGGCCACGCCCTTGGGCCGCACCAGATTGCCGACATAAAGCCCGCGCTGGCCCACTTGGCGTTTGGCAGCGCCGGTTTCGGCATCGAGCACCTGAACGCGGCTGTTCATGGTGTCGGTGACATAAAGTTCACCGCCGGCCAGCGCAAGATAGGTCGGGAAATTGAATTCGCCTGGCGCTTCACCACGCTTGCCCAAGACGCGCGACAGTGTTCCGTCGGGCTGGGCACTGATATCAAAAACCTTAATGTCATGCGCGTAAGTATCAGTGACATAAAGCTGGCGGCGCGCGGCGTCATAGGCGACACCCACCGGGCGATGCAACTGGCCCTTGCCGATGCGGCCCACCGCTTCGCCCGCTCGATTGAGCCGCACCACATATCCCAGCTCGGCATCGGCGACATACACGTCGCCTTCCATGCCGAGCACGATGCCGGCGGGCGCGACGAAGCGCGTCAGCCCGGCCGCCTGTTCCCACACATCGAGCTTGCCGGCCTTCTTGTCAAAAACAAAAACTGCCTGACGGCTGGTATCGGTGACAAGAATGCGCCCGGCTTCATCCACCACGCCGGCCTGCGGCCGCTGCAACACCACGGGCACGTCCTCGCCGGCAATCAAACCGACCAGCCAGCGCAGCACGCCGCCTACGCTAGCGCCTTCTTCTTTTTTCGCCGCCTGGAAATTCGCTTCGCCGGTAAGCTGGCCGGCATAGAGATAGCGCGGCACTTCGGCATCCTGCGTGGGCGGCCACATCATGCGGCGCGTCTCCTTCGACTCATCCATGCCGAAATTCAGCACAGCGGGTTCGGTCGGCTTGGTGGCGCAAGCGCCCAACAGCGTCACCATGACCAAGCTGACGATCAGTGCGCCCGTCATTCGCATCAATGCGGCTCCATGGCCGGCGCTGCGGCGGGCGAAACAGTTGGCGCGATGCGGAACACCGCGATGCGCGCGCCTGGTCCATCGGCCACGTAGAGCCAATTGTCGTCTATGGCCAGATCGCTGAATTCCGTCAGGCGCAAGGCGCGCGCCTGGTAGCTGGCCACCAGCGCACCGCCTTGAAAAATCTTCAGCGTGCGATCCGCCGCGTCGACCACGAACACTCGGCCGGCGCTATCGACCGCCAACGCGCGCGGCAGTGTCAGCACACCTTTGCCGATTTGCGCCCGCGCACGGCCTTGCTCGTCCAGAACCGCGACGCAATTGCATCCGCTGTCGATGACGTAGAGCTGGCGGCCTGATGCAGCCACGCCGGACTGCGCGGCCAGCGCGCCGACGCCTTGCACGTCCAGGGGTTGGCCAGCCTTGCCCGAGGGATGCAGGGCCACCAGTTGCTGGTTTAAGGCATCGAGCACCACAACGCGATCCATCGACGGACTGACGCTGAAATCGACCATGCGCGCCGTGGTAAGCGGATCGCGAAAGGTTTGCAGCAAGCGGCCGCCGCGCGTGTAGCGCAGTATCTTGGTCTGGCTTGCATCGAGTACGAACAGAGAATGATCGGGCGCCACCCGCAAGCGCGTCCAGGTCACCACGTCTACGCCTTGCACCTCGCTGACCACTTGCAGTGCGGTGTCGATACGATAGAGCTTGCGCTTGCCGCTGTCGGCAACGTAAACATCCTGCCCCCGCACGGCCACCGCCGAAGGGAAAACGAAATTGACATAGCCCTGCAAAGCGCCGGGCAGTGGGAAACCGTTCGCGTCGGTACGTGCCGCCAGCCGGCCACCGCTGATGAGTTGTTGTGGCCGCAGCAGTTCGACTCGTGGCAAGGCGGCTGTTGGCGCCGCCTCGTCGGCATGCGCCATAAACATGGGCAGCAGTAGCCAACTCGCCAGTAGCCCGGCAAAGAGTTTGGTCGCATTGTGGCTTGCGCGCGCCATTTCAGTAACGCCCTGGTCCGGAAGTTTCATGGCCGCCAAATATGCCGCTGGGCAAGCCGGGTTTGCCCGAATGGCAAAGATCGCACCGATCTGCACCCCAGGCGATGTCGTTGTTGTGACAAGAGCCGCAGTACTTGCCCTCGATGATGTCGGTCATACGTATATCGTTGCCGCCCACGCGCATCTTGATACCCAATTCCTGGTGGCACACTTTGCAAGCGAAACGGATGCGATGAAACCAGTGCGAAAAAATCACCGGACGCACGCCCTCTTTACCAGAACGCTGATTCAACACCACGTCGCCATATTCACCCCACACCGGCTGCGCGACCATCAGCGCAGCCAGCGCCAGCACCATCACCGAGCGCGCCCAAGACACCCGCTTCATGGTTGCGTCTGCGCGGCATTCGCCGGTGTACCGTTGGGACGCGGCACGCTATGGCAACGATTGCATTCCGTCAGCGGAAAAGCCACGGCGCCGTGGCACAAACCGCACTGCTCGCCCTGCAATATCTGCAACATGCTGATCTGGTTTGCGCCGGTCTTGGATTTGAACAAGGCCTCATGGCAATTGCTGCAATCGAGTATCAGCGTATGCGCCTTGTGCGGAAAACGCACGATGGGCATGCCACCGCGCAGGCTCATCAGGATATCCTGATCCAGTGTCTTGGACTTGTTCTCGCCACGCAAACTCGTGCGCGGGGTAATCGCGCCGTTCTCGATAGCTTGCACCCAATGCACCAGATTACCCGCAGTGTCGCGCGGCAGCTTGCCCAGCGCCTGTGCCGGCTCTTGCAGTTGTTTGACGGCGGGACTGGCCGGATCATGCACGCCATCGCCGGCGAGCGGCAACCAGCCTTGCGCCGCCGCCCCCTGCCAGATCAGGGCCAGGCACGCGAAGATCGCCAGGGCGACGCTAGGGCGCAGATCACCCAGGAATGAAAACGCCCGCATTGCGAATCGCCCGGACCAGTTCCCCGGTCGAATCTTCCAGCAGCTTGATCGCGGCAGCGAAATCCTTGCGCTGCGCCGCCGCTTCTGCCTCGCTACGCAGCGCTTTCGCCTTGTCCATAAAATCCCTCACCATGCCGTCCACCTCGGCCGCATTGCGCTTCTCGGCCAGCAGCACACGGATCAGCATCTGGTGCGTGTCGTTGCGATCCAGTTCGTAGTGATACTCCTCTTCCTTGCTGGCGAAGTTGAGCGTACGCACCAGCGTGTCGCCGCTGCGCAGCGAACTCAGCGCTGCTTTGGCCAACAGATAGGCCTTGTCCAGCACAGCGCGGCCTTCGACATACTTGCCTGACTTGCCCAACTGCTCGGCTTCGGTCAGCGCCTTGTCTATGCTGCGTTTGGTTTCCGCCACGCCTTGCTTGGCCGACTTCTCGCTGGCGACACGCGTGTAGGCGCCGTAGAGCGACTTCACGCTCTCCAGGCGCGCATTGAAGTCAGTCTGCTGCTTGCCGGCGGTGATCTGTTCCGGCGCAGCGAGGCGGGCCGCTTCGACGAACTTATGTGAAGCCTGGGGCAGTATTTCCTGAGGCTTGACGATATCGCCGCGGTCTAAAGCCTCTTTCGCGGCCTTGAGCAATGCGCGTGCTTCTTCGCGCTTCTGTAGCGCCGCCGCCACCCCGCTGTCTTCGATTTGCTTGGCGGCGGAGGACTGCTCGATGAGACGGCTCACCGATTCCAGCCAGCTTTCCACCTGGGCGCGGTCCATGGGCTTCTGGTTTTCCCTGGAGCGCTTCATCAGCGAAGTCGCATCGGAAGCGCCTTTGGGCGCCACCGCAGCGCCGGTCGGTGAAGCCGGCGGCGTCTCCGCTACCGGAGCGGTCTGGGCGATGCTCGAATTGCCAATGAGAGAAAAGAAGAGAGCTCCGGTCAGCGCAATGCTAAGTCTGATGGTTTTCATATCCGCAGTTTAACCGAGTCACTCAGGGTTTTGCTTCGCTGACCGGGCCCGCTGCCTTGGGCGCCAGATCCTTCTTCTTCGAATGACACAAACGGCATTCAGACACCGGGAAGGCCACCTTGCCATGACAGACGCCGCACTTCTCGCCCAGCATGATGGACGCCATGCTGATCTGGTTGGCGCCCTTCTGCGGCAAGAAGATGGCCGGGTGGCAATTGGAACAATCGAGCCACTCGGTATGCTGCTTGTGCGGGTACACCACATCGGGCATGGAACCCTTCACTTCGCGCACGATGTTGAGATCCATGATGACCGGGTCCGCCGCGGCGTCGACGCGATCCCAGCGCGGCGTGATTTTCTTGCTGCTCAAGGCGGCCACCCAGTCGATGCGGTTGCCGGCATTGCTGCGCGGTAGCCCCGTGTAAGCCTGCAAGGGCGGCTGCAAAGCCAGCGTGCCTTCGCTGGCGGGATCGTGTATGCCATCCTCGGCCGGCGCGGGATTGCGCTTGCCGACGGGCTTCAACAGGCGGTTGAAGGAATTCACGTCGCCTGCCATGGGAATGACGGCCGGTGCAGCGGCAACTGCTTTAGCGGGAGCGGGAGCGGGCGCTGGTGCGGCTGCGGCCGGCGCTGGTGTTGCTGCTGGCGCCGCTTTAGCTTCTTCCTTTGCGGCAGGCTTGGCTGCCTCCTTGGCCGCAGCCTTGGCATCGGCTTTGGGCAGCATGTAGTCCACCGCGCTCTTTACGTCGGCATCGGACAAATCGCTGCGCCCTCCCTTGGGCGGCATGCCCTTGGCCGTGCCTTGCAAGGCGCTTTTGTAAAGTCGCGCATTGCCGCCGGCGGCAACGCGCGGCGCCCAATCCGCCGAGTTGCCGGTACGCGGCGCGCCGGCAATACCGATGGCGTGACAGGTGACGCAGGCCTTGTCGTAGGTCGACTTGCCGGATGACTCGGCTAGCGCCGATTGCATCAGGCTAAGGCCGCTGATGATGATTGCGATGGCCATGTTCCGATTCATGGCGCCACCTTCTTCTTGCTGGCGGCTGCATTCGCCGCCGTGGGCTTCGTCGCCGCATCGGCCGGCGCGGCCACTTTCTGGATGGTGCTTTCATGCACTTGCGTCGGTGTGCCAGGCTTGGCCGTGTGACACAGGTTGCAGTTTTCCACCGACCAGGCGATATCGCCGTTGTGGCAGGCGCCGCAGTATTGGCCGTCGATAATTTTCACCATGCTGATCTCGTTGCCGCCCGCCTGAAACTTGAAGCCCAGATCGGCGTGGCACACCTTGCAACGGAAACGCATGCGATGAAACCAGTGCGGAAAAACCACCGGACGCATGCCCGCCGCGTCGGAGTAATTGTTCATGACGACATCGCCGTACTCGGCTTGAGCATCCTGTATGTCAACAAACATCAGGCCCGCCGATACCATTAACGCCACCAGCGCTGTCAGCAGCCAGCGACCAAGGGTGTTGCGCCTTATTCTCATTTCCCACCTTCCTTAAACGCACAAAATAAATCTGCTCGACACTGTTACCGACTCGAATCAGAAATCGCCGAAGTCACGCGTGACCTGGAAAAACAGTAGAGCATTTTCCTTGCCATCCAGACGTCCGACCGTCGCGGTGAGCCGCGCGGTGAGACGGCCGATGTGATATTCCAGCCGTTGCTCCAGAGAATAACCGACCTGCGTACGCTGCGCGCTGACGTCGCCCAGCAAGCGATTGTCGGTACGCAAGGTGTTGATGTTGAAGGCCGCCGCATAGCGTAGATCGCGCACACCGAAGGCGCGCGCATGGGCGTAGGTGAGATTGCCGTAGGCGTTGAGCGACGACGAGCCGGCCGTGCCGCCAGCCTCCGCGGCTTGGTGGCTCCATTGCAAAGTAAAGTTGGCCGTCGCCATGGCGCGCATGGAAAGTTGGTTCTGGCCGTTAACCTGCCAGTTGAGAAACTGGTTGTGTGAAGTCCGCTCACCGGTGGTGAGCGTATCGGTCAGCGACAGTGTGGTTGCGCCGGAAAGCGTGTCGGAAGGCTGCACCCGCCAGGACACGCTACCGTTGTGTGTCAGTGTCTGGCTCTGCCCGGCCAGACGGTCAAAATTGGCGAAATACGCCTGCCCGGCGGTGAAGGTCAAGGCCGAGCCACCGGCGAGCGGATAGACGTGATTGAGGTTGTGCCCGATCTGCCCCGAGACGGCCTGATTGGACTGCGACTCCGACCCGCTTTGATTGGCAAAACTACCCGCCGCATTCCAACTATAGGAAGAATTCCCGAATATGAGAGCATCTGCGTAATACGAAACCGATGCGCCTTGGGTCGTGATTACACTGGAACGACCCGCCGAACTCGTGCGCGCCAACGCACCTGATGCATTGACCGTCAAGTTGCGCGTGGCGTTGTAGCTTGCCGCCAAGTTCGCGCTCAAGCTTTGCGACTGTACGGCGCCACCGTTGTAGTCGGTGAGGGCGCCAAAATAACGCGCCCCGCCGGTGACGTAGAGCGGTGTCTCTTCATCGGGTCGCCAGTTGGCGAAAGTGTTGGCTTGCAAATAGCGCGCATGGTTGCCGTTGAGCACACCCAGGCTTTGGTAGCGCACCTCCGAATCGGTCAGACTGGCGAAACTCTCTACCGACAACCAGTTATCTGGCCGGTAGGTATGGCGCCCGGTATAGGTGCCGAATCGCGAGCCTTCGCCACCCTGCGAGCGACTGCTTTCCGTGCGGCGCAGATTGACTTCCATAGACTGGCTATCGAACGAAGTACTGTAGGAGCCCTGCCACGACGTAACGACATCGTCGCCATACGATTGCGCACTGAGCACGCTGCGTTCGACGCTAAGGCCGTAGCTGGAATTACTATTTGAGGGTCGATAGTCCTGACGCAGCGCATAACGCTTGCTGACCGTATTTTCGCTGGTCAAAGTGGAGCTGGCGCGGCTGTCTGAAATATCGATACTGGCGCGAAAGGGAAAGCGGCTGAGTGGAAACAGCGCCAGTTCGCCGTTACCCGTCAGCGTCGTGCTGCTGCCGCTGCCAGCGTTGCCGGCATTGCCGTCGCTCCGTTGTGGACCACTGGCAACGATACCGATGCCGCCGGTGATCTGCGCAATCCACGGCTGCCAGACGTAACTGGCGGCGCGCAGATTGGCCATCACGATGTTTTCGAAGCTGCTGCTGCCCGCGTAGTTGGACCAGCGCAAAATGTCGGACACCGAACCGCCCCAGCGGACCGGCGCAAGGCCAAATTTTGTCGCACTGTCGGCATCGCCGATCAGCTCCGCTAATGCGGATTTGTCCGGTAGCGCAGCGCCCGTCACCGTGGCGCTAGGCGCAATAGATTCTCGCGCCGCGGTGGAGGTGTTCTCTCCCGGCACGATGGCGGCAGCCATAGCGTGCTGCCCGCTCGCGGAAAAACCGAAAATGGCGCATCTCAGCAGCAGCGTTGCCGCGTTCCGCACTCGTTTTTCGGCTTTAGGCACCATGACTGTCCGCGCGCCGCGCCGCGCACACGCGCCTTCCTGACAAGACTCAATTGACTGGTTTGTTCCCGCCGCCACTGATCGGCGCACGAACTTCTATCTTGGCTGCTTTGCGCAGCCGAACGATAGCCTCCGCTCGGGCGCGCGTCTCACTATCGCGGCGGCACAACTCGCGGGCGCGTTGTTCGACATCCTTGAATTCGCGCAGCTTGGGCGCCATTCGTCCGTCGAGACGAAACAGCGCGACACCTTCGAGGAGTGTGATCGGCTCGGCCACAACGCCTTGCTTGAAACTATCCACTTGCGCTTGCAAGGCCTCGGGCAGCATGCCGCGATGCAGATAGCCAAGATCGCCGCCACGACTACTCGAATCATCGTTGGAATGCAGCTTGGCAAATTCGGCGAACTCAGCACCGCCCTTGATGCGCTTGTAGATGCCTTGAGCTTCTTCACGCGCCTTATCCCAGGTGATTTTCGGCGCGGCGGGGTCGACGCGCAGCAGGATCATCGAGAGACGAAGCTTCTCTGGCTCGGTGAAATTCTCGTTATGCTGATCATAATAGGTGCGCACCTCGGCCGCCGTCGGTTCCGGCACGTTGCGCAAGGACTTCTCCATTTGCTCCACGACGTCCATACGTCGCAGTTGGGCGAGCAAATTGGGCAACAGGCGTTCGCGCTGTTGTTGCCACGTGGCTGAACCACCATAGCGTGTTTCGTAGCCGGCGACCGCCTCGGTCACTTTCGCCTCGTCCGGCTTGAGGCCGCGCTTCTCCGCTTCCTGTTCCAGCAACACGCGTTCGATCAACTGATCGAACGCCTCCTTGCGCACCTTTTCGGTTTCACCATCTGGAATTTTGCCGTGATAGAAACGCTCGCGAACCATGCCCACGAACAGCGTCTCATATTCCTGCGTCGAAATGGACCTGCCATTCACCACGGCCACAACCTGATCGCCGTGCGCGGCCACAGCGCCGGGAGCGACGGCCGGTGCCGCAACCGCGGTAGCGGCGGCGTTGGAGGCCGGCGACTCTGATGCCGCACTGGCGCTACTCGCACACGCGGCCAAGCTGCCGTAAAAACAGACCGCCAGCAAGCGCATGCGGACGGGTCGCCTAAGCAAATTCATAGCAATTCCCCAAAGAAAATGGGCCAGACGCGCCGCGTCTGGCCCATCGAAAACTATCGGCGCTACCGTACTTACTTAACGTGGCAGGACAAGCACACACCACTACCGGTATTCGACACACGCAGGAAGGTCGGGTTGGCGCTGTTGTGTGGATCATGGCAGCTACCGCATTCCACCGAAGGACCACTGCCGGCGGTGAAGGTACGCGTGTAGAGCATCATGTCGTTCTTGTCACGCACAGCGGCTGTGCCGCCAGCGGTATCCACCCACCATACCGGGTTGCCGTTGATGGTGGCGTTTTGCAAGCCACCCGCGCCGGGACCCTTGAAGTCGCCATCTTTACAGGCGGCAGTCGGGAGCGCCGTCGTTTGACCGCCGCCGCAATACTGAATGCCGATCGGATGGTCGTTGGACAAGTCGGCGCCGAGCATGGCGAGCGTAGTCGCCGCGTTCAGCATCAGACCGTTGGCATTGACGCGACCACTGGTGGTGACCCAGGTGTAGCCCAGGCCGTTGGTGCCGCCGCCGGTAGCATCAAAACCGCCCGAACCCGGCGCGTTGATGACGTTGTCCATAGCTTGCGTGCCATCGTGGCAGGACAGGCAAGCCAGCGAAACGGAGCCGGTCGAAAGAATCTGGCCGTTGATGGTGCTGGAGTTCAAGTTGGCATAGGTCGTGTAAGTCGCACCGGTTGTCAGGCGCTTGTTCCACAACGGTACCGGCGCAGCGGTATCGGCGGCGTGAGGCGTATGACAAACCACGCAGATTTCGTCCGTGCCGGCTGACATGTAAATCGCGTTGGAGCTACCCGTGGTGCCGAGGTTGTGTTTGGTCGCGGAAATGCCGGCCAGTGCGGGCTGCGCAATAACCGCCAGCCCCATTGCGAATGCCGAGGCAGCAAGCCACCTGGCACCGTGCTTCAACAATCTAGTTCTCATCATTGGCCCCTCATATCAATGGTGTCAGAAATCGGCGACCCCTTTTTGTTGGTTGGGCCGGCGCGCACCTTAGCTTGAGCAGATTCCGTGCCAATACGTTACCGCGAATTTTTTAGACCACCCCACATGAAGTTCGCGGGCTAAAACGCCGCTCTAGCTGGATTTTTTTTCATATCCGACTGCGACAATCAGGTATAGGGCGGAACCGGCAGAGAGAATCGACCTTCCTGTTTCCCGGAAACGAGAATGCCGGTTACTGCATTTGAGCAAACGGTAGGCGCTGTCAGACTTAAGGATTCGAAGCGCGAAATCGGTTGGGCGAGAACATCTGATGGCGGTTTTGCCGCCGTCAGCTGGTAACGCCTAGCGCGCTTCACTTTTCCTTCTTGGCCCGTTTGCCCAGGTAGCCGTCCTGCGCCTTTAACGCATAGGGCCTGAAGACGTCGACTTTGCGAAACCATTGGTCGACCACATAGACGCGACCGTCCTCATCGACAAAGATGCCTGAGGGCAGCATGTAGCGGCCCGGCCCGTCTTGTTCGGACCGGTCGCCGACATACATCAACAAATCACCGTCACTATTGAAGACCTGGAAGTTGCCGAAAGCGGCATCGATGACGTAGATATTTCCCTCAACGTCAGCGCTGATTTCCTTGGGCCGCGCAAAACTGCCCGGCTGCTTGCCGATGGCGCCAAAAGCATGCAGATATTTGCCTTTGGCATCGAATGCCTGCACGCGGAAGTTGCCGCCATCGACCACATAAAGCTGACCGTCCTTGCCTATGGCCACGTCACGCGGCAAATTGAATTCACCCACGCCTTTGCCGCGCGTACCAAAGTCGAACAAATGTTTGCCATTCTGTGCGTCGAAGACACGCACGCGATGACGTTCCGAACTGACGCCGCCGATATCCACCACGTAGAGCCGCTCGCCCTTGGCATCGACCGTGACGCTGGACAAGCGATCAAAATAAGTCGGTCCGGCGATCTGGCGAAGAAACTTGCCGTCGCGGTCGTACACCATAATGAGTTTCAAGGTGGCGTCAGCGACATAGAGGTTGCCCACAGCGTCGACATCAATGCCCAGCGGCTTGACCAGCCGGCCCGGATCGTCGTCACCGATATGGAAGAAGCGCCCTTCCGGCACATCGAAAACCTTGATGAAGCGTTCGGCCGAATCGGAAACGAAAATGCGTCCGCGGTGCACAGCGATCGCATAGGGCTTGCCTAGTCCCTCGTTAGAACTGCCGCCGGTGCCGGTCAACAATCGCTTCAAATCGCTGTCGGATTTTTCCAAGACCACATCGGCGCTGCCGCGTATGGTGCGTTCATACACAAAGCGCGGCTCATCCGGCGGCGCCGGAAACAAGATGGGCGCCGCTTCCTTGGGCTTGGGTGGGGCGTCGGGCAATTGCGCGCAAGCGGTCAGCGCGAGCAACGCGAGGCCGCAACAGTGACCAACCCAGGCGCGCCACGACAGTCGGATTTGTCTAGCCATATCGATGTTGTTTCCCATTTGTTATCGCGTCGACGACGCCGTACCACCGGAAGGTAAGTTTTCCGTGCCGAACGCATTCATCCCGTTATGATAGCGAGAAGCAACCCATGTGCCACATAAGAATAGCCGGCTCGTCATCGGCTTGGATTTTGCTTAGCCCAATAGTCCCCATGCCGAACATACTCGGAATCCGAACATGAAAACTTCTCGTGCCGCTCTTTTACACACCTCGCTCCCATTTTTGAAGTGGTGCGCCGCCCTGATGTTGAGTCTGTCGGCTGTCGCCATCGGTGTCGCACACGCCGGCGAGCGCCCCTTGAGAATTCCCGGCGTGATCAAACCGGCCCTGCTTTACCACAACTATTGTTCAGTCTGCCACGGTGACCACGGCGACGGCCGCAGCCGCGCTCAGGGCAGCCTAGTGCCACCGCCACTCGACTTCACCACCGCTTCCAATCTCACACGCGACGCCATGATCACCATCGTCACACATGGCAAGCCGAACACCGCCATGACGGCGTGGAAGACCCAACTCAACGAGAAGGAAACCGAAGCGGTGGTCGATTTCATCCGCGAGACTTTCATGCAAGCCGCCATTGACCCGCGCATCGCACGCGGTCGCACACTTTATGGGCACAACTGCGCCACCTGTCATGGCGAAAAAGGCCGGGGCACTGCGCAGCCTATCGCCAACTCGGTCCCGCCGCGCGATTTCTCCGCCCCCACTGTTAAATCGGATCTGACGCGAGAACGCATGATCGCTTCCGTCACCAACGGTCGCACCGGCACGACCATGTTGGCCTTCGCCGGAAAATTGCCGACTGAGGACATCGAAGCAGTGGTCGATTACATCCGCAAAGTGCTGATGGCGGCACCGCCGGAATTCATGTCGGGCACGCGCGCTTATGGCGGTCGCGAGCGCGATACACCTCTGCCCGCCCCAGCTGCTGGCGCAGGCAACGGCAAGGCGCCAGCGAGCGGGAAGTGATGGATCGGAAGGGGGCGAAGCGTTACTGGTCGCCTGGGTTGGCCTTGGAGACCACGCTCCGCTGCTTGCCAGTCTGGGTCTGCACAGCGTCAATAGCCACCGCGCTAGTTGCCTGCGATGGGGGTGGCGCACCGAAGGCACCCACCGCGTTCGGTGCGCCGCGGACCGCCGCCTCGCATGAGGCCGGCCGCGCGATCTACAACTTCCGCTGCTATTTTTGCCACGGTTATTCGGGCGATGCGAAAACGCTGGCGACAAGTTTCCTGCAACCTCCGCCTGTCGACTTCACGCAATTGAATGACAGCAAGATCGACTTGCCGCGCATCGTCACAGCGGTACGTGACGGCCGAACCGGCACCGCGATGAAATCCTTCCGCGGCATCCTGACAGATGCCGAGATAAACACCGTAGCTGCCTTCGTGCTGGAAGAGTTCGTGCGCCAAAAGGCCCCCAACACGCGCTACCACACGGTGGAAAACGGCTGGCCCGATCACGAACGTTATAGCGATGCCTATCCTTACGCCAAAGGCGACATTGCACTCGACCGTCGCGTCGAGACGCTCAATGCGGCGCAACAACGCGGTCGCCAGCTTTATCTATCCAGTTGCGTGACTTGTCATGATCGCGGCCGTGCCAGCAACGAGGGCATCGCCTGGGGCACCTAGTGGTCAGAGGTACGCAAATAACGGCACATAAAATGGCGTGGTTCGCGCTTTGCTACAACCCGAAATCCATCACCTTCTTAGGCCCTGCGACTTACGACAGTCCACTAAGGTGGCGCGTAAGACGTTCACGCGCTGCACCACTGGCGTAGCGACTAATTCGGAAGAGCAACGCCCAGCTTGCGTACCACCAGAATCAGCTGCACAGTGGAATCGTCGAGCATTTTAATGGCCTCGCCGAATTTCTTCTCCTCCGCCGAGGTATCCGCCTGAGCGCGCAACGCGCTGGCTTTCTTCATCACACCTTCGATAGCCGGGTCCAATCCCTCCACACTGCGTTTTTCCGAAAGTAGCAGGCGTACTAGGAATTGGTGTATCTCGTTACGTTCCATCGCGTGGCGATAGCGTTCCTCCACGCTGGCGTCTTTGGGCTCGCCGCCGCTTGCCGCTCGGGTGAGCAAAAGCGCTTTGTCCGCCGCCACGCGTCCATCAGGAACAGCCGTGCCGGCAGCGCTATGCCGCGCGGCATCGGTAAGCGCCTGTTCTATACCGCGCAGGGTATCGGCGACATCGCTGGCGGGCTTCTCGCCGACACTGCTCTTGTACGTTTCGAACAGAGCCCTCACTTTGACGATGCGCTCATCCAGCTCCGCCTTGAGTTTGGCGGGATCCGGCTTGGGCGTCATCATGCGCGCCGCCTGGATAAAGGACGCCGCAGCCTTGTTAAGGATGCCTTGCGGCTTGACGATGTCGCCACTGTCGAAGACTTGCTTGGCTTCCTGGTGCAGGGCGCGCGCTTCCGCATGCAGCACCTTGGCCTGGACGTTGTCGCTCGTCGCGATCTGCTTGGCGGATGGCGACTCCTCAATGAGCGTGCCCAAGGACGCAAGCCAGTTACCGACCTGCTCCTTGTCGAGCGGCTTGTTGTTACTCTTGGCTCGCTCTAATAACGCCTTGGCCGCTGACTGCATATTCATTGGCGCAGCGGGCGACTTTTCGGAGGGCTCGGCCGCATTTCCAGGCTGGCCAGGCTGTACAGCCTGGCTCACAGGGCTCGCCACGGGGCCCGGCGTGACGGGTTGAGCGGCCATGCCAGTTGGCTGAGTCGGCGCCGGGACGGGCTCCGCCGAAGAATTAGAAGATTGTGCGCTAGCCAGCCCACAGGCGGCAGCAAACATCAGAGGAAAACTATGTCGTATTGGGTTCATAGCGAGAGTTTATCAAAGATGCGGAGTTTCGTTGCTTTGCCTCGCGGGTAGTCTGACTAGGGCGTGTTCTCGATTTTTTATCGGTGCGAACGGGTGTTTTCGGTCCTCCTGCCCAGGGGACTTGCTTCGCGGCGCAGGGCAAGGCGCGGCTCGCGCCGTATGGTCAATCCCTACAATCGAGCTGCAACGCTGCCGCGCCAGCGACGCTGGCATCGCCCGGGACACGCAGCCGACGTCGCGTTGATACCAATGCCCGCCAGGCGTGCCTGCCTGAGTCGATCTGCACGCGAGCCGCATCGCATGGTGTCAGTCTTGCTTTAGAGCACCTGACCATACAACGCAGGCGCTTTCCACCTGATGGAAACGCCGCCAACACCCCTGCGGCTCTCGTGTACAAGAATGCGTTTTCAAAGCTGAGACATCGAATTGCCGCTGTCAGCGCGACGATTCGTCCGGCAACTTATGTCACTCCCTTGCTGGCGGCTCTGCTGGTGGCCTCCATCGTCGGGGCTTACTTTGTGCAGCGGCTACAGTATCGTCACGCGCAGCAGCGCAATGACGTGCAGCATCAAGCGGAAAGCCATGCACATATGCTGGAGCGCCGGCTGGAGCGCAACCTCAGCGCACCGGCCTTGCTTGCCGTGTTACTGCAAAACGCCGGCCATGATGGCGACAAGTTCGACGCCCTCGTCAAGCAAGTCATCAAACTGCAAGACGGCGTCAGCAGCTTACAGATATCTCCGGATGGCGTGCCATGGAAAACCTACAACAGCAAGTCGGAAGTGGTTCTGGGCTTAGGCACGCCGCCCGGTGCGACCGCAGTCGGCACGGAATTGGTCGCACTCGGCACACTCAGCCTCACCGCTAACCAGCAGGGCCTAGTTGCCTCGCAGCCTATCTATGCGCAACACCTCGGCGCCGAACCGCAGTTTTGGGGCTATGTCAGCGCCGTGATAGGCGTACCCGACCTTATCGCAACGGCGCATCTGGACGAGTTGTTTGCCGAGGGCTATAGCTACCAGCTCAGTTATCGCGCCTCAGGCGCCAGCGGGGCGCGCATCCTGATCGACGCCAACCACATTGGCGACGAACGGACCATTCCCTACGTCATTGCGCTTGTGAACGGCGATACGCTGGTGCTGTCTGTCGCACCCCGCAGTGGTTGGTCGCTGTGGCCGGACATGGTGGTGGATTTTTCGCTGACGGTGCTGGCCAGTCTGTTGTTGGGTAGTCTGATCTTCTTTATGCTGCGCCGGCCCGAAGAACTGGAGCGGGAGGTGCTGGCCCGTACCAGTGCGCTGGCGGACGCGAAAACCTCGTTGGAACGTGAGATGGCGGTGCGCGCGCAAGCCGAGCAAGCGGCCCAGCGTTCGCATGCGCTGCTCGATTCGGTATTCGAGCACATGCCCAATATGATTCTCGTAAAAAGCGTGTCTGACCTGCGCATGCTGCGCGTCAACCGTTATTGTGAACAACTCTTGGGGTGCGACCGCGCTGCGCTGGTCGGCCAGAGACTTGAAGACTTATTCCCGCCGGCCCAGGCGGCACGGCTCAGCGCCGCTGATCGCGAGGCCATCCAGACCGGCAAACTGGTCGACATCGCCGAAGAGTATTTCGATATGCCGGGTAGAGGTCCGCACTGGCTGCACCTGCGCAAGCTGACATTGACCGACCAACACGGCAAGCCGGAATATCTGCTGGTGCTGGGCGAAGACATCACCCAACGCAAAGCGCTCACCAGACAGTTAGAGGAACATTCCCACTTTCTGGAACAGTTGCTGGATGCGATTCCCAGCCCGGTGTTCTACAAAAACGCCGAGGGGCGTTATCTGGGCATTAATCGCGCCTTCGAACGTTTCTTCGGCGACACACGCGAGCATCTCATCGGCCTGTCGGCCTTCGATGTTGCACCGAAGGCGCTTGCGGAAGTTTATCAACGCGCCGACGACGCGCTCTTCGCCAGCCGCGGCACGCAGACCTATGAGAGCGCGGTGCAGTGCGCCGACGGCAAGCGGCGCGATGTCATTTTCAACAAGGCGGTCTTCCACGACACCAATGGCGAGCTGGGCGGCCTGGTCGGTGTAGTTCTGGATATCACCGAGCGCATAGCGGCCGAGCGCCGCATCACGCAGCTCAACCGAACTTTCGCCGTCATCAGCGAAACCAATCAGGCGATTGTTCGCATACGCGACCGCAGCAAACTGATGGAGCGCGCCTGCGAGATCCTGGTTGAAAAAGGCGGCTTCCCGGTCACCTGGATAGGTCTGGATATTCCAGGCGCCGCGCGCAAGCTGATGGTCATTAAGGGCGCGCCCCAGGCCTTAGTCGAACGTGCCGCCGAATTGGCTGAGGCGGGTGAGATGCATCCATGCCAGCCCCCCGGCTGCTCACCTGATTGCGCCATACCACGCTTTTGCAACAGCCTCGTCGGCTGCGATCAAGAACTCATCAGGATGGGAAAAACTCACGGCCTGGCGGCGCTGGCGGTGCTGCCGCTCACGCTGGAAAATCGGGTCATCGGCAAGCTCGGCATCTTTGGAGAAGAAGAAAATCTCTTCAACGAAGCGGAACGCGAGCTGCTCTGCGACCTTGCCGCCGACCTTTCGTTTGCGCTCGAGGCCATCGAACAGGATGAGAGACGGCGCCAAGCGGAAAGTTCTTTGCGTCTGGCCGCACACGTGTTCGCCAACAGTTCGGAAGGCGTCATGATTACCGACGCGGATAACCGCATCCTCATGGTGAACCAGGCCTTCACCACCATGACCGGCTACACCCAGGACGAAGTGCTGGGCAAGAAGCCCGATCTTCTCAATTCCGGTCAACAGTCCCCGGCGTTTTATCGTGAGATGTGGCAAGCGTTGCGCAGCCGAGGCGAATGGCATGGCGAGATTCTCAACCGTCGGAAAAACGGAGAGATCTACTCGGAATGGCTTACCTTGGGCGTCGCCAGGGATGAGTCCGGCGAACTGACCAACTATGTCGCCGTCTTCGCCGACATCACCACGCGCAAGCAGGCCGAACAGCGCCTCAATTTCCTCACTAATTACGACGTGCTGACTTCGCTGCCCAACCGTGTGCTGTTCGGCGATCGCATCGAGCAATGCGTGAGCCGCGCGCGCGCCGACAACCGGCCGGTCGGACTATTGCTGCTGGACCTCGACCGCTTCAAGCTCATCAACGACACCTTCGGGCATTCCGCCGGTGATCGAGTATTACGGGGCATCGCCGGGCGCCTGCGGCTCAACATCAATGAGGGTGACAGCGTTTCGCGCCTGGGCGGCGATCAGTTCGCCATCATTCTGCCGACTATTGCTGGCGCCGACGAGGCGGCGGCCATGGCCGCGCGACTGCTCGGTGCGCTCGAAGCGCCGATGGACTATGACGGCCTCGAGTTGTACACCGCCGGCAGTATCGGCATCAGCCTGTTCCCCGAGGATGGCGCCGAACCCGAAGCGTTGATCAAGAACGCCGAGAGCGCCATGTACCAGGCCATGGAGGCCGGTGGCAACACCTATCGCTTCTATCACCAGCAAATGAATGCGCGCTCATCCGAGCGTATGACGCTGGAGACCAAACTGCGCCACGCCATGGAGCGCGGCGAGTTGCAAGTGTGCTACCAGCCCTTTGTTGAGGCGCAAAGCGGCCGCATAGTCGGCGCGGAAGCGCTACTGCGTTGGCATCGCCCGGACGAGGGCTTTATCGCGCCGGATCGGTTCATTCCGCTGCTCGAGGAAAGCGGCCTGATCGTGCCGGTGGGCGAGTGGGCATTGCGTACAGCCTGCCTGGACAATCAGGTCTGGCGACAGACGGGCGGACCGCAGTTGTGTGTCGCGGTGAATGTTTCAGCCTTGCAACTCACGGGGGATGGGTTCGTGCGACGCATCCGCCGCTTGATCGAGGAAATCGGCTTGGATGACGCCTGCCTCGAGATCGAACTCACTGAAAGTTCGTTGATGCGCGACCCGGAACTCGGGCTCGCGACGCTGCACCAGCTCAAGGAACTGGGCGTGAAACTATCGGTCGATGACTTCGGCACCGGCTATTCCAGCCTGAGTTATCTCCAACGCTTCCCCATTGATGCGCTAAAGATAGACCGCTCCTTTGTGCAAGGCCTGCCGCATGATTCAGGCGCCATCGCACACGCCATTATCGCCATGGCGCACAGTTTGAATCTCAAGGTAGTCGCCGAAGGAACAGAATCCGCCGCACAGGTGGATTTCCTGCGACGCGCACGCTGCGACCTGCTGCAAGGCTACTATTTCGCGCCGGCGGTCACTCAATCGGAATTTCTCGGCTTGATCCGCGCGCAGCCCTATGTCGACAGTATGACCGGTGCCGCGCCCCAAGCCTCGCTGGCCTAAGCGGCTTCTCTACTTGACGCGGGTAAGACGCGGCCGCGGAGGCTCAGTGAGTGGCGGTGGTTCGGGTTCGGGCTGATCGGTCGTCGCGACGCTCTCCGCCGTTACTTCAAACGCCATACCCTGGCCGTTCTCACGGGCATAGATAGCCGTGACGTTGGCGATAGGCACGGAGAGGCTTTGCGCGACGCCGCCAAATCGCGCCTGACAGGTGATGTAGTCGTTACCCATGTGCAAGTGCTGCACGGCGTTCGCGCTGAGATTCAACACGATCTCGCCGTCTTTCACAAACTGGCGCGGCACCACGGTGTTGGCATCGACGCGCACCGCGACATAGGGCGTCAAACCCTGATCCGCGCACCATTCGTAAATGGCGCGCAGCAGGTAGGGCTTGGTGGACACGGGGTTCATGGGCGGGCGCCTGAGTGACGCCACCAGGGCGATGCGCTTAGCGGCGCATCACTTTTTCGGATGGCGTCAGCGCGTCGATGAAGCCTTGCCGACTGAAAATGCGTTCGGCGTATTTCATCAGCGGTGCCGCGGTCTTCGATAGTTCGACGCCGTAGTGATCCAGGCGCCACAACAACGGCGCGATAGCCACATCCAGCATCGAGAACTCATCGCCCAGCATAAACTTTTGCTTATTGAAGACGGGCGCCAGTTCGCTCAGGCGGTCACGCACGTGCATGCGCGCCTTGTCGGCGGCCTTGAGGTTTTTCTCCAGCGCATCGATATGCGTGAATAACTCCTGCTCGAAGGTGAACAAAAGTTGCCGCGCCCGCGCACGCATGATCGGATCCGGCGGCATAAGCTGTGGATGCGGAAACCGCTCGTCGATGTACTCGTTGATGATGTTAGCCTCATAGAGCACGAGGTCGCGATCAACCAGCACTGGCACGCGGTTGTAAGGATTGATCACGGCGATGTCTTCCGGCTTGTTGAACAAGTCGACATCAATCACCTGGAAGTCCATACCTTTTTCGTAAAGGACTATCCGACAGCGATGGCTGAACGGGCAAGTCGTACCCGAGTACAAAGTCATCATGGTATTCGCACCCCAGGAATAGTCGGCATCGCGCACCACGCGGCGTACGGGTGGCGCAGTATGTTCACGATGACCGAAGTGTTGCTGCATAGCGATTTCCGCGGCAGGATTAATGGATGTCTTTCCAATATTCACGCTTGAGCGCGTAGGCAACGACGAAGAATATGCCAAGGAAGATCAGCACGCCAATGCCGAGACGCTTGCGAGTTTGGGCGACAGGTTCGGCCATCCAGACGAGATATCCGACCAGATCAGCGACGGCGCTATCGTACTCTTCTTTGCTCAGCTTGCCCGTCTTACCCAGCTTGAGGGCATGCCCATCAAGCGACTGCTCGCCCTGTAATTCGTAGAGCACATGCGGCATGCCAACATTGGGAAAGACGGTGTTGTTCCAGCCCGTCGGGCGCGTATCGTCGCGATAGAAGCCACGCAGATAGGTGTAGAGCCAATCCGCACCGCTGCCCGCTTCAGATGCGCGCGCCCGCGCCACCAGCGACAGATCGGGCGGCCATACACCGAAAGCCTGCTTGGCCTCGTTGCGGCTCATACCCGTCGTCATGAGTTCGCCGATCTTGTCCGTGGTAAACATTAGGTTGGACTTGATCTGCTCTTCGGTCAGGCCGATTTCCGTCAACCGGTTGTAACGCACGAAGCTCGCGCTATGGCAGTTGAGACAGTAATTGACGAAAATCTTAGCGCCGTTTTGCAAGGCGGCCTGGTCATTTGAACGATCCGGTGCGTGATCGAGCTTCACTTCCGCGCCGCTCGCCAACACGACGAGGGGCGCGAACAACACCGAGATCAGCAGCTTCTTGAACATAGTGGTTTTCATTTCGAAGTCACCCTGGCCGGCACTGGCTTGCATTTGTCGATTTTGGAATACCAGGGCATCAGGAAGAAGAACATGAAGTAGATCGTCGTACACACCTGGGCGGCGATGGTTTTGCCAGGTGACGGCAACTGCATGCCCAGATAACCCAAGACGAAGAAGGAGATCAGGAACAGCGCCAGGGCCGTTTTGTAGACCGAGCCCTTATAGCGTATGGACTTGACTGGACTTTGATCCAGCCAGGGCAGTAGGAACATGATCATCACGGCCAGACCCATCAGCACCACGCCCCACAACTTGGCGTCTAGCACATAGACCACGATCACCAGCAACGCCGACATTCCCGCCACGCTCAAGGCGTACATCATCTTCGGCATCAAGCGCAGGAACAACACCAAGCCACCCAGGGCAATGCCCGCCATGATGACCCACTTATAGATGTCAGTGGTGGCGCGTAGTATCGAGTAGAACGGCGTGAAATACCAAAGCGGCGCGATATGCGCCGGCGTAACCATCGGATCGGCCGGCAGAAAGTTGTTGTATTCCAGGAAGTAGCCGCCCAACTCAGGCGCGAAGAACATCACCGAAGAAAACACCATCAGAAAGACGATGACGCCGACGATATCCTTCACCGTGTAATACGGATGGAAGGGAATGCCATCTAGCGGAATGCCCGTTTTGGGATCCTTGTTTTCCTTGATTTCGACGCCATCCGGATTGTTCGACCCAGTTTCGTGTAGCGCCAGCACGTGCGCAGCCACCAGACCGATCAAGGCCAGCGGAATAGCGACCACGTGGAAGGCAAACAAGCGGTTCAGTGTGGCATCGCTGATGACGTAGTCGCCGCGTATCCATAGCGAGAGGTCCTCACCAATCACCGGGATCGCGGAGAAGAGGCTCAGAATCACCTGCGCACCCCAGTAGGACATCTGACCCCAGGGCAGCAGATAGCCACAAAACGCTTCGGACATCAGGCACAGGTAGATGAGCATGCCGAATATCCAGGTCAACTCGCGTGGCTTGCGGTACGAACCGTAGATCAGGCCACGGAACATATGCAGATACACCACCACAAAGAAGGCCGATGCGCCTGTGGCGTGGAGGTAGCGGACCAGCCATCCCCAGGGCACATCGCGCATGATGTACTCGACACTGGCAAAAGCCACCGGAATGCCGGAAGCATTGAGCGAGGCGTCCGGCTTGTAGTGCATGAGCAGGAAAATACCGGTGGCGATTTGCAACACCAACACCAGCAGCGCCAGGGAGCCGAAGAAATACCAGAAGTTGAAGTTCTTCGGTGCGTAGTACTCGGCCAGATGCCCCCGCCAACTGGCGGTCAGCGGAAAGCGGGCGTCAACCCACTCGAGCAAATTCCCGCCCAGGGAGCCATCGGACTTGTGTTTCTCAAAATTTGTACCAGCCATGTCGTCGCTCCCTTATGCCTTCTTGTCGTCGCCGATCAAGATGCGAGTGTCACTGAGGTACACATGCGGCGGCACCTCCAGATTGTCCGGCGCCGGCATGTTCTTGAAAACGCGACCGGCCAAATCGAAGGTCGAGCCGTGACAGGGACATATAAAGCCGCCCGCCCAATCGGCCGAAATGCCGGACTCGGCACCGGGCTTGAATTTCTCGGTAGGCGAGCAGCCGAAGTGCGTGCAAACGCCCAGCACCACCAGATACTCTGCTTTGATCGAGCGCTCCTCGTTCTTGGCGTAGGCCGGCTGCATGGGCCGCGTCGAACCGGGATCGGCCACCTGAGCATCGGTTTTCTTGAGGGAGCCGAGCATTTCCGGCGTGCGGCGCAGTATCCACACCGGCTTGCCGCGCCATTCGGCAACTTTCATTTCGCCTGGCGCCAACGAGGCGACGTCCACTTCTACTGGCGCACCGGCCGCCTTGGCGCGTTCCGACGGCAGCATACTGGCTACAAAAGGCACGGCCGTCGCAATCGTTGCGACGCCCCCTACTGCGGCCGTGGCGAACACTAAGTTTCGCCTGCCGCAATCGACTTTCCCATCACCGCTCATGGTTTAGTTTCCTGAAAGAGAAGAATGCAAACCTGAAATCGAATCCCGCGAATTATACCGAAGTTTTTTAGGGGTTTAAAGCGACATCACCGAAAGCCATATGTGGCGCGGCTTTCCGGGCATCAGCCCGAGCGGGACTGGGCACTTTGCGGCTGCTTAGATCGCGCCGTCGCGACGCAATTGAGCGATTTCTTCATTGGAATAGCCAAGCCGCGCCAGCACCGCCTCAGTGTGCTCACCCAAGGCCGGCCCCACCCACTCGGTGCTGCCAGGCGTTTCCGACAGCTTGGGCACGATGCCCGGCAACTGGCAGGCCGTGCCATCGGGAAGCTGAACGCTCTGGATCATAGCGCGCGCCAGATAGTGCGGATCGGCGACGATATCGGCCACGCTGTACACCTTGGTCGACGGCACCTCAGCCTCGGCACAAATGCGCAGCACCTCGTCGAGATCGCGCTGCGCCACCCAGTCGCCGATCACCGTATACAACTCATCAGCGCGCGCCGAGCGCCCCACGTTGTCGGCAAGGCCGGCGTCCCCGGCTAGATCAGTCCGGCCTATCGCCAGCATCAGGCGCTTGAAAATCGCATCGCCATTGGCGCCGATAATCACCGGCTTGCCATCGCGCGCCATGTACGTGTTGGAGGGCGTGATGCCCGGCATGATATTGCCCGTGCGCTCACGGATCAGCTCCGTCACCGCATATTCTGGCAGCACGCTCTCCATCATCGAGAACACCGCCTCGTAGAGCGCCACATCCACCACCTGCCCGCGCCCGCTCTGCTCGCGATGCCGCAGCGCCATCAGCGCACCGATCACGCCATACAGCGCCGCAATGGAATCGCCGATGGAAATGCCCATTTTCACCGGCGGCCGGTCGGCATAACCGGTGATGAAACGCATGCCGCCCATGGCCTCGCCCACCGCACCAAAGCCCGGCTGATCCTTGTAAGGCCCGCTCTGGCCATAACCGGAGAGCCGCACCATGACGAGGCTGGGGTTGTCCTTGGAGAGTTGCTCCCAGCCCAGCCCCAGCTTTTCCAGCACGCCGGGCCGGAAATTCTCAACGAGAATATCCGCTTCGCGCGCCAGCCTCTGCACAATCGCTCGCCCCTCCGGATGCTTGAGATTCACCGTCACGGATTGCTTGTTGCGCGCCTGTAGATACCACCACAACGACGTATCGCCATGCATGACGCGCCATTGCCGCAGCGGATCACCGCCATCGGGCGATTCGATCTTTATCACTTCCGCGCCAAACTCCGCCATGAGCCGCGTAGCGAACGGCCCGGCGATGAGGGTGCCGAGTTCGAGGACTTTCAGGCCGGCGAGGGGTTTATCGGACATTAAAAATCTTGACGCGAATTTGCGCGGCTAGATGCGGATCAAATTCGTGATTGGGAAAAGTGCAACGTGTAAAACGATCCGCGTTCATCCGCGTAAATCCGCGTTCCTGCTTTTCATTCACAACGGCCGCCGTTCGATGAACGCCTGCGCGATAGTGCCAGCATCGGTGTGTTCGAGTTCGCCGCCGACGGGCAGGCCGCGGGCGATGCGGCTGACCTTAAGGTTACGGGCGCGCAGCATTTCGCCGAGGTAGTGCGCGGTGGCTTCGCCTTCGTTGGTGAAGTTGGTGGCGAGAATGACTTCTTGCACGGTGCCGTCGCTGGCGCGCGCCAGCAGGCGCTCCAGACCCAGTTCTTTCGGGCCGATGCCGTCCAATGGCGAGAGGTGGCCCATCAACACGTAGTACATGCCGCGGTAGGCGTGCGTCTGCTCCATCATATTGAGATCGGCGGGCATTTCGACGATGCACAATTGCGCCGCGTCGCGTCGCGGGGAGGCGCAGCGCTCGCAGACTTCCGCCTCGCTAAAAGCGTTGCAGCGTGCGCAATGGCGCAGCACGCTCACCGCGTGCGCCAGCGAACGCGACAAGGCGAGCGCGCCCTTTTGATCTCGCTGCAAGAGGTGATAAGCCATGCGCTGCGCGGACTTCGGACCCACGCCGGGCAAGCAGCGCAGCGCGTCTATCAGTTCTTCAAGCGCCGAGGGGGAAGACATAGTTTCGAGTTTCGAGTTACTGGGTTCGAGTTATCGCGGTGAGTGCAGGTCCAACCCGAAACTCGTAACCCTTATTAGAACGGCAGCTTCATACCCGGCGGCAAATTGAGGCCGGCGCTGAAGCCGCTCATTTTTTCCTGGGTAGTTTCTTCGGCGCGGCGAACGGCGTCATTCATGGCGGCGGCGACGAGGTCTTCGAGCATTTCTTTGTCGTCGGCAAGCAGCGAAGGATCGATGATGACGCGGCGCACATCGTGGCGACAAGTCATGATCACCTTCACTAGCCCGGCGCCTGATTGGCCCTCGACCTCGATGCCAGCAAGCTGCTCCTGCGCCTTCTTCATATTGTCTTGCATCTGCTGCGCCTGTTTCATGAGGCCAGCGATTCCGCCCTTCATCATTTGGCTTTCTCCGGAATTAGATGGGTTTGATGGATTGTTCGTTGATGGTGGCGTCGAAGGTCTCGATCATATCGCGCACGAAAGCGTCCTGCTCCAAAGCGGCGATGGCGCGATTGTGCCGCTCCGATTTCTCGGTGGAAGCGCGCTGCGCGGGCGTTTCGCCGGCCAGCGCACCGATTTCTATCGACAGACGCACAGCACGCCCGAGATACGCCGACAATTCCGCTTGCAACTTTTCCTGCGGCGCTTTGTTCATCAGCAGGGATTTGTGCGTGGGGTTGAGGCGCAGCTTCACCGACGTGTCGGACAACTCCGCCAATTCGCAGTGATGCGCCAGTTCGCGCGCCATGCCACCTAGTTTGATGTTCGCAAGTATCGTGTGCCAATCGTCGGTGGCTGCATCTGCGCCAGCCGCGCCGGCGGACGGACTGACCGACGCTTGCGTAGGCAGACTCACCGCCAGGCTTGCCGGCGCGACAGGTTTCTCGGCCACCGGCTCGGCACGTTTTTGTGCCGACTCAACTCGTAAAGCGGCCGTAGCTGGCGCTGGTCGTGCCGCCGCCCCGACCACCGTCCTTGTCGAGCCCTGCGCCGCTTGGCCGCCGGGCACACCAGCAGGCAAGGCTGACGGCGTTTCGGGGTTGAAGGCCGCCATGCGCAACAGCGTCATGGTGAAGCCGGCGTATTCATCCGGCGCAAGACCGAGATCGCCGCGACCGTTGATGACGATCTGATAGCAAAGCTGCAAGAACTCGGCGTCGAGCTTGTTCGAATATTGCGTTAGGCGCTGCCGTTCCACCTCATCCACCAGCGCTTCCGGCGCGAACTGTACCAGCGCGATGCGATGCAGCAGCGTCGCCAACTCTTGCAGCGCCGAGTCGAAGGACAGGCTACGCGCATCCATGGCGTCGGCCACAGCCAGCATGGCGGCGATGTCGCGCGTCACCAGGCCGTCAAGCAACTGGTAGAGATGATCCTCGCCCACCGTCCCCAGCATGTCACGCACGCCCTCCTCTTCCACGCGGCCGGCGCCGTGGGCGATGGCTTGATCCAGCAGCGACAAACCATCGCGCATGCTGCCCGCCGCGGCCTTGGCGATGTGGCGCAGCGCGAGCGGCTCGAAAGGCACGTTCTCCGCATCCAGGATGCGCGCGAGATGATCGACGATATGCTGCGGCGGCATCTGCTTGAGGTTGAATTGCAAGCAGCGCGACAGCACCGTCACCGGAATCTTCTGCGGATCGGTGGTGGCGAGAATGAACTTGACGTGCTCGGGCGGCTCTTCCAGCGTCTTCAGCATGGCGTTGAAGGCCGAGGTGGAGAGCATGTGCACTTCGTCGATCACGTACACTTTGTAGCGGCCGCGCGTGGGCGCATAGACGGCGTTTTCCAGCAACTGGCGCATTTCATCGACGCGCGTGTTGGTGGCGGCATCGACCTCGATCAGATCGACAAAGCGCCCGGCATCGATTTCGGTACAAGAACTGCACACACCGCAGGGCTTGGAGGTGATGCCGGTCTCACAGTTGAGCGCCTTGGCGAGGATACGCGCGATGGTCGTCTTGCCGACGCCACGCGTGCCGGTGAACAGATAAGCGTGATGTAGGCGCTGATGGTCCAGTGCATGGGTCAGGGCGCGCACGACATGCTCCTGGCCGACCAGAGTGGCAAAAGACTTGGGCCGCCACTTGCGCGCGAGGACTTGGTAACTCATGGCCTGGATTTTAGCAGAGCAAGACAGGAAGGCTGCCCGCTTTCAAAATCAAGCGGGGAACGCGACGACGGCGCGCAGACAGTACATCCTAGTACGGCAAGCGCCGTCAACAAAGTGCCCGCTTGATTTTGAAAGCGGGAGGGCGGCGAGCCTGACCCCCGGCACTTGCATACAATGGCTGTGGCTGCTTCCTTCCGGACCTGACCAGATTGACCACCCTGCAATGCGGGGAGACCCGCCGCAGCGCATTCTACCAAATCCGAACAAGACGCTGGCGAAATAAACCTCCGCAATGCACCGGATCAGCGG
>Ga0209181_10000267_pt1 | contig 97674 bp, 86 predicted proteins | sample MAT05_FD_187208 | JGI IMG/M metagenome (GOLD analysis project Ga0209181, IMG submission 187208) | Freshwater microbial communities from Lake Fryxell liftoff mats and glacier meltwater in Antarctica - MAT-05 (SPAdes) (version 2) | ecosystem: Environmental > Aquatic > Freshwater > Ice > Liftoff...
AGGCCAGCCGACCTGAGCCGCGTCACAAAACAATCAACGACATTCTGGGCCACGGGCCCAATCCGGGCGGGACGCATCGCACAGTGATATAGAGCAGCAACCCAGCAGCGATTCGTTGAGACCCACTGCAGCATTACACGAATGTAGTGCCATACACGCCGAAAATATCCCCTAAGCTATTGATTTCATCGGGATCTGTAGTGCCCTATGACAAAGATGGGCTAGCCAGCTGGCACTCGCCGCAGCCCGCTGGCAGCCGCCGCGTCAAGATGGACACTGCAATTCGCATGGCCCTGCAGCGCCGAAGCCGGACAGGTCGGGTCGATCGGCCCGTCGACCATGCCGCGCACGGCCTGCGCCTTGTGTCTACCCGTGACGATGACCAGCAGGCAGTCGCTGCGCAGGATCTGGCGCACCGACATCGAGATGGCGCGTTGCGGCACGTCGTCAAGCCGCGCGAACCAGCCCTGGTCGACCTGTTGCTGGCGGCAACTGGAGTCGAGCTGTACTGCGATGTAGGGCGCATCCACCTGGAAGTCGGCGGGGGGATCGTTGAAGGCCAGATGCGCGTTGTCGCCGATACCGGCGAAGCAGAGATCGACGCGCCGCCCCGCCAGACGCTGGTTCAGACGCGTGAGCTCGGCCGCCAGGTCTGCGGCGTCCCCTGCGACGCCGACGAACGCCGGTTGGCTCGGCAGAAGGTCCAGAAACCGCTCGTGCAGGTAGCGCCGGAAGCTGGCAGGGTGGGTGGCAGGCAGGCCGATGTATTCGTCGAGGTGGAATACGGTGACGCGGCTCCAGTCGATGCCGCTGCTTCGGGCCAGCAGGCCGAGCATGGTCAGTTGGCTCATGCCGGTGGCAGCCACCAGGGTGGCCTCGCCTTGGCAGGAGAGTGCTGCGCGCAGGACATTGGCGCCGCGTTCGGCCACTTGTGTCGCCACGGCCGTGGAGTCCTGAATGAGTCGCAGTTGCATGGGCGTGGTGAGCAGGCGGTGGGCGGGCAGGGCTCGGTCCTAAAATGATTCGATGTATGCACCGCTGCCCGTCGCCTTTGACGGCAATTCCGAAAACCTGCATTGTCTCGCGGGCGATCTGCCGGTGGTCCGCGTGCCGGCACCCGATGGTGCGTGTGCCACCATTGCACTGCATGGCGGCCATGTGCTGAGCTGGGTCCCGGCCGGTGGATGCGAGATGCTGTACCTCTCGCCGCGCTCGGGGTTTGCATCGGGGCAGCCGATCCGTGGCGGGGTGCCGGTGATCTTTCCACAGTTCTCCGACAGGGGGCCGCTCATGCGGCACGGGTTTGCGCGGGTGCTGCCCTGGCAGCTGCTGCGGCAGGAAGAAGGTGCCGACTTTGCAACCGCGGTGCTTCGGCTGGTGGACTCAGCGCAGACGCGGGCACGCTGGCCTTTTGCCTTTGAGCTCGATCTGCTGGTGCGGGTGGGTGCGGACCATCTTTCGATGGAGCTCGCCTGCCGCAATACTGGCGGCGAGGACTTTCGTTTCCAGGCGGCGCTGCACAGCTATTTCCGGGTCGGTGATCTCGGCAGTTGCCGCCTGACGGGTCTGGACGCACATTCCTACCGGGATGCTCTGGACCAGGCAGACCGCACGCAGGTGGGCGCCATCGACTTCGGGGATGGCGATCTGGACCGCGTCTACGCCGACGTTCCGTCTGCGCTGGTTCTGGAGCGGCCCGCGGGCCCTGGCAGCGGGCGCGACCTGCAGATCGCACAGGATGGCTTTGACGATGTGGTGGTGTGGAATCCCGGCGCTGGCAAATGCGCTGCACTGACCGACATGCCGCCCGACGGTTGGCGCCACATGGTGTGTGTCGAGGCGGCGCGTATTGGCCGGCCGGTCACTCTGGCGCCTGGTGCGATCTGGCGCGGCGCGCAGCGCCTCAGCGCAGCAATTCCAGCAGCCGGTCGAGTCCGCCAGTGTTGATGGCGATCATCGCCTGCGCGCGCACTTTCGGTTGGGCATGGTAGGCGACTGAGAGGCCCGCTGCGCCCATCATCGGCAGGTCGTTGGCGCCGTCGCCGACAGCGATGGCCTGCGCTGGCTTCAGACCCAACCGGTCGCAGGTGGCCAGCAGCATCCGGCGTTTCTCCTCGCCGTCGCAGATATCCCCCCAGGGCTGGTCGACCATGCGCCCGGTGAGATGGCCGTCAGCCACTTCGAGCACATTCGAGCGGGTGTAGTCGATGCCCAGGCGGTCGCGGATGCGGTCGGTGAAGAAGGTAAAGCCACCGCTGACCAGCAGCAGCTTCATGCCGGCGGCCTTGCACGCAGTCAGCAGGGCTTGTGCGCCGGGGTTGAGTTGCAGGCGCTCGGCATAAACCTGCTCCATGCGCGCCACCGCGACACCTTCGAGCAGCGCAACGCGCGCGCGCAGGCTGGCCTTGTAGTCGGCAATCTCGCCGCGCATCGCAGCCTCGGTGATGGCGGCCACCTCCGCCTTGCGGCCGGCCGCCGCTGCGATCTCGTCCACGCATTCGATGTTGATCAACGTGGAGTCCATGTCGAAGGCTGCCAGGCGGAAGTCGCGCAGGCGCAGCGGAGGGACAAAGCCACGCACCATCAGGCCGGGCGCATGTTCGGTGGCAACGGTCATGGGACGATCTCCGGTCAGCGTGTGGTGGCAACTAGCAGTGGAAACTGGCCATCCGCGTCAAACCAGCACAGGTTCGTGGGGCGTCAGCGGCTGCCCCAGGTTGCGCAGCACGTCACGCACCATCTGTGCGCGGTCGCGTGGCTGCGGCAGGTCGCGCTCGATGCGGATCTTTTCGTTGCCCACCAGCTTGATGTGGCGGTGCTTGCGGATCATCTCGATGATGCGGGTCGGGTCCACCGGCGCGTCCTTGCGAAAGGTGATCGTGATCACCCCGGGTGCAGCGTCCACCTTGACCACGCCGTAGGGCCGCGCGATCACGCGCAGCCGGTGCACGTCGATCAGGGTCTGGGCCTGTGGCGGCAGCTTGCCGAAGCGGTCCACCAGTTCCTCGAGCAAGGCGTCGATCTGTTCGGTGTTCTTGGCGCTCGCGAGTTTCTTGTAGAAGCTCAGGCGCAGGTGCACGTCTCCGCAGTAGTCGCTGGGCAGCAGGGCCGGTGCGTGCAGGTTGATGTCGGTGGTGACGCTCAGGGGCGCCAGCAGGTCGGGTTCCTGCCCGGCCTTGAGCGCGCGCACCGCCTCGGCCAGCATCTCGTTGTAGAGTTGAAAGCCGATCTCCAGGATATTGCCGCTCTGGTTCTCGCCCAGCACTTCGCCGGCACCGCGGATCTCCAGGTCGTGCATGGCCAGGTAGAAGCCCGAACCGAGCTCCTCCATCTGCTGGATCGCCTCCAGACGCTGGCTGGCCTGTTTGGTCAGGCCTTCGACATCGGGCACCATGAGGTAGGCATAGGCCTGGTGGTGGCTGCGCCCGACGCGGCCCCGCAGCTGGTGCAGCTGGGCCAGGCCGAACTTGTCGGCACGGCTCATCACGATGGTGTTGGCACTGGGCACGTCGATGCCGGTCTCGATGATGGTCGAGCACAGCAGCAAGTTGTAGCGCTGGGCGATGAAGTCGCGCATCACCGACTCAAGCTGGCGCTCGGGCATCTGGCCGTGGGCGACTGCGATGCGGGCCTCGGGCAGAAGCGCTTCGAGCTTGGCCCGCCGGTTCTCGATCGTATCGACCTCGTTGTGCAGAAAATAAACCTGCCCTCCGCGCTTGAGCTCGCGCAGCACCGCCTCGCGAATCACGCCATTGCCCTCGGTGCGCACGAAGGTCTTGATGGCCAGCCGGCGCTGCGGCGCGGTGGCGATCACACTCAGGTCGCGCAGGCCCTCCAGGGCCATGCCCAGCGTGCGCGGGATCGGTGTGGCGGTCAGCGTGAGCACGTCGACCTCGGCCCGCAGCGCTTTCATGGCTTCCTTGTGGCGTACACCAAAGCGGTGCTCCTCGTCGATGATGAGCAACCCCAGATTCTTGAAGCGCGTGTCCTGGCTCAGCAGTTTGTGGGTGCCCACCACGATATCGATCGTACCGTCGGCCAGGCCTTTCATGGCCGTGGTGATTTCCCTGGCAGAGCGGAAGCGGCTCATCTCGGCGATGCGCACCGGCCACTTGCCGAACCGGTCCGTCAGGGTCTGGAAATGCTGTTCGGCCAGCAGGGTGGTGGGGGCCAGAAACGCCACCTGTCTGCCGCCGGTGACGGCAATGAAGGCGGCGCGCAGGGCGACTTCGGTCTTGCCGAATCCGACGTCGCCGCAGACCAGCCGGTCCATCGGGCGCGGGCTGATCATGTCCTGGATCACGGCATGGATGGCTGCGTTCTGGTCGGGGGTTTCCTCGAAGCCGAAATCATTGGCGAAGGCTTCGTAGTCATTGGGCGAGTAGCGGAAGGCATGGCCTTCGCGCAGCGCACGCCGGGCATAGACATGGAGCAGCTCGGCCGCCGAATCGCGCACCTGTTCGGCCGCCTTGCGCTTGGCCTTGTCCCACTGGCCGGAGCCGAGCTTGTGCAGCGGTGCCTCGTCGGCGCTCACGCCCGTGTAGCGGCCGATGAGTTGCAGCTGGCTCACAGGAACGTACAGGGTGGCCTTGTCCGCGTATTCAAGATGCAGGAACTCCTGCATCAGCGGCGCGCCGGCGTCGTCCTTCTGGCCCAGGTCGAGGTTCACCAGGCCACGGTAGCGGCCCACACCGTGGGCGCTGTGCACGACCGGGTCGCCCAGGTTGAGTTCGCTCAGGTCCTTGATCAGCGCTTCGACATCGCTGACCTGCTCTTGCTTGCGGCGCTTGCGCGTCACCGGCCCGCTGGCGAAGAGCTCGGTTTCGGTCACGAAATCGATACCCTGATCGACCCAGCTGAAGCCGTTCATGAGCGCCGCTGTGGCTAGTCCGATCTTTTCGCTGCTGTGCCTGAATTCGTCCAGCGAATCGAAGCGCGTCGGGTCCAGCGCGCTGGCGCGCAGGAAGTCGAGCAGGCTTTCGCGCCGGCCCGCGCTCTCGGCCACCACCAGCACGCGGTGGGGCGTGGCCTGCAGGTGCTGCTTGAGTCGCGCCAGGGGGTCCTCGGCACCCCGGACCACGGTCAGAGGGGGCAGGCTGGCCCAGGTGTTCTGGTGGGTTTCGGTGGATACCGCGTCGGTCGCTGGTGGGCGCAGGGCGAGTTGCGCATATGCATTGGCTCGCGCATAGAACTGCTCGGCGCTCAGAAACAAGGCTGGCGGTGGCAGCGTGGGGCGCTCCGGATCGCCCTGCACCAGGCGGTAGCGCTCCCGGGTGTCCTCCCAGAAGTGGGTGAAGGCCGCTTCCAGGTCGCCATGCAGCACCAGCGTGGCCTGCGCGCCCAGGTAGTCGAACACGGTGGCGGTGTCCTCGAAAAACAGCGGCAGGTAGTACTCGATGCCGGCGGTGGCCACGCCGCTGCCCATATCCTTGTAAATACGGCTCTTGGTTGGGTCGCCGTCGAGCAGTTCACGCCAGCGGCTGCGAAAGCGCGTGCGGGCAGCGTCGTCCATCGGGAACTCGCGCCCGGGCAGCAACCGCGCCTCGGGCACCGGGTACAGGCTGCGCTGGGTGTCGGGGTCGAAGGTGCGGATGCTGTCGATCTCGTCGTCGAACAGGTCCACGCGGTAGGGCACGGCCGAACCCATGGGAAACAGGTCGATCAGGCTGCCGCGCACCGCGTATTCGCCTGGGCTCACGACCTGCGTCACATGGCTGTAGCCAGCCAGCGTGAGTTGCGCCTTCAGCCGCGCCTCGTCGAGCTTTTGCCGCACCTTGAACTGGAAGGTGTAGCCGGCCAGGAAACTGGGTGGCGCCAGCCGGTACAGGGCGGTGGTTGCCGGCACCAGCACCAGATCGGCGCCGGTTTCCTTGTCGCGCTGGGAAATCCGCCACAGGGTTGCCAGGCGTTCGCTGATCAGGTCCTGGTGCGGTGAGAACGTGTCGTAGGGCAGGGTTTCCCAGTCGGGGAACAGCGCACAGCGCACTTCCGGCGCGAAAAAGGCGATCTCTTCCAGCAGGCGTTGCGCATCGGCCGCGCTGGCGGTGACCACGGCCGTCGGCCGGCCAGCCGCCTTGTCACGGCGCGCGAGTTCGGCCAGCAGCATGGCGTCGGCGGAGCCGATGGGGCTGGGCAGGGTGAAGCGCTTGCCGAGGGTGAGTTTGGGTAGAACCATGGGTGGGCCGCAGACGATAGAAGACAAATCGGGCAAGCATGCCAAACCCCCTCACCCGGTACGGGAGGAGGGGGTGCGGGCTGATTTTAGAATGTCAGAGCTTTCATGACCGACACACCGACGGACATCGCCCCTGCACCGGCCGCTACCGCGCATCCGCCATCGGAGCCTGCGCAAGCGCGGCTGTGGGCGCTGGTCCCCTGTGCCGGGGCCGGCACACGCGCAGGCACGCCCGTGGTCAAGCAATACCAGCCCCTGGCGGGTCGCCCCCTGGTGCTGCACACACTGGCGGCGCTTGCGGCTGTCGGTCGCCTGTCCGGCACATTGGTGGTGGTGGCGGCGGGCGATGGGTTCCTGCCGGCCCTGGCGGCTCCGGGCTCCTGGCGCTGGGCCGCTTGCGGCGGTGCAACCCGGGCCCAGACTGTCGCCCAGGGCCTGGCCGAGCTGCAGCGTGCCGGCGCACACGACCAGGACTGGGTGCTGGTGCACGACGCGGCGCGCTGTCTGATCACGCCAGCACTCATCGATCGGCTGATTGACGCCTGTCTGGGTGATGCCGTCGGCGGGCTGCTGGCCCATCCAGTGGCGGACACGCTGAAACTGGCAGTTGGCGACCGCGTAGCCGAAACCACCGATCGCAGGGCGCGCTGGCTGGCCCAGACGCCGCAGATGTTCCGTATCGGGCTGCTGCGCCAGGCGCTTGCGACAGCCGGCGATCGCGTCACCGACGAGTCGTCCGCCATCGAGGCGCTGGGCCTGGCTCCCTTGCTGGTGCCGGGCAGTGCCCAGAACCTCAAGGTCACCTATCCCGAGGATTTCCTGCTGGCGCAGGCGATCCTGCAGGGGCGACTCTCCATAACGCAGCAAAGACCCGACTATGACTATCCCTGACATCCGTATCGGCGAGGGCTGGGATGTGCACGCCCTGGTGGCAGGCCGCAAGCTGATCATCGGGGGCGTCGAGATTCCCTTCGACCGCGGCCTGCAGGGGCATTCGGATGCCGATGTGCTGCTGCATGCGATGACCGACGCGTTGCTGGGCGGGGCCGCTCTGGGCGACATCGGCATGCATTTCCCCGATACCGATGCGCGCTTCCACGGAGCCGACTCGCGGGTGCTTTTGCGTGAAGCTGCCGCGCGGGTCCGTGCCGCAGGCTGGCAGATCGGCAACATCGACAGCACGGTGATGGCCCAGGCGCCCAAACTGATGCCCTGGATTTCCGCCATGCGCAGCACCATCGCACAGGCGCTGGACCTGGATGTCTCCCAGGTGAATGTGAAGGCCAAGACGGCAGAGCGGTTGGGGCCGGTGGGGGAGGGCCGGTCGATCGAGGCCCGTGCGGTGGTGCTGTTGCTACGTCAAGCAGCGCGCTGGAGTTGAATGCGCGCTGCCAGTCCGCCCGAGCTGCGGTTGATCAGCTGGATGGCGCCCCCCATTCGCTGGATGTTCTTCTCGACAATGGCCAGTCCCAGGCCAGCGCCGGTGGCCGAGGTGCGTGCCGCATCGCCGCGGAAGAAAGCCTTGGTCAGATGGGCCAGCATGGCTGCGGGCACCCCCGGGCCGTGGTCGCGGACTTCCAGTAGGACCCATTGCTGGTGCGGTCGCGCACTGATCTCGACCTCGGCCACGCCGCTGCCCTCGCTGCGGCCATAACGCAGGGCATTTTCCAGCAGGTTGGACACCACGCGCACCAGTTCCACGGTATCGGCCTGCACCTGCACATCCGGTGCGACATCGATCGAGCAGCGGATGCCTTCCTGCTCCTTGAGCGCGTACACGCAGCGCTGGATCACGTCTGCCAGGCCCACTTTTTTCAGCACGATCAGGTCCGGCCTCGCATAGTCCATGAACTTGTCGATGATGGCGTCGACCTGCACGATGTCGGCCGCCATGTGTTCACGCGCTGCCAGGTCGCTGACGCTGAGCTCGGTTTCCAGGCGCAGCCGCGACAAGGGCGTGCGCAGGTCGTGCGAAATGCCGGCCAGCATGACCGCGCGGTCCTGTTCCACCTGGGCCAATTGCCGGGCCATGCGGTTGAATTCGATATTCACCTGGCGGATTTCGCCGGTGGTCGTGTGCTCGTTCAGGGTGCTGCCCGCAAAGTCACCCTGGCGCACTCTGCTAGCAGCCCGGGCAAGTTGTTTCAGAGGCCGGTTGATCAGCCGTGCAATCAGCGCAGCACCAGCCAGCGAGAGTGCGGTGGCCACCAACAGCCAGGTGCTCCAGGTCGTGCCGGCCGGCGGACTGAGCCGAGCACGGTCGGTGCGCAGCCAGTAGACGTCCTCGTCGATCGTGAAGCCGACCCACAGGCCGGACTCGCCATTGACGCTGCCTGCAACCACGGTGTCCGGGCCGAGCCGCTTGACCAGTTCAACGGCCATGCGCCGCCCCAGCGTATCGTCGCCAAAGGGCTGGAACCGGTCGTCCGGCTCCCGGGGGACAATGCGCACGCCTTCCTGCTCGGTCATGGTCTTGATCAGCGAAACTCGGGCAATTGCGTCGGCGTGGATCAGCGCCGCACGGCTCAGGTTCACCAGCGAGGCGATCTGCTGGGCGCTCTGCACTGCGCGCGGTTCGAGCTCAAAGGTGCGCAAGGTCTGCAGCCACGCCAGAATGCTGACCATGAGCAGCGCCGCCAGCAGGATGAAGGTGCGCCAAAAGAGGCTGATGGTGCGGCGCAGCCCGCCTGTGGTGGCCCCGTCGGCCTCCAGGGGGACCGGCGTCGTGTCCATCGGTGCCGGGACGGCCGCCACGTGCTCAGCTGCCGCCATCCGGAACAAACACATAGCCAACGCCCCAGACGGTCTGGATGTAGCGCGGGTTGGCAGCATCGCTCTCAATCATCTTGCGCAGTCGTGACACTTGCACATCCAGGCTGCGATCGAAGGGTTCGAACTCACGTCCGCGCGCCAGCTGGGCCAGCTTCTCGCGCGACATCGGCTGGCGCGGGTGGCGCACCAGGGCCTTGAGCATGGCGAATTCGCCGGTGGTGAGCGGAAGCTCCTCGCCGGACTTGACCAGCGTGCGCGTGCCTAGATCAAAGCTGTAGTCGCCGAACTGCACCACCTCGTTGTCGCTGGAGGGTGCGCCGGGTGCCTCGGGCACAGGTCGGCGGCGCAGAACCGCGTTGATGCGCGCCAGTAGTTCTCGCGGGTTGAACGGTTTACCGAGGTAGTCGTCGGCACCGACCTCGAGCCCGACGATGCGGTCGACATCCTCGACCTTGGCGGTGAGCATGATGATCGGCGTGCGGTCGTTGGCCGCGCGAAGGCGGCGGCAAATCGACAGTCCATCCTCGCCCGGCAGCATCAGATCGAGCACGATCAGGTCGACCGATTCGCGCAGCAGGATGCGGTTGAGGCTTTTGCTGTCTTCTGCCTGGAATACCTCGAAGCCCTCCTGGGTCAGGTAGCGGCGCAACAGGTCGCGTATGCGCATGTCGTCGTCGACTACCAGTATCTTGTCGCTGCGTGCGGCCACCTGGTTCATGGGAGTCCTTTTTTTTGAATTTGTAACAGGCACGATTTTGCGGGTTTTGGGAGCGTGGGATCGCCATTCGCGGCAAGGGTTGACACACTGTTACAACTCTCGCCAGCGTGGCACAATTCGTCGATTCGTTTTGTCGACGGACCCGTCACGGTCCGGGTTATTCTTCCACTATGTTTCAACTGGTGTTGGTAATGTGCTTGTTTCTGGGTACTGTCCCGGGGTGGGCGCAGGTCGGTCCACCAGGCGGATACGGGAATTTTCCGCCCGACGACCGCGATCAGCAGCGCCGCGAGCAGATCCGCGAGGTGCTCAAGTCGGGTCGGCAAACCGTCGGATCGCAGGGCAGGCCAGCAGGCAACGCTGTCGTTCTGGCACCCGTGTCCCCCTCCTACCACCTGACGCCGCAGGCGCGCGCCGAGTTGCGTGAGCAACTGCGGCGGGATCAGAACGAGAGCCGCAGGGGCGCGCAGCCATGATTAAGGCAGGTCGTCGTCACGGTGCTCTGCAATGCAGTCCCCTTTGCGGCGAAGTCCAATGACAGCACTTGCACGAATCTCCAGCGGCCTTGCCGCATTGCTGCTGTGTGCCGGTGCCGTAGCCCAGCAAAGCCTGGTGGCCGTACCGCACAATCTGGTTCAACTATCGGCCAGTGCCAGCGTGGATGTCCCGCAAGACCTGCTCACGATCAGTCTGGGCACGACGCGTGAAGGGCTGGATGCCGCCACGGTCCAAAGCCAGCTCAGGACGGCGCTGGAATCGGCTCTTGCCGAGGCTGGCAAGGCTGCGCTGCCGGGTCAGATGGAGGTACGCACGGGCAACTTCAGTCTGTACCCACGCTATGGCCGGGACGGCAAGATCAATGGCTGGCAGGGCTCGAACGAGTTGGTCCTTGAAGGTCGCGATTTCGCGCGCATCAGTGCCACGGCCGGCAAGATTCAGACGCTGACCTTGGGCGGTGTGGTGTTCGGGCTCAGCCGCGAGCAGCGTGCCAAGGTGGAAGGACAGGCACAGGCGCTGGCTATCGAGCGATTCAAGACGCGAGCTACCGAAATCGCCCGTGGCTTCGGCTTCGGCGGGTTCAGCCTGCGCGAGGTGTCGGTCAACGCGAATGACCAGGGTTTTGTGCCCCGCCCGAGGCTTGTGGCCATGGAGGCGCGGGTGACCTCAGCCGACGCGCCAGTGCCGGTCGAACCCGGCAAGAGCGCGGTGGTCGTGACGGTGTCCGGCTCGGTGCAGCTCCTGCCGTAATCGGTCAGGCCGGCCCACGACATGGATCGGGTCGACTGTATTGTCGTGGGCGCGGGCGTGGTTGGCTTGGCCGTGGCGCGTGCTTTGGCGCGGGCTGGGCGCGAGGTGCTGGTGCTCGAAGCGGCTGACGCCATTGGCACCGGTACCAGCTCCCGCAGCAGCGAGGTCATCCACGCCGGCTTGTATTACCCGCGTGGCTCTCTCAAGGCCCGGCTATGTGTGCAGGGCCGCGACCTGCTGTACGCCTACTGCGCCAGCCGTGGCGTTGCGCATCGGCGCTGCGGCAAACTTCTGGTGGCCACCACGCAGGCGCAACTCCCGCAACTCAACGCGGTCATTGCCTCGGGCCAGGGCAATGGCGTGACCGACCTGCGCAGGCTCACCCGCGCCGAGGCCGGCGTCATGGAGCCAGCGTTGGCGTGCGTGGGTGCCGTGCATTCCCCGTCAACTGGCATTATCGACAGCCATGCCTACATGCTTGCGCTGCAAGGTGATCTGGAACACGCAGGTGGCATCGTGGTCCTGCGGGCCTGTGTCAGCTCGGTGAATTGTGTTGTCGGGGGAATCCGGGTGCGCATGCATGACGGCACCGAACTGCAAGCCGCGCTGCTGGTCAACAGCGCCGGGCTGTCGGCGCCGCTGCTGGCGCAACGCATCGACGGCCTCGCGCCGCAGCATGTTCCGCAGGGCCATTTCGCCAAAGGCAATTATTTTTCACTCGCGGCTCGCTGCCCTTTCACGCGGCTGATCTACCCCGTGCCGGAGCGCGCCGGTCTGGGCGTGCACCTGACGCTGGACCTGGCGGGTCAGGCCAAATTTGGCCCCGATGTGCAGTGGGTATCGTCGCCCCAGGATCTGCGTGTGGACCCGGACCGCGGCGACGCGTTCTACGCGCAGATCCGCCAGTATTGGCCCGGTCTGCCAGACGGGGCGCTGGTGCCGGCGTATGCAGGGATCCGCCCCAAGCTCCAGGCACCGGGCGAGGATGCCAGAGACTTCCTGATCCAGGGCCCGGCCGACCACGGCGTGCCCGGGTTGGTCAATCTGTTCGGCATCGAGTCGCCTGGCCTGACCAGCTCGCTGGCGATTGGCGAATACGTCGCGGGTCTGGCCGCCTAGCGCCGATTCCGGCCCGCATGGCGCCTCAGCGCCACGGCCGACTGCTCCACCAGTGCCGGGCCCTGGTAGATCAGGCCGGTGTAGATCTGGACCAGATCCGCCCCGGCTTCGATCTTGCCGACGGCATCTGCCGCTGACAGGATGCCACCCACGCCAATGATCGGGAACGCGCGGCCGAGCAACTGGCGCAACTGGCGGATGACCTGGTTGCTGGTCTCGCGCAATGGCGCGCCGGACAGGCCGCCGGTCTCGTCGGCGTGCGGCAGCCCTTGCACGGCACTGCGCGACACCGTGGTGTTGGTCGCGACGACGCCGTCCATACCGTGCCGCTGCAGGATGGCCGCGATATGGGAAACCTGGTCTGTGTCGAGATCGGGTGCGATCTTCACGAACAGTGGCACCCTGCGGCCATGGACACCTTGCAGTTGCTCGCGCTTGGCCGACAGGCTGGCCAGCAGGCCGTTGAGCGCCGCGTCGGATTGCAGTTCGCGCAGGTTGCTCGTGTTCGGGCTGGAGATATTGACCGTGACATAGTCGGCGTGCGGGTAGACACCCTCCAGGCAGATCAGGTAGTCGTCGGCCGCGTGCTGTATCGGGGTGGCGGCGTTCTTGCCGATGTTCAGCCCCAGGATGCGGCCCTGGCTGCGAAACCTGGACTGGCGCACGTTGGCTATGAAGGCTTCCAGCCCCTCGTTGTTGAAGCCGAGTCGGTTGATGAGTGCCTTCGCTGCAGGCAGTCGAAACATGCGCGGCTGGGGATTGCCGGGCTGGCCCAGAGGCGTGACGGTGCCGACTTCGATGCAACCGAAGCCCATGGAGCCCAGCGCGTCGATGCAGCGGGCGTTCTTGTCCATGCCCGCGGCCAGCCCGACCCGGTTCGGAAACTGCAAGCCGGCGACTGTGACCGGGTCGCGCACCATGCTGCGCATGTAGGCCCAGGCCAGCGGCGTGCGCTGGGTGCAGGCCAGTGCGTCCAGGGTGAGTTCGTGGGCTTTTTCGGGGTCCAGGCCAAACAGGAAGGGCCGGGCGAGTGCATAAGGGAAGAGCGGCATTGGATAATCGGGCGTCTTTCAACCATTGTCCCAAAATGCGGCCTCGCGCCTGCTGTTGCATTGATTCCCATGCCAACCCAAGACGAACTCAAGACCCTGGTGGGCCAGGCGGCGCTGCAGTATGTGGTGCCCGGTGAACTGGTGGGGGTCGGCACCGGCTCTACGGTGAACAAGTTCATCGATGCGCTGGCCGGCCTGCAGGACCGCATTGCCGGTGCCGTGTCGAGTTCGGAAGCCAGCACCGAGCGCCTGCGTGCCGCCGGAATTCGCGTTTGGGACAGCAACGCGGTCGAGCGCCTGTCGGTCTATGTGGATGGTGCCGACGAAATCGATGCGCAGGGATTCATGATCAAGGGCGGAGGAGCTGCCCTGACGCGCGAGAAGATTGTGGCTGCGCAATCTGACCGCTTCATCTGTATTGCCGACCACTCCAAGCTGGTCGATACCCTGGGGCGCTTCCCGGTTCCTGTCGAAGTGATTCCGATGGCTACGCAGCGTATCGTGCGGCAGTTTCACGACCTTGGCGGGCGGGCCCACGTGCGCCAGCATGGCGGTCAGCCGTGGGTCACCGACAACGGCCAGCACCTCATCGATGTGGTCGGCTTGCAGATCACCGACCCACTGGGCTTCGAGACCCTGGTGAACCAATGGCCAGGCGTCGTCACGGTGGGCGTGTTCGCGCACCAGAAGGCGCATGTCTGCCTGCTGGCCACGCAGGATGGCGTGAAGACGATGGTGTTCTCGCGCGCCTGAGGCTTGCGGCGGCGGCTCGCGCCCGGTGGCGCGCCGTCAGAACTTGATACCCAGCGGATTGGTGACGTTCGGCTCGTTCGACTCCGCCGGCTCGGTACGTTCTTGCGATCTGTCCTTTTCCTGCTCACCTGCGCCGGCTTCCTCGGTCTTCGGCGCAGCAGGTTTTTGCACTGCAACCAATGGCCGCGCGGGGGCGCTGCGGTAGTTCTGCGGCAGCAGCGAAGAGGCCGGGTAGTTGGCAGCGTTCAGGAACTGTGACCACTCGGCCTCTGAATAGCCCCGTATCTTCTGGGTGCCGATGGTCAGGAACGGCAGGTTGTTGTTGCCGCTGAGGCGTTGCAAGGCCTCGGCGTCTTCCGATGTACTCACGGAATACTCTATGAAGGGAATTCCGCGGCTTTGCAGCAGGATGCGCCCGGAGTTGCATGGCGCGCACGCCGCGCCCGCGAACAGCGTGACCGGGTAACGCGCAACCACCTGCCGCAGTTCGAAGGGCAGTACGGCATCCGTTGCGCTGGCGACTGGCTTGCCGCCGGCGGTCGAGGCGGTCGCCTTGCTGCTGTCCGCCGGAGGCTTGTCGGAAAACGTTACCCTTCCATCAGGGCCGACGATCCGGTAGATCGTCTGGGCCGCTGCCAGCCCTGCGATCGTGCCGAGCACCAGGGCACAGGCCGCGGACTTCCAAAATGCGATCGAGACTGTCATGATTTCATCCCTTTCCTTGCGCCGTGGCAACTGACGCCATACCCTGATGCCGCAGCAGGGCGTCCAACTCCGGCGCACGCCCGCGAAACGCCTTGAACGATTCCATGGCCGGCCGGCTGCCGCCCGCTTCCAGGATTGCACGCTTGTATTTTCTGCCGATTTCAGGGTCTGCCTGCCCGTCTGCAGCGGCCGACTCTTCGAAGGCCGCGTAGGCGTCGGCACTCAGGACCTCTGCCCACTTGTAGCTATAGTATCCTGCCGCGTAACCGCCGGCAAATATGTGGCTGAAGGTATGCGCCGTGCGGGTCCACGCGGGCGGCTGCAGCACGGCTACTTCCTGGCGCACCGTGTGCAGCAGGTCCATGGCGTTACGGGCGGGGTCGTGCTCGGTATGCAGCAGCATGTCGAACAGCGAGAACTCGATCTGGCGCAGCGTCTGCATGCCGCTCTGGAAATTGCGTGCCGCGACCATCTTGTCGAACAGCGCTCGCGGCAAAGGCGCCCCGGTGTCGACGTGAGACGTCATGTGGCACAGCACATTCCATTCCCAGCAGAAGTTTTCCATGAACTGGCTGGGTAGTTCGACAGCATCCCATTCGACGCCACTGATGCCCGACACCTGGCGCTCGTTGACCTGGGTCAGCAGATGGTGCAGGCCATGACCGAATTCGTGGAACAGGGTGATGACATCGTCATGGGTCAGCAATGCCGGCTTGCGCACGCCGTCCTGCACCAGGCCCTCGGCAAAATTGCACACGAGATGGGCGACTGGCGTTTGCAGCGTCTGGGTATCCGGCCGCAGCCAGCGGCTGCGTACGTCGTCCATCCAGGCGCCGCCGCGCTTGCCGCTGCGCGCGCCCGGATCGAGGTAGAACTGGCCGATCAGGTGGCCCGCGGCGCCATCCGTGGCAGCCTCCGGGCGGCTTTCGATACGGTAGAAATGCACGCCGGCGTGCCACACTGGCGCCTGGTCTGGGCGGATCACCACCTCAAACAATGTTTCGACGATCTTGAACAGCCCGCCGAGCACTGTCGGCAGCGGGAAAAACGGCTTGACCTCCTGCTCGCTGAAGGCAAAGCGCGCTTCTTTCAGTTTTTCGCTGATGTGGGGCAGATCCCACGGCTGTGGATCGGTGATCCCCAGGTGGTCGCGCGCGAATGCGCGCAGGTCGGCAAGGTCCTGCTCGGCATAGGGCCGGGCCCGGGCTGCCAGGTCGCGCAGGAACTCAGTGACCTTCTGGGGCGAGTCGGCCATCTTGGGCGCAAGCGACAACTCGCCGAAGTTGCCAAAGCCCAACAGTACCGATTCTTCTTGGCGCAGCGCCAGCATTTCCTGGATCAGTGCGCTGTTGTCAAACTGCCGCAGGTCTTCCGGTGCCTGGTCGGACGCCCGGGTGGCGTACGCCTTGTAGAGTGTCTGACGCAAGGAACTGCTGTCGGCAAACTGCATCACCGGCAAATAGCAGGGCATCTTGAGGCTGAGCCGGTATCCGTCGCGCTGTTCGGCCTGAGCTGCCGCACGGGCGGCTTCCAGTACATCGGCCGGGATGCCCGCCACTTCAGGGGCTGTGGCGAAGTAGGCAAACTTGTCCGTCGCATCGAGCGCGTTCTCGCTGAATTTCTGGCTCAGTTCTGCCTGGCGCTCCTGAATCGCAGCAAAGCGCTCGCGCGCTGCACCGGCCAGTTCGGCGCCACCCAACACGAAGTCGCGCAGCGCATTCTTGCGCGCCTGCTGTTGCTCCGGGTTGAGGCTGGCGGGGTCGATCGCCTTGTACTTGGCATACAGCCGCTCGTCTGCGCCCAGGCGGGTCCAGAATTCAGTGACCTTGGGCAGGCAGGCGTTGTAGGCGGCGCGCAGTTCCGGCGTATCCGCCACGCTGTTGAGATGGCTGACCGCACCCCAGGCGCGACCCAGGCGCTCGGTGGCGACGTCCAGCACCGCAGCCACGCGATGCCAGTCGGCCGGAAAATCGTCTGCAGCCACGGTTTCAAGTGCTGAATTGCACCCGGTCAGAAGTGCATCGACCGCCGGGCCGACATCGGCTGCGGTAATCTGGTCGAAGCGCGGCAGGCTGTCGGGGGCAAGGAGCGGATTCATGGGCAATGGAGGGTAGGGCGATCGAGGTGGGTTGCGCGGATAAAGGCAGGTGCGGGCGGCTTGCGGCCTTTCAATGGCCGGCGACCCGTTCGGCTGATTCGAGTGTATTTACCAGCAGCATCGTGATCGTCATCGGCCCCACGCCGCCCGGCACCGGCGTGATGTAGCCTGCCACCTTCTGCACGCTGGCGAAATCGACATCACCACACAGTTTGCCCTGGTCGTTGTGGTTCATGCCCACGTCGATCACGATGGCCCCGGGCTTGACCATGTCGGCCGTCAGCACATTGCGCCGGCCGACGGCCGCCACCACGACATCCGCTTGCAGGGTGTGGGACTTCAAGTCGACCGTGGCACTGTGGCAGATCGTCACGGTGGCGTTTTGCTGCAGCAACATGAGTGCCATCGGCTTGCCCACGGTGTTGCTGCGCCCGATCACCACCGCATGCTTGCCGCGCAATGGCACGCCAGTGGAGGCGATCATCTTCATGCAGCCATAGGGTGTGCAGGGATTGAAGCCGGGTGAGTTGGTCATGACCTGCCCGGCGCTCAAAGTGGAGTAGCCATCGACATCCTTGCGGGTGGAGATGGTCTCGATCACCTTGTGCGGGTCGATGTGGCGTGGCAGCGGCATCTGCACCAGGATGCCATGGATCGCCGGGTCGCTGTTGAGGGCGCGTATGCGTGCCAGCAACGCGTCTTCTGACAGGTCAGCGTCGTATTTCTCGAATACCGAATGCAGACCCGACTCCTGGCAGGCCTTGATCTTGTTGCGTACATACACCTGGCTGCCGGGGTCTTCGCCGACCAGGATCACCGCAAGACCGGGGCGTAAGCCGCGTGCCGTCAGGCGCGCTGCGCGCTGCGCCACATCGGCGCGCAGTTCGCGCGACAAGGCGATACCGTCAATGATCTGTGCCGAGGCAGGTGCTGTCATGTGTGAATTCCAGGGTGGCAGTGACCCGGGCGTGGGCAGCCAACGGGCACGTCGGGTCAGGGCTTGGCGGTGTTTTGGCCAAGTGCGATCTTGAGCAAGTCCGCCACTGTATTCGCGTTGAGCTTTTCCATGATGTTGGCCCGGTGCGCCTCCACCGTCTTGATGCTGATGCCCAGGTCGTCGGCAATCTGCTTGTTCAGGCGGCCGGCGACGATGCGTTCGAGCACCTGCGATTCGCGCAGCGTCAATTTGGACAGCAGCGCGTCCCGGTTGGCCGCCACCTGGTGGTCTGCAAAGGACCCCTTGGCGTGTTCGAGCATGCGCTCGACCAAACCCACGAGCTGGTCTTCATTGAACGGCTTCTGGATGAAGTCCATGGCGCCTTTTTTCATGGTGTCCACGGCCATCGGCACGTCCCCGTGGCCGGTGATGAACACGATGGGCAAGGGCGAATGGTGTTCGATCAGCCGGTTCTGCAGTTCCAGGCCCGTCATCCCGCCCATGCGGATGTCGACGATCAGGCAGGCTACTTCGCGGGCATCGTACCGGCTGAGAAAGGATTCGGCTGAATCGAAACAGCGGACCCGGTAGTCCTTGCCTTCCAGCAGCCACTGCAGTGAATCGCGTACCGCTTCGTCGTCATCCACGACATACACGGTTCCCTTCTTTGGAATCAGGCTCATGCAGCTATCCTGGGGTCTTGAGTTGTTGGCTCTTGGGATCGGGTACGTTCGTCTGCGGCTGGCCCACGGGGATCCAGAACGAAAAGCAGCAGCCCGTCAGGTCGGCGCCATTGTAGAGGTTCTCCGCCCGCATCCGGCCCTGGTGCGACTCGACGATCGAGCGGCACAGGTTGAGGCCGATCCCCATGCCATCGGTCTTGGTGGAGTAGAAGGCCTCGTACAGGCGCTCAAGTACTTCGGGGGCCAGACCATTGCCCGAATCCAGCACCGAAAACTCGACCACATCGATGTCGTCCAGACGGCGTTGCAGCACGCGCAGTTCGGCCTTGCGCATGGCGGTGGCGCGCTGCGCAGCATCGACCGACTCGGCCGCGTTCTTGAGCAGGTTGATCAGCACCTGCTCAATCAGGATCGGGTCGACCCGCAGCATCGGCAAGCGCGACGCCACCTGCCGTGTAAGACGCACGTTGCGCCGACGCAGTTCGATTTCGGCCAGTTCCACCGCCGCGTCAATCATGTCGTTGACGGTGGACCAGGTGCGGTTGGGTTCGCTGCGCTTCACAAAGGAGCGGATGCGCTGAATGATCTGACCCGCCCGCTGCGCCTGCCGGGCGGTCTTCTCCAGGGCGACGAGCAGGTCGTGTTCGGTGATCTGCTGGGCCTTGATGCGCGACACCATGCCGTTGCAGTAGTTGTTGATGGCGGTCAGGGGCTGGTTGAGTTCGTGCGCGACGCTGGACGCCATCTCGCCCATGGTGATCAGCCGGCTGGCGTTCTGTGCGCGATCGGCCTGCGCGGCAGCCTGCTGCTCGGCCAGGCGGCGCGTAGTGATGTCGGTGGCAATGACCATCTGGGCCAGGCGGCCGTCGACCCAGTTCAGGTAGCGGGTACGGACCTCCAGCCACAGGCCGAGTTCACTGAGATAGACCTCTGCGTTTTCCGACTCGGCCTCGGGCAGCACATTGGTCGGCAGGCCGGCGAAGGAGTCCACCTGGTCGAGAGACTCGTCGGACACCGGCTGAGCAGGCATGCCTGCCTGCGCGATGAGCTGCAAGTGCCCATGGGTGCGGTTGCCGAACCAGAGCCGGTAGAGCTTGTTGGCAAACAACATTTCATCGCTGCCCAGCGGAGCCACCGAGATCGATGCGTCCAGTGCCTCCAGCACCGTTGTGAAGCGTTCGAACGACGAGGACAGTTGCTCGCGGATGCGATTGGGCTCGGTGATGTCGGTCATCGAGGTCATCCAGCCGGTCTGCATGCCGCGTGAGTCGATCAATGGCGAGACATACAGGCGCGCATCGAACAGGCTGTTGTCCGGCCGCTTGACCCGCATCTGCACGCCACCTGGTGTGAACTTGCCGGCGAGTTCTTCCTTGAGCATCTGGGTCAGGTTCTCGTAGTCGGTATCGGGCCAGTACGGGAATGGCGCCGTGCGTCCGACCAGTTCGGATTCGCTCCAGCCCGTCATCTGGCAGAAGGCCGCGTTCACATACGTGATGCGGCCCTGCAAGTCCATGGCACGCATGCCCGTGGGCATCGAGTTCTCCATGGCGCGGCGGAAGTTGGTTTCCGACACCAGGGCCTGCTGTGCCTGTTGGCGACGGCGGGTGTGGCGCCAGTTGGCGACCAGTGTCCAGGTGGTCATGATGCTGAGCGCGCTGACCAGCCAGAACAGGCCGCTTCCGATGACGCCCAGCGAGGTGCGGTAGGCCTGTGCACGCAAGATCAGGCCGTTGCCGACCGGCGAGACCGGAACCTCGTATTCATTGACCGGGTTGACCCATGGCAACAGGCTGGTGGTGGCATTGCGGGGCGGCACGCTGGTGCCGGCCAGACGCTGGCCCTTGTCGTCCAGCAGTGCGATTGCATAGCGGGCTGCCACCTCGGACGGCACTCCGTAGCGGTACAGGCCGTCGACCGAGTACTCGGCCAACACCACTCCGACGAAGCCGGTCTTGTCCATCAGTGGAATGTGCAGCTGCAGCAGTGGCGCGCCACTGGGCGCGGCGGGACGCTGCGAATAGACCGGCTGCTGGAGCTCGCGTGCGAGGTTGTAGATGTTCTGGGTTTCGCCCAGCTTCAGCGTGTCGCCCAGCATCTGGCGCAGGTTGGGCTGCAGGCTGGCGGTCGCATAGGTGCCCTTGATGCGGCGGCGCTCGTCGATCCAGCTCAGGCGCTCGAGTTCCGGATACTGGTTGACCAGCGTTTCGGCCCGCTGGTGAAACTCGTCGACGTCCAGGTCGCCGTTGGAGATATCGCGGGCAACGCGCATGAGCTGCTCCTGGCGCTCCAGAAGGCGCAGTCGCAGGCGCTGCTGGGAGTACTCGACGTCGCGCTTGACAGCCTCCTGCTCGCGGTCGATCTCTTCCAGGCGCAGGTAGCCGAAGGACGCAACGATGGCCGCCAGGAACAGCAGCACTGCTGCCAGGGGCGCCAGCACGGCGAGCCGATCCTGGCGCTGAGGTGTCAGATGCCACCACCAGCGTCGGACACGTTCCGTCGTGGCAATGGTGCGACCAGCAGCAGGTGAGGGTTCTGCGGACATGGGGCGAGTGTAGGGGAGGGAGGCAGGCTGGTTGACGGCAGCGCCAAACCGTGGCGGAGTACAGTAGCTGTTTGCTGAACCAGAGCCAAGGAGACACACATGTCCGCAGTTCCCCATAACCCCTTCGGATCCAACGCCGAAGACACCGATACGCAGGAGACGCGCGAATGGATGGACGCGCTGTCTGCCGTGATCCAGTCAGGGGGCCCGGAGCGGGCTCACTTCCTGTTGGAGCAACTGCTTGAACATGCGCGCCAGAGCAGCATCGACATGCCGTTCTCGGCCAATACCGGCTATGTGAATACCATCGAGCCGGACCAGGAGGAGCGCTGCCCCGGCAATCTGGAAATCGAGGAGCGCCTGCGCGCCTACATGCGCTGGAATGCCATGGCGATGGTGGTCAAGGCCAACCGCCACCATCCCATTGATGGCGGCGATCTCGGTGGGCATATCGGCTCCTTTGCATCCCTGGCGAATCTGTTCGGTGCCGGCTTCAACCACTTCTGGCATGCCGAAAGCGAGGGCCACGGCGGCGACTGCATCTATATCCAGGGCCATGTGTCGCCCGGTGTCTATGCGCGGGCCTATCTGGAGGGTCGCCTGTCCGAGGAGCAACTGCTCAACTTCCGCCAGGAAGTGGATGGCAAGGGCCTGTCCAGCTATCCCCATCCCAAGCTGATGCCCGCGTTCTGGCAGTTCCCCACGGTGTCGATGGGCCTGGGGCCGCTGATGGCGATCTACCAGGCGCGGTTCCTCAAATACCTGCATGCCCGCGGCATTGCCGATACCGCCAATCGCAAGGTCTGGGTGTTCTGCGGTGATGGCGAGATGGACGAAGTCGAGAGCATGGGTGCCATCGGCCTGGCGTCGCGTGAGGGCCTGGACAACCTGATCTTCGTGATCAACTGCAACCTGCAGCGGCTGGACGGCCCGGTGCGTGGCAACGGCAAGATCATCCAGGAACTGGAAGGCGAGTTTCGCGGGGCGGGCTGGAACGTCATCAAGCTGATCTGGGGCAGCAACTGGGATCCGCTGCTGGCCCGCGACAAGGATGGCGCGCTGCGCAAGGTCATGATGGACACTGTGGACGGTGATTACCAGGCTTTCAAGGCCAACGATGGCGCCTATGTGCGCAAGCATTTCTTCGGCAAGGACCCGCGTACGGCCGACATGGTCGCCAAGATGAGTGACGAAGCCATCTGGGAACTGCGCCGTGGAGGCCATGATTCCCAGAAGGTGTATGCGGCCTTCCACGCAGCGGTTCACCACAAGGAGCATCCCACCGTGCTGCTGATCAAGACCGTCAAGGGCTTTGGCATGGGCAAGATGGGCGAGGGCAAGAACAACGTGCACCAGACCAAGAAGCTGGCTGACGAGGACATCTTGGCCTTCCGCGACCGCTTCAATATCCCCATTGCGGACAGCCAGATTGGCGAGATCCCTTTTTACAAGCCGGCCGACGACACCCCCGAAATGCGCTACCTGCACGAGCGGCGCAAGGCGCTGGGTGGTTATCTGCCCAGCCGCCGTGTCAAGTCCGACGAGCAGTTCACGATTCCTGCGCTCGACACGTTCAAGTCGGTGATCGATGCCACGCCCGAAGGGCGTGAGATATCCACCACGCAGGCCTATGTGCGTTTCCTGACCACGCTGTTGCGCGACAAGGCGCTGGGCCCGCGGGTGGTGCCGATCCTGGTCGATGAGGCGCGCACCTTCGGGATGGAGGGCCTGTTTCGGCAGGTCGGCATCTACAACCCGCAAGGCCAGCTGTACACCCCGGTCGACAAGGACCAGGTGATGTACTACAAGGAGGACAAGCAGGGCCAGATCCTGCAGGAAGGCATCAACGAGGCCGGTGGCATGAGCAGCTGGATCGCGGCCGCCACCTCCTACAGCACCAACAACCGCATCATGGTGCCGTTCTATGTGTATTACTCGATGTTCGGCTTCCAGCGCATCGGTGACCTGGCCTGGGCGGCTGGCGACATGCAGGCCCGCGGGTTCCTACTGGGTGGCACGTCGGGCCGCACCACCCTGAACGGCGAGGGTCTGCAGCACGAGGACGGCCACAGCCATATCCTGGCCAGCACCATTCCGAACTGCGTCAGCTACGACCCAACCTTCGCGCACGAGGTCGGCGTGATCCTGCACCATGGCCTCAAGCGCATGGTCGAGCGGCAGGAAAACGTCTACTACTACCTGACCCTGCTCAACGAGAACTACGCGATGCCGGGCCTCACGCCCGGTACCGAGGAGCAGATCATCCAGGGCATGTACCTGTGCCGGTCGGGCAGTGTTGCACCCGGCTGGCCCCGGGTTCAATTGCTCGGTTCGGGCACGATCCTGCGCGAGTCGCTGGCGGCCCAGGAACTGCTCGAGAAGGACTGGAACGTCATTGCCAGCGTCTGGAGCTGCCCGAGCTTCAACGAGCTGGCCCGCGACGGACAGGATTGCGAGCGCTACAACCTGCTGCATCCGACCGAGCCCGCCCATGTGCCCTTTGTGGCCAGGCAGCTGGCCAGTCATGTCGGCCCGGTGGTCGCGGCAACTGACTATATGAAGGCGTATGCCGAGCAGATCCGTCCCTTTTTGCCCAAGGACCGCACCTACAAGGTGCTGGGCACCGATGGCTTCGGCCGCAGCGATTTCCGCAGCAAGCTGCGCGCGCACTTCGAAGTCAACCGCCACTACATCGTGGTCGCTGCGCTCAAGGCCTTGAGTGAAGACGGTACCGTGCCTGCTGCATTGGTCGCCAGCGCCATTGCGCAGTACGGCATTGATACCGACAAGGTCAACCCGCTGTACGCCTGAGTGCGGCCGATGGTGGTCGCGCGCAAATCCCATTCTGGAGACAACGAGATGGCATTGATAGACATTCAGGTACCCGATATCGGTGACTTCGACCAGGTGACAGTGATCGAGTTGCTGGTCAAGCCAGGCGATACCGTCAAGGCGGAGCAGTCGCTGATCACGGTGGAGTCCGACAAGGCATCCATGGAGATCCCGTCCAGTCACGCGGGCGTAGTCCATGAGCTTCGCGTCGCACTGGGCGACAAGGTGGCCAGGGGCTCGGTGGTGCTGGTACTGGAGGCAGCGCAGGCTGCTGCAGCCGCGCCGGCAGTGGCAGTGGCTCCGACAGTGGCTCCGGCCGGCCTGGCTCCTTCGGCTGCCCCTGCCTCAGCGGCCCCCGCTGCGCCAGTGGCAGTTGCCGCGCCGGTAGCCGGCCCGGTGGAGGTGCGTGTGCCCAATATCGGCGATTTCAAGGATGTGACCGTGATCGAGGTCATGGTGCAGCCAGGCGCTGCCGTCAAGCTGGAGCAGTCGCTGGTCACGGTGGAGTCCGACAAGGCGTCGATGGAGATCCCCTCCGATGTGGCCGGTGTGCTGCTTGAGCTCAAGGTCAAGGTTGGCGACAAGATCAATATAGGGGACCTGTTGGGGGTTGTCCAGGCGTCAGCTCCGCCAGGCTTCCAGACAGCCCCGGAGGCCGAAAGGCTGGCCCCCACGCCGGCACCGGTGGCCGAGGCAACGGCGCCCGCTCGAGCATCAGCTCCGGCGCTTGCTGCACAGGTCGCAGCCGATGCAGCACGGTTGCGATTGCCCGGCCACGACCCGGTCGCGGCACCGGTCGGCGCGCTGCCGCATGCTTCACCGTCGGTGCGCCGCGTCGCGCGCATACTGGGTGTGCCCCTTGAAGAGGTGCGGGGGACCGGCCCGAAGGGCCGCATCACCGAGGACGATGTGCAAGCCTTCACCCGCGCGGTGATGGCTGGCAGTACCCAGACCCGATCAGCGGCCGCAGCGGTTGCCAAGGCGCCCGCTGCCGTCGATTCGGAAGGCGCTGCTCTGGGCCTGCTGCCCTGGCCCAGGGTTGACTTTTCCAAGTTTGGCGCCGTCGAGCGCAAGGACCTGTCGCGCATCAAGAAGATCACCGGTGCCAATCTGCACCGCAACTGGGTGATGATTCCACACGTCACCAACCATGACGACGCCGACATTACCGACCTGGAGGCCTTCCGCGTACTGACCAACAAGGAGAACGAAAAGTCGGGCGTCAAGGTCACGATGCTAGCTTTCCTGATCAAGGCCTCTGTCGCCGCATTGCGCAAGTTCCCCGAGTTCAACAGTTCGCTCGATGGCGAGCAACTGATTCTGAAGCAGTACTACCACATCGGCTTCGCTGCCGACACCCCCCAGGGGCTCATGGTGCCTGTGATCAAGGATGCCGACAAGAAAGGCATCATGCAGATCTCGCAGGAGATGTCCGATCTGGCCGGCAAGGCGCGCGAAGGCAAGCTCAGCCCGGCCGACATGTCGGGTGCCAGTTTCACCATCTCTTCGTTGGGGGGCATCGGCGGGCGCTATTTCACGCCGATCATCAATGCACCGGAGGTGGCCATCCTGGGTGTCTGTCGCTCGACCACCGAGCCGGTCTGGAACGGTACGGCCTTCGAGCCGCGCCTGATGCTGCCGCTGTCGCTGAGCTGGGACCACCGCGTCATCGACGGTGCGGCAGCAGCCCGCTTCAATGTCTATCTGGGCCAGATTCTGGCCGACTTCCGCCGCGTGCTGCTCTGAGACCAACGGGAACATTCCATGGCACAAATCAACGTCTCGGTCCCGGACATCGGCGACTTCGATCAGGTCACGGTGATCGAATTGATGGTCAAGCCGGGTGACACGGTCAAGGTCGATCAGTCGCTGATCACTGTCGAAAGCGACAAGGCTTCGATGGAGATCCCGTCCTCCCATGCGGGCGTGGTGCGCGAGTTGATCGTGGCGCTTGGTGACAAGGTCGCCAGGGGGTCAGCGGTGCTGGTACTGGACAGCGCCGATACCGAGGCGCCAGTGGTTGCCACTGCGGCACCGGCGGCATTGCCGGTCGGTATACCGCCTGCAGCGCCTCCGGCGGCGCCGGTCGTTGTGGGTTCACCAACTGCGTTTTCCGGCTCGTCCGACCTGGATTGCGATTTGCTGGTACTCGGGGCCGGTCCTGGGGGCTACTCCGCAGCATTTCGCGCCGCCGACCTGGGCCTCAAGGTGGTTCTGGTCGAGCGTTATGCCAGCCTGGGTGGCGTGTGCCTGAATGTCGGTTGCATTCCGTCCAAGGCGCTGCTGCATGTGGCTGCCGTGATGGACGAAGTCAGCCATATGGCGGCACTGGGCGTGGACTTTGGCGCGCCGACGGTCGATGTCGCCAAATTGCGCACCCACAAGGAGAAGGTGGTGGGCAAGCTCACCGGCGGCCTGGCCGCGATGGCCAAGATGCGCAAGGTGACGACGGTACGCGGTTACGGGGCGTTTGTCGGGCCGCACCACCTGGAGGTCGAAGAGACCCATGGCGATGCCCAGGACAAGACGGGCACGCGCAAGACCATCGCGTTTCGCCATTGCATCATTGCCGCAGGCAGCCAGGCGGTGCGGCTGCCGTTCATGCCGGACGACCCCCGGGTGGTCGACAGCACCGGTGCGTTGGCGCTGCAATCGGTACCCCGGCGCATGCTGGTCCTGGGTGGCGGCATCATCGGCCTGGAGATGGGCACGGTGTACAGCGCGCTGGGCACGCGCCTGGACGTGGTGGAAATGCTCGATGGTCTGATGCAGGGCGCCGACCGCGACCTGGTCAAAGTGTGGCAGAAGATGAATGCCAAGCGCTTCGACAACATCATGCTCAAGACCAGGACCGTGGCGGCGCAGGCCACCCCCGAGGGCATCGAGGTCACATTCGCAGCCGCCGAAGAAGGCGGCACGGCGGCGCCGCCGCAAATCTACGATCTGGTGCTGCAGGCCGTGGGTCGCGCACCCAACGGCAAGAAAATTGGCGCCGACAAGGCTGGCGTGGCTGTCACAGACCGCGGCTTCATCCAGGTCGACGTCCAGATGCGGACCAACGTGCCGCATATATTTGCCATCGGCGACATCATCGGGCATCCCATGCTGGCGCACAAGGCGGTCCACGAGGCCCATGTGGCGGCGGAGGTGATTGCCGGCGAGTTGCAGGGAAACAAGGAGCTGGCCAGTGCGGCTTTCAATGCACGGGTGATCCCCAGTGTGGCCTATACCGATCCGGAGGTAGCCTGGGTTGGCCTGACCGAGGATCAGGCCCGCGCGCAGGGCATCCGTGTGAAAAAGGGCCTGTTCCCGTGGACGGCATCAGGCCGGGCGATTGCCAATGGCCGCGACGAAGGATTTACCAAGCTGCTGTTCGACGATTCCCCCGAAGCCCACGGCCATGGCCGAATCCTGGGCGGCGGCATCGTTGGCACCCACGCCGGCGACATGATCGGCGAGATTGCGCTGGCCATCGAGATGGGCGCCGACGCGGTGGACATCGGCAAGACCATCCATCCGCATCCGACACTTGGCGAGTCGATCGGCATGGCGGCAGAGGTCGCCCATGGCACTTGCACCGATTTGCCACCAACGCGCCGATCGCTGGATGTTCCAGCAGGGCGACCCCGTGGCAGCGATTGACCGCCCAGCGGATGCATCGCGCAGCCAGGCGATCAGACCTTCAGCCACGCGTAAAACGCCGTCGCCAGCGCGACCCGGGCGCAAGACCAAGCCGACTGCCACCCGCAAGTCCGCGCCATCACTGTTTCAGCGCATCTTCGGCGCGCGCAAGCTGGGTCTGGATGCCTTGCCGCATGCGCGGTTCAGCCACACGTCCATGGGTGTGCGCTCATTTGTGGTTGCGGGTCATGGTGCACCGACCGTGGTGTTCGAGTCCGGGCTGGGTCATGGCAAGCGTATCTGGGGGCCTGTGTTCAACGGGGTCTGCGCCGTGACGCGCGCAGTCGCCTACGACCGGGCTGGATATGGCCAAAGCGAAGTTTCAGAGCAGCCGCGATCAGGTTTGCAGATCGTGGCTGAATTGCGTGCCCTGCTGCAGGCGGAGGGGCTGGGGCCACCGTACGTGCTGGTGGGGCATTCCCTGGGCGGCACCTACATGAAACTGTTCGCCAAGATGTATCCCGCCGAAGTGGCGGGTGTGGTTCTGGTGGATGCCAGACATTCCGAGTTCACGCAGCGCTGCCGTCAATTGGGGGTTCCGCGGCTGCTGTACGAGCCGCCCGAGGCCCTGCTCACCTTGCTGGCACCAACGCCGCGTGCCGAGCTCGAAGCTGCGCCCCTGAGCCTGAAGCAGGCGCGCAAGGGTGGCGTGTTTCCGGCCGTTCCGTTGATCGTGCTGACCCAGAGCAGCGCGGCTGAGCGGTGGCCAGCGCGGCTGGGCAAGGTGTGGGCAGCCAGCCAACGCAACATGGCCAAGCTGTCCAGTCTGGGGCGGATCAAGGTGCTGGACGACTCGGGCCACAACGTGCATGTGGACCGACCGGATGTGGTCGTGCGCGCGGTGCTCAGTGTGGTGCGCGCCGCCCGCTACCTGGACCACCAGGTACAACGCCGCAAACGCTAGGCTGCCGGGTGCAGCGCCGGCAAAACCTCAGGGTTGGCCGGCGGTGGCCTCGACCCGTCGCGCACCGTTGAAGCGCGCCTGCCAGTAACCCATGCGCATGTCTTCCACCCGCACCTCCGACCCGGAACGCGGTGAGTGGATGAACTTGTTGTCGCCAATGTAGATGCCAACATGGCTGAAGGCGCGGCGCATGGTGTTGAAGAAAACCAGGTCACCTGGGCGCAATTCGGACCGGTCGATGCTCATGGTCGCTGCGGCTTGTTGGTCTGCACTGCGCGGCAGGATCAGCCCCACCGTCTGCTGATACATCGCCCGCACGAAACCGCTGCAGTCGAATCCGGTCTCTGCGCTGGCGCCACCGCGGCGGTAGGGCACACCCAGAAAACCCATGGCATTCATGACCAGTTCGGAGGCTTTCTCCCCCACGCTCTGGCGCACCTGGCCGATTTGATCGCCAATCTGCACCAGCAGGCCCTTGTCTCGCAGCAGTCGCACCATGTCGTCATGCTCAGCGTCGGCTGCAGGTGCCGCCATTGCGGTGGTCGCACAGGCCAGCAGTGCCAGGGCGAGAATGTTGGACCGGAAGACGCGCATCGGCGGAGGTTAACCAGCACCGCGCCCCAAGTCAAGCTGCCCGGGTTCTGCTGTGTGCACGCAACACCTGCGGAGACCCACCCTGCACCTGTGTATGGAAGTGCCGGGTTGGGCATAGAATTTGCTGCGATCGTCGGATTCTCGGCGTGGCGTACCGGCTGGCAGCGGGTGCGGTGGTTCCCCATTCACGGCAACATGGTCTGTCCCTTTTTTGTATTCCTGCATCGGCTTGCCTGCGGCAAGGAGGACCGGCGTGGACGCAACGACTGACAGGGGTGCTGCCGTGCCATCGCCAGCGCGCGAACTCGCAGACCTGCCGGCACCGCCGGGGTGGCCCTGGGTCGGCAACCTAATGCAGCTCGACCGGGCGCGTGTTCACCAGACGGTCGAGGCGTGGGCAGAGCGGTTCGGGACGCTGTTCCGAATGCAGCTGGGGCCGACCCCGTTCCTGGTGGTGTGCGACAACGAAGCGATTGCCGCCATGCTGCGTGACCGCCCGGATGGCTTCCGGCGTCCACCGCGCCTGGAGGTCATCTGGCGCGAGATGGGCCTGATGCCTGGCGTTTTCGGCGCCAATGGCGATGACTGGCGGCGCCAGCGCCGCATGGTCATGGCGGGCTTCGACCCGACCCATGTCCGGGCCTACTATCCGTCGCTCGTGCGGGTGTCCCGGCGCTTGCGTGGAAGGTGGCAGTCGGCTGTGTCGAACGGCCGCGCCATCGACCTGCAGGCCGATCTGATGCGTTTCACGGTAGATGCGATCGCCGGGCTAGCTTTCGGGTCCGAGGTGAACACGCTGGAGTCCGACGACGTCATCCAGCAGCATCTGGACAAGATCTTCCCAGCCGTTGCGCGCCGGATGCTGGCGCCTTATCCCTACTGGCGCCGTGTGCGCTTGCCCGCGGACCGCCAACTGGAACGCGCCGTGGCCGAGGTCAACAAGGCCGTCCAGGCGTTCATCGGCCAGGCCCGCGGGCGCCTGGCCGGCAGCCCGCAGCGCCGCGCGGCGCCGCAAAACCTGCTGGAAGTGATGCTGCTGGCCGTCGATGCGCCCGACAGCGGCATGCGTGACCAGGATGTAGCTGGCAACGTGCTGACCCTGTTGTTGGCCGGCGAGGACACCACGGCCAATACCCTGGCCTGGATGGTGTACCTGCTGCATACCCATCCGGACGCACTGCTGCGGGCAAAGGCCGAGGTGCGGTCGGTATCGGCCGCGGCAGGTGCCCCGCTGGGCAGCCACGACTTCACGCACGAGGAGGTGGATCGCTTGGAATTCGTCGAGGCATGCGCCCACGAGACCATGCGCCTGAAGCCTGTGGGCCCGCTCAATGTGCTGCAGGCCTTGCGCGATACCCGTGTGGTGGATGTTCATGTGCCGGCCGGCACGATGGTCTGGTGCGTGATGCGCCATGACACGCTGCAGGAACAGCACTTCGCCGACGCCAGGCGGTTTCTTCCGCAGCGCTGGCTGGAGCACGGCGAAGTTAACCGGTCGGCCAGTTCCGCCAAACGCGTGTCCATGCCCTTCGGCGCCGGCCCGCGGGTCTGCCCTGGCCGCTATCTGGCCCTGCTGGAGATGAAGATGGCGCTCGCGATGCTGCTGGACGCATTCGACATCCTCGCCGTGGACACCCCGGATGGTTCGGCCCCGCTGGAGCAACTCTCGTTCACGATGGCGCCGGTCGGCTTGCGCCTGCGCCTGCGCCCGCGCCACTGAGGGGCCGCCAGTCAGCGTGCTGCAAGCTGACAGACAACAATGGACACTTTCAGCCAGCCGCTTTTCCGAGGAGACACCGCATGACGTCTTACGCCGATTTCTATCGCCAATCCATTGCCGAGCCGGAACCGTTCTGGTCGGAGCAGGCCAAACTGATCGAATGGCACACACCGCCACAGCAGGTGTGCGACTACCGCAATCCACCCTTCGTGACCTGGTTTGGTGGCGGAAAGACCAATCTGTGCCACAACGCGGTTGACCGCCATCTGGCGCAGCGGGCCGACCAGCCGGCCCTGATTGCGGTATCGACCGAAACCGGCAAGGAACAGGTGGTCAGCTTTAGCGATCTGCATGCCGAAGTGCAGCACATGGCAGCGAGTTTGCAGGCGCTCGGCGTGGTGGCGGGGGACCGGGTACTGATCTATATGCCAATGGTCGCCGAGGCCGCGTTTGCCATGCTGGCTTGCGCGCGTATTGGTGCGATTCACTGCGTGGTGTTCGGCGGGTTTGCCTCCGGCTCGCTGGCCTCGCGCATCGAGGATGCGTCGCCACGGGTCATCGTGAGTGCCGATGCAGGCTCGCGGGGTGGCAAGGTGGTCGAGTACAAGCCGCTGCTTGACGAGGCCATCCGCTTGTCGACCTACAAGCCGCAATCGGTGCTGCTGGTCGACCGGGGCCTGGCGCCGATGGTGCTGCAGGCCGGCCGTGACCATGCATGGGCCGATCTGCGCAAGCAGCACCTGGGTGCGGTAGTGCCCTGCGTGTGGGTCGATGCAGCGCACCCGAGCTACACCCTTTACACCAGCGGCACCACCGGCAAGCCCAAGGGCGTGCAGCGTGATACCGGCGGTTATGCAGTGGCGCTCGCGGCCAGCATGAAGCACATCTTTTGCGGCAATGCCGGCGAGACCTTTTTTTCGACCAGCGACATCGGCTGGGTGGTGGGCCACAGCTACATCCTCTACGGGCCGCTGATCGCGGGCATGGCCACCATTCTGTACGAGGGGTTGCCGACCCGGCCAGACGGCGGCGTCTGGTGGAGCCTGGTCGAAAAGTACAAGGTGACCGTGATGTTTAGTGCGCCGACCGCCGTGCGGGTGCTCAAAAAGCAGGATCCCGCGCTGCTGACCCGCTACGACCTGTCCAGCCTGCGCGCGCTGTTCCTGGCGGGTGAGCCGCTGGACGAGCCGACTGCCCACTGGATCTCGGCCGGCCTGGGCAAGCCCATCATCGACAACTACTGGCAGACCGAAACTGGCTGGCCGATCCTCGGCCTAGCCAACGGTGTGGAGCCTGCGGCCAGCAAATTTGGCAGCCCGGGCGTGCCGATGTACGGCTACAAGGTCAAGCTCATCGACGAATCCACGGGCGAAGAGCTACAGGGGGCCGGTCAGAAGGGTGTGGTGGCCATCGAAGGCCCTTTGCCCCCGGGCTGCATGCAGACGGTATGGGGCGACGATGCGCGCTTTGTCAACACCTACTGGAAGAGCATCCCCGGCAAGATGGTCTACAGCACCTTCGACTGGGGCATTCGCGACAAGGACGGCTACTACTTCATTCTGGGCCGCACTGACGACGTCATCAATGTGGCAGGGCACCGCCTGGGCACGCGTGAGATCGAAGAGAGCATCTCGGCCCATCCCCATGTGGCCGAGGTGGCTGTAGTGGGGGTGGCCGACGCGCTGAAGGGGCAGGTGGCGATGGCCTTCGCCATTGTCAAGGACAGTGCAGTGCTCGCCGAGCAGGGGGGTGCGCTGCGCCTCGAGGGCGAGATCATGCAGTTGGTGGACCGTGACCTCGGGGCCGTGGCGCGCCCGGCGCGGGTGCGTTTCGTCACCGCGCTGCCCAAGACGCGCAGCGGCAAGCTGCTGCGGCGCACCATCGCTGCGATCTGTGAAGGCCGCGACCCGGGGGACCTGACGACCATGGAAGACCCGGCCGCGCTGGAGCAGATCCGCGATCTGGTCAAGGGCTAAACTGCGCCCCTGCAGCGCCTGCCAATGCGGCAGCGGTCTGGTCTGGTACGTCGAACGCCGCCGGCGCCAGCCCGGTCTGCTGGCGCTGCACCATCGCAGCCCAGGCCCATTCCCACTCGCGCACACGCGCCGGCAGGTTGAAAAACGGTGCCGCTGCCGCTGCCGCCGCGTCCGCCAGGCGCTGCCGCAGGGCCGACAAGGCGAGCGGGTCGCCAGCCAGCCGCAGGACCATATCGACATAGGCCTGCGTGTCGGTTGCCACGCAATCGGCCAGCCCGGCCGACCACAGGATGCTCCCGCCCAGACGCGACGCCATGCTGTCGCCGGCGCAGCTCACGGCGGGCACGCCCATGCGCAATGCGTCGGCCAGCCCGTGGTTGGCGTTGAAGCGCAGTGTGTCCACGAAGAGGTCTGCCAGCCGAACGCGTGCCAGCAGCTGTGCGCGCGTCGCCGGCTGCATGAAGACCAGACGGGATGGATCGATGCCGGCAGCGCGGGCGGCACAGGCGAGGTTGGCACGCGCAGCCTGACCATACGAAGGCAGCCACCAGACCGCCTGGGGCAGCTCCTGCAGCAAGGCCATCCAGATGCGGAAGGTCTGCGGGTCGACCATCAGGGGCGCGATCAAGGTACACAATACCAGCGCATCCTGCGGCAGGCCCAGTGCCTCCCGGCTGACGGGCTGGGTATCTGGCGCGTCGGTGTTGGCCGCCAGCCAGCAGCTGTGCGGCAGGCGCACCACTGCGCCGTACGGCGCCATGTCGAGGGCCAGCGGGTGCACGAAGGTGTCCGACATGTTGTATTCGCATGGGCGGGGCGGGTGGTGGCGGTGCCAGGTGGTCTGCCGGATCTGGATCGGCGCCACGCGGCGCTCCGGGATCTCAGGCCGGCACCACGGCGAGTCGAAGGCCATGTCGACGAAGATATCGAGCTCGTCCAGGCGGATGCGCGATACGGCTTCGTCGTCGCTCATGTGCGCAATCTCCACTGCCGATGCGCACAGCGTACCGAGTTGCCGGGTGAACGCCAGGTCGGGCTGCGGGGTGGAGGAATACACATGCAACGCAAAGCGCTGCGTGTCGTGCAGCCGCAACAGCGACACCAGTGCATCGGCATGGCGCGGGTCGCGCAGTGTCTGCGGCGCCAGCCCGACATGGATGCGCGAGTCGCGGCTGCGCGAACGGGTCGCGACAAAGGGCGCCATCGGCGTGTCGAGTTGGCGGCCGATGGCCTCGGTCGAGAAGCGCCGGATCTGCGCCAGCTCGTCCTCGTGCAGTGGCAGCATCAGCCCGTAGAACTGGGTGTCGCGGCCGTCCCTGGGCGCGCCGGTGCGTTGCATGTCGGCCAGTGCGTCGCGGATGGCAGATGTCAGCAGGTCGTGGTGGCGCCAGTCGCACAACTGCAGGGCGTCGAAAGCCTGTTGGCAGAACATGTCGTAGGCATCCGGCACGGTCTTGGGAGTTTTGCGCACGGTGCGCGCGGCCTGACCGCCAGCCTCTTCCATGAGTGTGCGCAGGGCATCGCGCGTGCGCGCATCCATGCCGTCCAGGGCCTGCTGCGCCTGCGCAATGTGGCCGTCGAAGGCCAGCGCCACTGCGCGGCGGATCACCAGTGCCGGCTGCTGGGCAAACTGGCGCAGTGCATCATCGAGCAGCGCCAGCGCCTGCCCGAAGCGGCGCGCCGCGACCAGTATGTCGGACAGGTTGAGCCAGGTGCCGAGGTCCTGGGGGGCGCGCATGCGGCAGCGTTCGAGCTTCTCGATCGCACCGGGCCAGTCGCCGGCGCGGGCACAGGCCAGGGCGGTGTTGTTGAGGGCGCGCAGGTGGTCTGGGTCGAGCTCGAGTGCGCGGGCGTAGACAGCGCGCGCGTCATCGGCCTCGCCGCAGTTCTCGGCAGCAATCGCCAGGTTGGCTGCGCCGTCAGCGTCGGCCCAGAGCTGACCGCGCACACTCTGCAGCACGCGATAGGCCGCCTGGGCCTGGCCCAGCACGCCCAGCATCGTTGCGCAGGCACTGGCGGCATCGGCACTGTCTGGCGCAAGGGCCATCGCCTGCTCGAACGCTACCAGCGCCTGTTCGGGCTGTCCGGCGGCATGCAGCGCTGCCCCCTGGTCCATGCAGCTGGAGAATGCGCTGGTGTCGGTCATGGTGCAGTGGCGGGGGCCGTGGGCTCGAAACTGTAGCGGATGGTACGCGCAAGCCGCCAGCCCGGCGGCTGGGTGAAGTCGCCGCCACCGGGCAGCGTGACGTCCAGCCAGGCCGTTGCATCGGGCTGCGCCAGCACGCGATTGCGCACGCGCTGGTACAGGGCCCTGCGGACTTCAGGCGGCAGGTCGATCACGCGGGCCAACTGGGCCAGATCGTTCTTGATCTGGAAGTACATGCCATTGATACGCAGCGACAGGAATCTGTCACCGATCACGTGGTAGCGTGTACGCTCGTCGTCGCCATGGGTGATCACCGTGATGCCCTGTGAGGGCAGGCCCGCCCGGGTGCGACCCAGCCGTGTCAGCCGAGCCGCCAGATCCCGGTCCTCGCTGCCCCAGCCTTCGAACACTTCGTCGTAGCCACCCAGGCGCACGAAGTCGTCGCGCAGGCACAGCAGCAGGCCGGCCAGTTCATGGGGGCAGGGGTCGGCCACCAAATACCTGCCGGGGCGCATCGCGGAACAGACCTCATGCAGGAAACCGGCCCCGACCAGCGTGTCGGCGTCGAGGAAACCAATCCAGGGCGTGTCGGCGGCCTGCGCACCGAGGTTGCGCGCCCGGGCGATCTGGAACGCTCCGGCCTCCGTGGCTTGCACAACCACCACGCCTGGATGGTGCATCCGCACCCAATCGCCCGCACGGTCCGGGCAGGCGTAGTCGACCACGATGCAGCGCAGCCCTGGATGCGCGGTCAGCCGTGGCAACGACTGGCGCAGATGGTGCAGTCGCCCCTTGCAAGTGAGGACAACCGTCAGCGCGTGGGGGTCGGGTTGGCCCACGGACGCCAGGGGTGAAGGAGGGGATGGGTCGAGCACGACGGCGCAGTATAGCCACGCCGCTCCGCTGCCATAATCCTCGTGCATGGTGTCCGCGTCTCAAACCCCGCTGCACATCGTCGGGCGTTTTGACGACCCGCACACCGGCGCCGAGCGGTCCTTGCCGGATCTGGCCGATCTGCTGCGGGGGCGGCGCGTCACCCACTTATGGTCGGACATGCCGGTACATCCCTGGTTTGCCGCGCGCGGCGTGCGCCAGTTGGGCCCTGCGCCAGGCGGACATCCTGTCGGAGGCGGCCTGCTTGTCGGTGGCGTGCATGTCCAGCTCGGGCGTTGGCTCGAAGTGGCCAGTCCTGAGCGGGTGACGCTGCGCTACAACCTTCCCAACCACCAGCGCTTGTTCGATGCCATCGCACGCATTCGTTCGGCCACCGGGCTGGACCCCGCACTGGTTTTCGTTTCGCAGGCGCTGCAGCTCTCCGTGGGTCTGCCTGGCCGCGTCGAGCCCAGCCTGATCCGGCTCGAACCGTTTCTTGACCTACCAGTGGCACCCCCGCGTGCGGGGCCGCTGGCGGTGGGCCGGGTGAGCCGCGACGTGGTAGAAAAACACGATCCGCAGGACGTGGGGTTGTACCGCATGCTCGCCGCGCGCGGTGTGCGTGTGCGTCTGATGGGGGCCAGTTGCCTGCAACCTTGGCTGGCCGACGTGTCGGGCGTGGATTTGCTGCCTGCGGGGGCGCAGCCGGTGACCGAGTTTCTGGCTTCGCTGGATGTGTTTTTCTATCGCACTGGCAGTTTCACCGAGCCGTATGGCCGGGTGGTCCTGGAGGCCATGGCGGCTGGCTTGCCAGTGATTGCTGCTGCCAGCGGCGGCTATGCGGAGCAGATGACGCCGGGGCGCGACGGCTTCCCGGTGCGCACCCAGGAGGAAGCGCTGCAGGCCCTGCAGGCCCTGCTGCATTCACGCGAACTTCGGGACCGGGTCGGCAGGGCTGCGCGCCTGCGTGCACAGGCCGTGCACGGACCGCAGGCGATCGAGGCGCTGGTCAGGCGCTATCTGCAATAGCCGTCACCTCCGAACCTGGCAGAACGGGTCGGCGGCAGACGCATCAGCGCATCAATTGCCGTTGCCTGTGGAAAGGCCTGAACTGCTGCTTTGCGCAAAACCTGCAGCGCCACGCACCAGCCCCACCGGAGTTCCCGACTTGCCGTAGACAATGCCTGCGCGCGCCGCCAGGTTGCCGGCGAAAAACCCGTTGACGGTGCCGTTGCCGCAGCCCAGGCTTGCGAAATGCGAACCCGAGATCGAGGCCAGGTCGGTGATCGATACACCGACCACGGCGCCGTTGTCGCGTGTGAACTGGGTATTGACCGTGGTGTTGACGATACCTTGGTTGAAGTCGGCGCTCAGCGTGGCGCTCAACAGGCTGCCCACCAGCGTGGTGCTTCCATCGGTGGCCGTGGGGCGTGTGCCGCCCGCAAGCGCGTAACTGGCGGTGCCGGTCACTGGCATCTGGTCGGAAGGTGTTGGCCGGCCGACAATGTAATGGACGTTCGACAATGAAGAGCTGCCGGAGTAGCCACCGCTCACCTGGCCCGTGGCCCAATAACCCCAGCCGATGAAGTCTGCATCGCCCACCGCACCCAGGGTGCCAGAGTCCGTTACTGCGCTGAGTGCCGACACCTCGGACGAACCGCCATAACCGAAGTTCGAATCGTTGTGATTGACCAGCCGGGTACCGATGAAAACGGCCGACCCGCTGTAACCGTCGTCGCCACCCCTCGGCGAATGGTCGAAAATGAAGTTATCGCCAGTGGCAAACATCGCTGCCATCCCGTCCCGAACCTCTGGCAGCAGGGTAGGCAAGGGCTGCGGCAAGGCCAGCGGCGTGACTTCCGCCGGGTTTTCCGGAATGAAAAAATCCTGGCGCGCCACCAGGGGCGGCACGTTGGAGCGCAATGCGGTGCGCCGGGGCAGGTTGTTACTGCCGGTCACGCGCACGATCTCGCCCACCAGCAGGTTGACGCAGCCAGCGTTGTTGCAGACCTGGATTTCATCCTGCTCACCAGCGACGTCCAGCGTGCCGTCGGTATTGATGCGGGCCGAGAAGGCCGAGCCCCGGATGCCGATGGTGGCTGTGCTGGTGGTGACCTTGTAGTTCTCGCGGTTGCGCTTGCCGATCAGGCCGGTGATCGCGCGCATGCCGCCGCGAAGGAAACTGACGGCGAAGCTGTCCTTGCCCGGGTCGTTGTCGTCTATGTAACGGGTGATGTCGAACTGGCTGTTGGGCGTGAGTGACACCAGTCCGCCATCGGTGAAGCGCAACTGGGTCTGCCCGCTGCCACCCGTGACGATGCTGTCGCCCGATTCGATGGCCTGGCCCTTGGCCAGGGGCTGGATGGCCGCGCCGCGCCGCACGCTGACATCGCCCACGGCAAACTGCGCGACACCGGCTGCTGAGTGAGCCGCCAGGGGGTAGACGGCCGCCAGTGCCATCAGCAGTGCAGCGTTCTTGAGCTTGAATCGGATTTGCATGGCAGGGCCTTTGATGGCGTCGGGTGCGGTGGGCGAGTATCAGAACTCGTAGCGGGCGCTGACCGACACGCTGGCGCGGTTGTAGTCGTTGATGACGATGTCCGACTGGTTACGGATGTAGTTCAACTGAGATGTGACGCGCCAGGACTTGGCCGGCAGCCAGGTCACGCCGAGCCCGAGCGAGGCCTGACGGTCCTGGCGCTGGACCAGAAAGAAGGGATCGGTACCGCCATAGTTGCGCCGCTCGTGGTTGAACGATGCGAAGGCTGCCAATGTCTGGTTGAAGGATTTCTGCACACCGACGCGCAGGCCCAGCGCCGCATGGCCTTGCTGCGGTACGCCCGCCGCCTCTTCGCTTTCATTGCCGATGTAAGCGCCGCCCCAGCCCAGCCAGCCCGAGCCGAGTTGTTGCGCATACGATGCACCCCCCACAGTGCGCGTCGCGTCGCGCACCTGCTGGCCGGGGTAACGCAGCTTGGACCACTGCAGATAGCCGCCCATCTCGCGTTGATTGTCGATGCGGTAGATCCATTCGCCGATCAGGCCGTTCTGGGTGCGGTTGCTGGAACCGTCGACCCGGTAGTCTTCATGCACCGCGACCAAGCTGTATTCCTGGCGGTCGACCCGGTAGGCGCCACCCGCACCGATATTGAACTGGCTGTTGCTGAACCGCGATGCGTTGAAGTTGGTGCGCTGGTTGAAGCTGGCGTTGCCGATCACCGACCAGCGCGAGTCGATCACACGACGCCCCGCCGCCCCCAGGCCCAGATTTCCGAAGCTCGCGCTGCGGCGCAGGGCATTGGCTGCAAGTGTGACGTTGCCGCCGAGGGCCGGTACTGCCACGTTGGCATTGACCGGCCCGCTCGAAACATTGCCGTCATGGCCAAAGCCGAGTTCGACGTAGGCCTGAAAGGAAGATCGCGCCGAACTCTCTGCGACATCGATAGCCCGCAGGAACTGGTCGATCGTGAATGCCGCCTCGACTGGCGCACCCTGGGCTTTGGCCTGGTCCAGCAGGATGCGGGCGGACTTGCTGTCGCCGACCGCGAACATGGCGCGGCCAAGTTCGGCCCGCGCGCGCGCATTGCCCGGTTGCACCGTGGTGGCGCGTTCAAGCGCCATCACGGCGCGCGCGTGCTCACCAATCTGGTTGGCGGCAATACCGAACACGGTGTCGAAATCCGGGTCACCTGCGCGGGTCACCTCGAGCGGCGCCAGCATGTCGAAGGCCTGACGGGCCTGCCCGGATTCGGCCAGTGCAAGTGCATCACGCACGACGGCATCCCTTTCGGCATAGGCCAGCGGCGGAAAGGCGCATACGGAAATCAGGAGAGCTGCCATCTGCGCGCGCAAAATTCTGGGGGTCATGGTGAGTCCCGGGGCAATATTAGTCCGGTTATACCATTGCGGAAAATACTGCTGCAGAGGCCATGACCGGTTTGTGACATTTGCGCCGCACCGGGCGATGTAATTTGGTAGCAAGCTTTCGGGAGCACGATGCCTAGGCGAGCGTTGAAGCGCAGGACCTCCTACCGCCGGTGGCACAATCGCGGGTTAACGAGGCCCTTCCCATGCCACAGTCGCATCCGCCAACCGGTCCAGCCGTGCCGCGGAAGGTTAATAAACTGCTTTGACCAGCCAATGTTTCCCTCAGGGAAACGGAGTTACGCGAACATGAGTCAGCCAATCCCTTCCGGTTCCACCCCGGCGTCGGTCTATCACGCCTACCAGTCCAACACCTACCTCTTTGGCGGCAATGCGCCTTATGTCGAAGAGATGTATGAGAACTACCTTGCCAACCCGGGTAGCGTCCCCGATTCCTGGCGGGACTACTTTGACGCCCTGCAGCATGTGCCGGCGGTCGACGGGTCTGACGCGAAAGACGTGCCACACCAGCCGGTGGTGAATGCATTCGCGGAACGCGCCAAACTGGGCGGCACCAAGGTCGTCGTCGCGAGCAGCGACGCCGAAATGGGCCGCAAGCGCACTGCAGTGCAGCAGTTGATCGCCGCCTACCGCAACGTAGGTGCCCGCTGGGCCGACCTTGACCCGCTGAAGCGCCGCGAGCGCGACAAGATTCCGGAGCTCGAAAGCGCGTTTTACGGTTTCAGCGATGCCGACCAGGAAGCGGTGTTCGACACCAGCAACACTTTCTTCGGCAAGGAACGGATGAGCTTGCGCGACTTGCTCAACGCGCTGCGCGAAACCTATTGCGGCACGATCGGCGCGGAATACATGTACATGACCGACCAGACGCAGAAGCGCTGGTGGCAGCAAAAGCTCGAGTCGATCCGCAGCAAGCCCAGTTTCGACGCCGATAAGAAACGCCATATCCTGGATCGTCTGACAGCCGCCGAAGGGCTGGAGCGTTTCCTGCACACCAAGTATGTTGGCCAGAAACGCTTCTCGCTGGAAGGCGGAGAAAGCTTTATTGCCTCGATGGATGAGATCATCCAGCGTGGCGGCAGTGCCGGCCTGCAGGAAATCGTGATCGGTATGGCGCATCGCGGCCGCCTGAACGTGCTAGTCAACTCCCTGGGCAAGCTGCCCGCCGACCTGTTCGCCGAATTCGACCATACTGCGCCCGAAGATCTACCCTCCGGTGACGTCAAGTACCACCAAGGCTTCAGCTCGGATGTGTCCACTCCTGGTGGCCCGGTGCACCTGACGCTGGCCTTCAACCCGTCGCACCTGGAGATCGTCAATCCGGTCGTCGAGGGCTCGGTGCGCGCCCGCATGGACCGCCGATCCGATCCGAAGGGGCGCCAGGTGTTGCCAGTGCTGGTGCATGGCGATGCTGCCTTCGCCGGTCAGGGCGTGGTCATGGAGACGCTGGCCCTGGCCGAGACCCGGGGCTACCACACCGGTGGCACGGTGCATATCGTGATCAACAACCAGATCGGTTTCACCACCAGCGACCCGCGTGACAGCCGCTCCACGCTGTACTGTTCAGACGTCGTCAAGATGATCGAGGCGCCGGTCCTGCACGTCAATGGCGACGATCCGGAGGCCGTGGTACTGGCGACCCAGATTGCACTGGACTACCGCATGGAGTTCCAGAAGGATGTGGTGGTCGACATCATCTGCTTCCGCAAGCTGGGGCACAACGAGCAGGACACACCGGCTCTGACGCAGCCCTTGATGTACAAGAAGATCGCCCAGCATCCCGGCACGCGGCGGCTGTATGCGGACAAGCTGGCGGCCCAGGGTTTCGGGGCCGATCTGGGTGACGAAATGGTCAAGTCCACGCGGGCCGCGCTGGATGCCGGGCGCAACATCTTCGACCCGGTCCTGACCAATTTCAAGAGCAAGTACGCAGTCGACTGGGTCCCCTACCTGAACCGGAAGTGGACCGACGCCGGTGACACCGCCATTCCGCTTGCCGAGTGGAAGCGCCTGGCCACGCGCCTGACGACGATTCCCGATACGGTCACCCCGCACCAGCTGGTCAAGAAGGTCTATGCCGATCGCGCGGCCATGGGCCGGGGCGATATTCCGGTGGACTGGGGTATGGGCGAGCACATGGCGTTCGCGTCGCTGGTGGCCAGCGGCTACCCGGTGCGCCTGAGCGGCGAGGACTGTGGCCGTGGCACCTTCACCCACCGCCATGCGGTGATCCACGACCAGAACCGCGAAAAGTTCGACGAAGGTACTTATACACCTCTGCAAAACGTGGCCGACGGCCAGGCACCGTTTGTGGTGATCGACTCCATCCTGTCCGAGGAAGCGGTGCTGGCCTTCGAATATGGCTACGCGTCGAACGACCCCAACACGTTGGTGATCTGGGAAGCCCAGTTCGGCGATTTTGTCAACGGCGCACAGGTGGTGATCGATCAGTTCATCGCGTCTGGCGAGGTCAAGTGGGGCCGTGTCAATGGCATTACCCTGATGCTTCCGCACGGGTACGAAGGGCAAGGGCCGGAGCACAGTTCGGCCCGCCTGGAGCGCTTTATGCAGCTCAGCGCCGATACCAACATGCAGATCGTGCAACCGACCACGGCCAGCCAGATCTTTCACATCCTGCGCCGCCAGATGGTGCGCAACCTGCGCAAGCCGCTGATCGTCATGACGCCGAAGTCCTTGCTGCGCGCCAAGGATGCCGCCTCTCCGCTGTCGGAGTTCACCAAGGGCGGTTTCCAGACCGTCATCCCGGATAACAAGGAGCTCAAGGCGGAGAAGGTCAAGAGGATCATCGTTTGCTCGGGCAAGGTCTATTACGACCTGGTGCGCAAGCGCGAGGAACGTGGCACCGACGATGTGGCCATCCTGCGCATCGAACAGCTGTATCCCTTCCCGCACAAAGTGTTCCTGGCAGAAATGAAACGCTATCCGCACGCCGTCGACATCGTCTGGTGTCAGGACGAGCCGCAGAATCAGGGGGCCTGGTTCTTTGTGCAGCACTACATCCACGAAAACATGCTCGAGGGGCAGAAACTCGGCTATTCCGGCCGAACTGCCTCGGCGTCGCCTGCGGTGGGGTATTCGCATCTGCACCAGGAGCAGCAGAAGGCCCTGGTCGACGGCGCCTTCGGCAAACTCAAGGGCTTCGTGCTCACCAAATAAGCCTGCGCCGCGTGCGTAGCTGAATCACCGTCGTTGAAAGATTAGTCATGGCTATCGTAGAAGTCAAGGTTCCCCAGTTGTCTGAATCGGTTGCGGAGGCCACGCTGTTGCAGTGGAAGAAGAAAGTCGGTGACGCCGTCGCCGTTGATGAGATATTGATCGAGGTAGAGACCGACAAGGTGGTGCTGGAAGTGCCTGCACCTTCGGCGGGTGTGCTGGTCGCGCTGGTCGCACCGGATGGTGCAACCGTCGCGGCCGAGCAGCTGATTGCGCGCATCGACACCGAGGGCAAGGCCGGCCCAGTGGCTGCCGCGCCAGTGATGGCTGGGGCGGCCGCTGCCGCTGCTGCTGCCGCACCCCCAGGTGGCGCGATGGCCGGAGTGCCCATGCCTGCGGCCGCCAAGCAGATGGCTGACAACCAGCTTGCCCCAGGTTCCGTGCCTGGCACCGGCCGTGACGGCCGGGTGACCAAGGGCGATGTACTCGGTGCGATTGCCACGGCCGCCGTACGCCCGGCCCCGGCCGCTCCCGTAGCGGTTTCGAGTCCGACCGGCGTGCCGGCTGCTGCGTTGCCACAGGTGGCCACCGCAAGGCCGAACCTGGGTGATCGCCCGGAACAACGCGTCCCGATGAGCCGTCTGCGGGCGCGTGTGGCAGAGCGCCTGTTGCAGTCGCAGGCCTCCAACGCGATCCTGACCACCTTCAACGAGGTCAACATGGCACCCGTCGTGGAAATGCGCAAGCGCTTCCAGGAAAAGTTCGAGAAGGAGCATGGCGTCAAGATCGGCTTCATGAGCTTCTTCGTCAAGGCTGCCGTGCACGCCCTCAAGAAGTACCCGGTGCTCAATGCCTCGGTGGACGGGAACGACATCGTCTACCACGGCTATTTCGATGTGGGCATTGCCGTTGGCTCGCCGCGTGGCCTGGTGGTGCCGATCCTGCGCAACGCCGACCAGATGGGTTTTGCCGACATCGAGAAAAAGATCTCCGAATATGGCGCCAAGGCGCGCGACGGCAAGCTGGGTATCGAGGACATGACTGGCGGCACCTTCTCGATTTCCAATGGGGGAGTGTTCGGCTCCATGCTGTCCACGCCGATCATCAATCCGCCGCAGTCGGCCATCCTGGGGGTGCATGCCACCAAGGACCGCGCCGTGGTCGAGAACGGGATGGTGGTCGTGCGGCCCATCAACTACCTGGCACTGAGCTACGACCATCGCATCATCGACGGGCGCGAAGCCGTGCTCGGTCTGGTGGCCATGAAAGAGGCCCTGGAAGATCCGGCTCGCCTGCTGTTCGACATCTGAGGTTGCCACGATGTCCCCATCATTCGATCTAATCGTCATCGGTGCCGGCCCGGGCGGCTACATCGCGGCCATCCGCGCCGCACAGCTCGGCATGTCCGTGGCCTGCGTGGACGCCTGGAAGAATGCCCGCGGCGGGCCGGCGCCAGGCGGCACCTGTACCAATGTCGGCTGCATTCCCTCAAAGGCGCTGTTGCAATCGTCCGAGCACTATGACCAGGCCGCGCACCACTTTGCCGACCATGGCATCGAGGTCAAGGGCCTGGCCCTGGACGTGGCCAAAATGGTGGGCCGCAAGGACACTGTCGTCAAGCAAAACAACGACGGTATCCTGTACCTGTTCAAGAAGAACAAGGTCAGCTTCTTCCACGGGACAGCCGCGTTCGCCGGTGTGGCCGATGGCCTGTACCAGATCAGCGTGCAGGGCGCCACCGCGCAATCGCTCACGGCCCGCCATGTGGTCGTGGCCACCGGTTCCAGTGCGCGCGCGCTGCCGCAGGCACCATTTGACGAAGATCGCATCCTGTCCAACGATGGGGCCTTGCGCCTGGGCGCGGTGCCGCGCAAGCTAGGTCTGATCGGTGCTGGCGTGATCGGGCTCGAAATGGGCTCGGTGTGGCGCCGTCTCGGTGCGGAGGTGACGATTCTGGAAGGCCTGCCGACCTTTCTGGGAGCCGTCGACCAGCAAATCGCCAAGGAAGCGCACAAGGCGTTCATCCGCCAGGGGCTCAAGATCGAGCTTGGCGTCCAGGTGGGAGACGTGGCCATTTCGAAGAATGGCGTGAACATCGCCTACACCAGCGCCAAGGGCGAGGTCAGGACGCTGGAGGTCGACCGACTGATCGTCTCCGTCGGGCGCGTGCCGCACACGGCGGGCCTCAATGCCGGGGCCGTCGGCCTCCAAGTTGATGAGCGTGGAGCCATCGTCGTCGACGATGATTGCAAAACCAGTCTGCCGAACGTCTGGGCGGTCGGCGACGTGGTGCGAGGGCCGATGCTGGCACACAAGGCCGAGGAAGAGGGCGTCGCCGTGGCCGAGCGCATCGCCGGGCAGCAGGGTCACGTGAACTTCAACACCATCCCCTGGGTGATCTACACCAGCCCTGAGATCGCCTGGGTCGGCCAGAGCGAGGAGCAGCTCAAGGCCGCCGGCCGTGCGTACAAGTCCGGTACCTTCCCGTTTTTGGCCAATGGCCGCGCCCGTGCGCTTGGCGACACGACCGGCATGGTCAAGATGCTGGCGGATGCCGTCACCGATGAAATCCTGGGCGTACATATGGTGGGCCCGATGGCCAGCGAATTGATCGCTGAATGTGTGGTGGCCATGGAGTTCCGTGCCAGCAGCGAAGATATTGCCAGGATCTGCCACGCGCACCCCTCCCTGAGCGAGGCAACCAAGGAAGCAGCGCTGGCGGTCAGTGGCCGCACCTTGAATTTCTAGAGGCGGCGCATCGTGCGGATTTCGGTCAAGGGTGGCGGCGTGTGACAACGGTCCTGGAGGCCTACCAGCGCGAACTGCAGCAGCGATCCTTCGAGCCGGATCCGGGCCAGCTGGCGGTGGTGGCCGTGCTGGATCGTTGTGCGGCCGACTGGGCCCATTACCGCAGCCAGCGCTCCAGCCCGCTGAAGAAATGGATCCATCGCCCAGCGATTCCACGTGGCGTCTACATGTATGGTGGTGTTGGCCGCGGCAAGAGCTTTCTGATGGATTGCTTCTACGGCGCGGTGACAGTGCAGCGCAAGACCCGCCTGCATTTCCACGAGTTCATGCGCGAGGTGCATCGTGAACTCGCGCTGTTGCAGGGCACCGTCAATCCGCTGGATGCGCTGGCCCGTCAGATGGCGCGCAAGTATCGCCTGCTGTGTTTCGATGAATTTCATGTGGCCGACATCACCGACGCCATGATCCTGCACCGGTTGCTGAGCGCCTTGTTCGAGCAAGGGGTGGGTTTCGTCACCACCTCCAACTTCCATCCGGATGCGCTGTATCCGAACGGGCTGCACCGCAGTCGTATCCTGCCCGCGATCGAGCTTCTGAAGACGCGGCTGGACGTGGTTCCGATCGGCGAGGGCGCGGACTACCGCCGCCGGGTCATGGAGCAGGTTCGTCTGTACCATGTGCCTGGTGGCGCTTTGGCCGAATCGCAGATGCGGACTGCTTTCGACCGGCTGGCCGAGTCTCACGACGGGGATCCTGTGCTGCATATCGAGGCGCGTGATATCCGGGCCCGGCGCCGTTCCGGTGGTGTGGTCTGGTTTGATTTCAAGACGCTGTGCGGTGGCCCGCGCTCGCAAAACGACTATCTGGAGATCGCCTCGGTGTTCCATACGGTTCTGCTCAGTGATGTACCGCGCATGCCGGTGCGCATGGCCTCGGAGGCGCGTCGATTCACCTGGTTGGTCGACGTGCTTTACGACCGCCGGGTCCACCTGATCTTGTCGGCCGAGGTCGAGCCGGAGTTGCTCTACACCGAAGGGCCCCTGGCCCATGAGTTTGGGCGCACCGTGTCGCGCCTGCACGAGATGCAGTCCCGTGACTACGTCGAACAGGCGCGACGCATCGTCGATACGGGGCTCACATGAAACCTGCCATAGGCGTTGCGCTTGTCGCCCTGTTGTTGGCCATCGGAGCGACAGCCCAGGATGCACCGTCGCCGACCATACAGCAGGCAGAGCAACGTGAACGCGAACGCATCCGCCAGTTCCGGCTCGGCGAAGAGGCCCGGTTTGCCGCCCAGCAGGCGCAGTGCTACCAGCGTTTCGCCGTCAACGACTGTCTGTTGACGATACGCCGCGAACGGCGCGATTTGCTTGCCGATCTGCGGCGCCAGGAGCTGTTGATCAACGATGCCCAGCGCAAGCGCCGGGCTGCCGAGCAACTGCTGCGGGCGGACGACAAGCTGTCGCGCTGAGACTGCAGGCCGCTGCTGCGCCTGCGCGCGTTCAGGTGCCCAGAGGCTCGAGCTTGAGGACCACCAGCGAAAGGTTGTCGCCCCCTCCCATGGCTCGGCTGCGGGCTTTTTCGATGAGGAATTCGGTGGCCTCGCGGGCTGGCAGCCTGGCCAGGATTTCACCCATCTCTGCGTCGGTGTAGTAGTGCCAGACACCATCGCTGCAGATCAGCAGGCAGTCGCCAGAGCGCAATTTGGGAATGAAATGAACGTCCACCGGCGGATCCGTCTCGGTGCCCAGGCAGGCCATCAGGATGTTGGATTGCGGATGCGAGTGCGCCTGTTCCTCGGTGATGTCGCCGCGCTTCACGAGCAACTGCACGTAGGAGTGGTCGACCGTCCTGCGCATCAGCTTGCCCGCATGGTAGAAGTAGACCCGTGAATCCCCCACGTGTGCCCAGTGGCAGTCGCCACCAGCATTGATGAGGAATGCGGCCACCGTGCTGTGCGGCTCCTCTTCGGCCGAGATGGCGGTCAGGCGGATCACGACATGCGCCTCGCGGGCGATCTGCTGCAGCAGGGCGGACGCGTCGTCCGACTCGGGCGAGTAACGCTCGAACAACTGCCTGGCTGTCATGATGACCTGGTCGGAGGCCTTGCGGCCGCCGCTGCGACCGCCCATGCCGTCGGCCACGATGCCCAGAACACACCCGTTGACCCGGGAATGGTTCAGCAGTGCCACGCGGTCCTGCTGGTAGTCACGGTCTCCCTTGTGGGTGCCAGTCGAGGCCGTGAGTTTGTAACCTTTGGTCATTGTGTGGATGCTCTCGCAGATCCGCCCTCGGAAGATGGGTGTCGAACACGTATTATCGAGAAGACCGGCTCTGCACCGCGCGCCCCTGAAACCCAGACAATTCTAGATCCATCTCGTGGAACCCAATCTGCACTCTCCGCGGCGCCGACTGATCGAATTGACCATGGCCCATGCCGATCTGGATGCTCTGATCGACATTGCGTCCGGCAGCGCGCCGATCGACGAGTTGACAATGCGCCGCCTCAAGAAGCGCCGGTTGGCCCTGAAGGACGAAATGCGACTCCTGTGCCTGAAGCTTGCGCCCGACGAGCCTGCTTGACGATGCATTTGCAAGCCCAGGTCGAAGAGGCCTTCACTGCCGGCAGTGCGTTGTCGCGTTCCATCGAGGAGTTTTCGCCGCGTGCCGGCCAGACCGAGATGGCGCTCGCCATTGCACGCACCATCGATACGGGTGGCGTGCTGGTGGTCGAGGCTGGCACCGGCGTCGGCAAGACCTTCTCGTACCTGGTGCCAGCCTTGCTCAGCGGCGCTCGGGTGCTGCTGTCGACCGCCACCAAGACCCTGCAGGACCAACTGTTCGCGCGCGATTTGCCCCAGCTCGTGCAGGCGTTGGGGCTGCCGGTGCGCAGTGCGCTGCTCAAGGGGCGTGGCAGCTATCTGTGCCTGCACCGTATGGAGGCAGCCCGGCAGGATCCCGCGCTGCAGGACCACCTGGCCGCCCGCACACTGGCCAAGGTCGAACAGTGGTCACAGGTCACCCGCACAGGCGATTTGGCCGAACTTCCGGGGCTGGACGAGCGTTCGACGCTGCTGCCACACATCACCTCTTCGCGCGACAATTGCCTGGGTGCGCAATGCCCCCGATTCCGGGCCTGCCACGTCAACCTGGCGCGACGTGAGGCCATGGCAGCCGATGTCGTCGTGATCAACCACCACCTATTCTTTGCCGATCTGGCCGTGCGTGAATCCGGCATGGCAGAGCTGCTGCCCAGCGTGCAGACCGTCATCTTCGACGAGGCGCACCAGCTCAACGAGACCGGGTTGCAGTTTCTGGGCCGTACGCTGGGCACGGGCCAGATCCTGGACTTTGCGCGAGACCTGCTGGCCACCGGCCTGCAACTGGCGCGGGGCCTGGCCGACTGGCAGAGCCTGGCGTCGGCCGTCGAGCGCGCCGCGCGCGACCTGCGCATGGCGGTGGGCAGGGTGCCTCCCGCATCGCGTCTGCGCTGGGCCACCGGCGCGCCGCAAGGGGTTGACGCCACGGCCTGGGGGGCTGCGCTGGATGACTTGCACGCAGCCTGCCAGGCCAGCGGCGTGGCGCTGGCCGCATCGGCTGAGCAGGCGCCCGACTTTGCCCGTCTGGCTGAACGTGTGGTGTCCATTGGCGCGACGGTCGAGTTCTTCCGGTCCGCCTGCGACTCCGGCAGTGTGCGTTGGGTCGATGCTGGCAGCCAGCTGCGCTTGATCGAATCGCCTCTGGACATCGCCCACGCAGTGCAGGACAAGATGCTGCGCGGCGCAGTTGAGCCCGACAACAGACGTTCCTGGATCTTCACGTCGGCTACGCTTGGCGACGATCCTTCCCTGCGCTGGTTCACTGAGCCCTGCGGGCTGTCCGGCGCCCCGACCTTGCGCGTCGAGAGCCCTTTCGATTACCCGCGGCAGGCCGCCGTCTACGTGCCCCGCACCATGCCCCGGCCAGCGGACCCGCGGCATGGCGCCGAGGTGGCTGCACTGGTGGCCCGGTGCGCGCGGGTGCTGGGTGGCAAGACGTTGGTGCTGACCACCACACTGCGGGCGCTGCGAACGATCAGCGAGGCACTGATGGCCAGCTTCCGCGACAGCTCGTCGATGCAGGTGCTGGTGCAGGGGCAGGGCCCGAAGCGGGAGTTGATGGACCGGCTGCGCCACGCGTCGACCGCCAGCGGTGCAGGCTGCATCCTGGTCGGTTCGGCGTCATTCTGGGAAGGCGTGGACGTGCCGGGTGAGGCGCTGCAACTGGTGGTGATCGACAAGCTGCCGTTTCCGCCGCCCAACGATCCACTGGTCGAGGCACGTGCCGGCCGGATCGAAGCTGCAGGCCGAAGCCCGTTCAATGACTATTTCATTCCCGAGGCGGCTGTGGCACTCAAGCAGGGAGCCGGGCGGCTGATACGCAGGGAGTCCGACCGCGGAGTGCTCGTGCTGTGCGATATTCGGCTGGCCACGATGGGCTATGGTCGGCGCCTGATGGCGGCCTTGCCGCCGATGCGCCGGCTGGGCAGCGACGATGAACTGACGCAGGCGCTAGGCGCGCTTACCAGACCTTCCACCAAGGCTGGCCCCCCGGACGGAAGCCCTTGGTGACGAAGTCGCCCTGCGGGTAGCTAGCTTCCAGTACACGTCGGGTGTCGTCGCGCAGTTGGGTCATGCCCAGCGCGTCATACGACTTGACCATGATGAACAGTGCTTCTTCGAGGGCCGGCACCTCGCGGTAGTCGGCCAGTGCCGTCTGGGAACGGTTGATCGCTGCGAGGTAGGCGCCCCGTTTGTAGTAGTAGCGCGCCACGTGGACCTCGTATTCCGCCAATGCGTTGACAATATAGGTCATACGCATCCGGGCATCGGGCGTGTAACGCGATTCGGGGAAACGGTTGATGATTTCCTTGAAGGCCTCGAAGGACTCCTTGGCCGCTTTTTGATCGCGCTCGGACAAATCTTGGCGCGTCAGGAAAGACAGGAAGCCCAGGTCGTCGTTGAAATTGACCACCCCCTTGAGGTACATCGCGTAGTCCAGGGCCGGGCTGGCCGGGTGCAGCTTCATGAAGCGATCGAGAGTGGCCTGGGCCAGAACGGGTTCACCAGCGCGGTAGTGGGCATAAGCCTTGTCCAGCTGGGCTTGCTGGGCGAGCAAGGTGCCGGCTGCGCGGCCTTCGAGCTTTTCAAGAAGGCCGACCGCCTTGTCGAAGCTGCCCGCGTTCATTTCGTCTTTGGCTTCTGAATACAGGCGGTTGGGACTCCAGCCTGCCGTGTTGTCCTTGGGTGCGGAAGTGCAGCCGCCAAACAGCATGGTGGCAGCTACCAGCAGTAAAACGTGCACCATTGATAATCGGGACCGGAACATGAGGGACATCCTGTTGAAGACAACCGGCGCGATTATATCGGCTGACCCCGCGCAGACCGACACCGACGACATCGCGCAAGCCCTGGCCGACACCGGGCCCGACATCGAATGGCGTGACGTGGTGGCGGGCGGGCACCAGCACGGCGAACGGCTGGACAAGGTGCTGGCAGACGGCCTGCCGGAGTTCTCGCGCAGTTACCTGCAACAGCTGATCGCAGAGGGTGCCGTGACCGTGAACGGCCGAACGTTCGTGAAGACGTCGTCCCGGCTCAAGGCCGGGGATACCTGCCGGATAGGGTTGCGGCCGACACTGCAAAGCCGCGCCTTCAAGCCGCAGCACATGGACTTGTTGGTTGTGTACGCCGACCCGCACTTGCTGGTGATCGACAAGCCGGCCGGCCTGGTGGTGCATCCGGCGCCCGGTCATTGGAGCGGCACTTTGCTCAATGGTTTGCTGGCCTTCGATGCCGCCAGTGCCGACCTGCCGCGGGCCGGCATCGTGCATCGGCTCGACAAGGACACCAGCGGCCTGATGCTGGTGGCCCGCACGCGTCAGAGCATGGAGGCCCTGGTGCGCATGATTGCGGCGCGCGAAGTCCGCCGGCAATACCTGGCATTGGCCCACAAGGCCTGGAGCGGGCCGGCCATGCGCCAAGTGCATTCCGTGATTGGGCGTGACCCGGTCAACCGGCTGCGCATGGCCGTGGTTGATCCGGCCCGCCACAGCGGCAAGCCAGCCCACACCACCGTCGAGCGGCTCGACAGCAACGCCAATGCCTGCCTTGTGCGATGCACACTGCATACCGGGCGAACCCATCAGATACGCGTGCACATGGCAGCCCTGGCGCATCCGCTCATCGGCGATTCGACTTACGGCGGCACAGCCACACCCCTCTTGCAGCGCCAGGGACTGCACGCCTACCACTTGGCGCTGGCGCATCCCTGCACGGGCGAGGCACTGGATTTCGTTTCGCGCGCACCCACCGACTTTGAGGCCGAGTGCTCCCAGCAGGCCCTGCGCTACAATTTCTAATCAGGGATAGGGACCTATCGCTGTCCTGCATCCGTTGAATCGCGCGCTGCAGCCGCCTCTGGCTGCCAATGGCGCTCCTTGTGTTTCTCTCTGATCCGCGCCCTTCGGGGTGCCCTTCCTGAAATGGCAAGACCATGAACACGGCTCAGGCAAAGCGCGTACTGGAAACCGCCCTGATCTGCGCGCAGCAGCCCTTGCCACTGCGCGAGATGCGGGAGCTTTTCAACGACAGGCTCGGGCCCGACAGCATCAAGCTGGTGCTGGATGAACTGCGGCAGGACTGGACCCCGCGCGGCGTCGAACTGGTACAGGTGGCGTCGGGCTGGCGGTTCCAGAGCCGCCCCGAGATGCGCGAATACCTCGACCGTCTGCATCCCGAGAAACCGCCGCGCTACACACGGGCCACGATGGAGACGCTGGCCATCATCGCCTACCGGCAACCCGTGACGCGGGGCGATATGGAAGACATCCGCGGTGTCACGATCAACACCACGATCATCAAGCAGCTGGAAGACCGCGGCTGGGTCGAGGTGATCGGCCACCGTGAGGCCCCTGGCCGCCCTGCGCTGTTTGCGACCACTCGGCAATTCCTGGACGATCTCGGCATCGCGTCGCTGGACCAGTTGCCCGTGATCAGCGCCCAGGGCCGCGCCGAAGACCCGGTGGCGTCGCTGGTTCCTCTGCAAGCGCTGCCGGCCAACGACGAGGTCCCTGCCGAGCAGGCGTCCGGCGCGGCTGCCGCAACCCAGGACGATCTGCTTGCCGACACGTCGGCCACGCAGGATTTATCCCCATCCGCTTCCAACTTTGGCAGGACAGCTCCATGATCGATACAGCATCCCAGGACACGACCCAGCCAGCGGAGCATCCTGATGCCTCCGGGCCGGAAACTGTACAAAGGCCACCCGAGCCGCCAGTCGTCGTCGCGGCGCCGGACGACAGCCCGGAAACAATGCCAGCGCCACGCGCTGCTGGGGCCGCCGGCGCAGCACAAGCGCGCTTCATGGACGTGGTCTCCGGCCGTTTTGACGAGGAAGAGGAGGCAGCCGAGTCGGCTCCCGGAAAGCGGGTGCTGGCCCCGGTGGCTGAGGCACCCAAGCTACACAAGGTGCTGGCGCAGGCCGGCATGGGCTCGCGCCTCGAGATGGAGCAACTCATCATGGAAGGCCGCATCACCGTCAATAACGAGCCGGCCCACATCGGGCAGCGGATCCAGTTCGGGGACCACGTCAAGGTCAATGGCAAGCCAGTCCGATTCCGCATCGATCCCCCCCCGGCGCGCGTGATCGCCTACCACAAGCCGGTGGGCGAGGTGGTCACCCACGATGATCCGCAAAACCGCCCTACGGTGTTTCGCCGTTTGCCCAAGCTGCAGCAGGGCAAGTGGCAATCGGTGGGTCGGCTCGACCTGAACACAGAGGGACTGCTGCTCTTCACCAGTTCCGGCGAGCTGGCCAACAATCTGATGCACCCGCGTTTCGGCCTGGAGCGCGAGTACGCGGTGCGGGTTTTGGGTGCATTGAGTGGCCAGGAAAAGGAGCAGCTGATGGCGGGGGTGCGACTCGACGACGGGATGGCCCAGTTCAGCACCGTCGAGGATGGTGGCGGTGAAGGCGCCAACCATTGGTACCGGGTGACCATCTCGGAAGGTCGCAACCGCGAGGTCCGCCGCATGATCGAGTCGGTGGGCCATGCGGTCAGCCGCTTGATCCGCATCCGCTACGGCGCCATGTTGCTGCCGCGTGGACTCAAGCGTGGAGCCTGGATGGAGCTTGATGCATCCGACATCGATGCGTTGCGGCTGGCTTCGGGTGCGCGACCGGCGGCAGGAGCCGCACATGGTCGCTCCGTCGGCCCCCGTCGTGAGGCCGAAGGCCGGGGCGAAGGGCCCGGGGCGGCCGATGCCGGTCGACGGCGCAAGCGTGGTGGGCGTTCGGCCGATCGCCGGCCGACCGAGGGTGCACGTGCCGGGGCGCCCGGGGGTATTCCGTCGCCGCTGATGACAGCCCGCCCGGGTGGAGGAGTTCAGGGGCAGACCCGAGCCCGTTTTGACGCCGATGACGGCGAGGCACGCGCCGACCGTCAGGCCGCCGAGTCCCAACCGGACCCCATGAAAACCGCTTTCGGTTACATCGGTGCCGACAGCTTTACCCGCCAGCGTCAGGGGCAACGTGGCGGGCAGCGCCCGGGTGGCGGCTCGACGGGCGGCCCGCGCGGCAGTGGCAACGGAGGTGGAAACGGAGGTGGAAACGGAGGTGGCAACGGAGGTGGCAATGGCCGACGCGGCGGCCGGGGTCGCTGATCTGCCCTCGCACCTGCAGTGGCGGCCACTGTCGGCACAGCCCTTGCCAGGCGCAGGCATATCTTTGCTGAGGCTAAAATGCCGGGCTTTGCCTATCGGGCGAACCCTCTTTCAACAGCTCAGGAAAAAACATGTCCATTGAACGCACGCTCTCCATCATCAAGCCCGACGCCGTGGCAAAGAACGTCATCGGCCAGATCTACGCCCGGTTCGAGGCAGCGGGCCTGAAGATCGCTGCGGCGCGGATGGCGCACCTGTCGCGGGCCGAGGCGGAGGCCTTCTATGCCGTACACAAGGCGCGCCCGTTTTTCAATGACCTGGTGGCTTTCATGGTATCCGGCCCGGTCATGATTCAGGTGCTGGAAGGCGAGAACGCCGTCCTCAGGAACCGCGACCTGATGGGGGCCACCGACCCCAAGAAGGCCGCTGCCGGCACCATTCGCGCAGACTTTGCCGATAGCATCGACGCCAATGCTGCGCACGGCTCCGATGCTCCGGATACTGCTGCCGCCGAGATCGCCTTCTTCTTCCCTGGCATGGCCATCTACACCCGGTAAAGAAAGGCATGTTGGCCAACCTGCTCGATCATGATCTCGAGGGCTTGGCCGCTTTCTGCGAACGGCTGGGGGAGAAGCGCTTTCGCGCGACCCAGTTGTTTCGCTGGATCCATCAAAAGGGCGCCAGCCGGTTCGACGACATGTCGGACCTCGCCAAGTCACTTCGCGACAAGCTCAAGACCTGCGCCTGCATCCAGGGGCTGAAGGTGCTGCGCGAGCACCGCTCGGCGGACGGGACGATCAAGTGGCTGTTTGACGTGGGCGGCGGGGATGCTGTCGAAGCGGTGTTCATTCCGGAAGACGACCGGGGCACCTTGTGCGTATCGTCACAGGCTGGTTGCGCAGTCGGATGCCGCTTCTGCTCTACCGGGCACCAGGGTTTCAGCCGCAACCTGGGCACGGGCGAGATTGTCGCCCAGCTCTGGTTTGCCGAGCACAGCCTGCGTCGACTGTTGGGCCGGGATGATCGGGTCATCTCCAATGTGGTCATGATGGGCATGGGTGAGCCGCTGCAGAACTATGCAGCGCTGCTGCCGGCCTTGCGCACCATGCTCGACGACCATGCATACGGGCTGTCCCGGCGGCGGCTCACCGTCTCCACCTCGGGTGTGGTGCCGATGATCGAGCGCCTCGGGCGCGACTGCCCGGTCGCGCTCGCCGTCTCGCTGCATGCGCCCGACGACCTGCTGCGCAACCATCTGGTGCCCCTGAATCGCAAGTATCCGCTGGCCGAACTGTTGCCCGCCAGCGTGGCCTACCTTGACACTGCGCCGCGGGACTTCATCACCTTCGAGTACTGCATGCTCGACGGCGTCAACGACCAGAACGCGCACGCACAGGCGTTGGTGGCACTGGTGCGGGCCTATGGCGGCGGGCGGATCTGGTGCAAGTTCAACCTGATTCCCTTCAATGCTTTTCCGGCCGCTGGACTCAGTGGTTCGCCAAAGGAGCGCATCGCTGCGTTTGCCAGGATCCTCACCGATGCCGGTTTTGTGGCTACCGTGCGCAAAACGCGTGGTGATGACATCGACGCAGCGTGTGGCCAACTCGCGGGCGATGTGCGCGACCGTACCGGCGTGGCGGACAGGATTGCGCAACAGCGCACAATCCGGCTGGTGCCGGCCGCTGTGGCCGCAGCGGGTTTCAAGGAGGTCTGATCGATGTCGATGTTTTCGAGTTTTCGACTGCAGTTCGGGCATCTGCTCTGTCTGTGGCTGGCGATGGGGGGTCTGGTCGTGACCCTGGCTGGGTGCGCCGTCGATCCAGGTGGCACCCGGCAAGGCGCAATGGGCGCCCGCGACATGGTCACCGACTCGGACGAGCCTGACGAGCGCCGGCGTGCGCGCATCCGGCTGGAGCTCGCTGTAGGCTACTTCGAGCAGGGCCAGACCACTGTGGCCCTGGATGAGCTCAAGCAGGCCCTGGCGGCGGATCCGAATTTCAGTGCAGCCTTCAACCTGCGTGGTCTGGTCTATATGCGGCTCAACGACCTCCGCCTTGCCGAAGACAGCTTCCGCAGAGCATTGGCGCTGAGCCCGACCGACTCCAACACGCAGCACAACATCGGCTGGCTGATGTGCCAGCAGGCTCGTTACACCGAGGCCACAGCGTTCTTTACGCAGGCGCTGGCCAATCCGCAGTACGGCGACCGCCCCAAGACCTTCCTGACCCAGGGCCTGTGTCAGCTTCGTGCCGGCCAGCGGTTGCCGGCCGAGGACAGCCTGACCCGGTCGTACGAACTCGATGCGGGCAACCCCATCACTGGTTACAACCTCGCGCTGTTGCTCTACCAGCGAGGCGAACTGTCGCGGGCACAGTTCTACATCCGTCGCATCAATAACAGTGAACTGGCGAATGCCGAGTCCTTGTGGCTGGGCGTCCGGGTTGAGCACAGGCTCGGCAATCGGGATCCAGAGGAACAATTGGCGGGCCAGCTGCGCAGGCGCTTCGCGCAGTCCCCGGAAGCCGGGAAACTCGAACGTGGGGCCTTCAATGACTGAGACAGCGGGCTTGGGCGCCGCGCCCCCGCAGGGCGGTGCGCCAGGTCGGCAGGGCCTCAGCGCGGGTGCCATGCTGCGCCAAGCACGTGAAGCGTCGGGCCTGCATATCGGCGTGTTGTCGGTGGCACTCAAGGTGCCGGTGCGCAAGCTGGAGGCGCTGGAGGCCGACCAACTCGACCAACTGCCGGACGGTGTTTTTGCGCGTGCACTGGCCAGCAGCGTGTGCCGCCAGCTCAAGGTCGACCCGGTGCCGATCCTCGCGCGGTTGCCGGATATGCGAATGCCGGATCTGCAACTCGACTCCAGCACATCGGATCGCAGCAGCCTTCACGCGCCCCGCGCGATCTGGAGCGCGCCGTCGCTGGCGCACATTCCCAAGCCCGTGCTGGGTGCGGCGCTGGCGCTGGTGCTGGCGGCGATGGCCCTGTTTTTCCTGCCGGACATGTCGTCACCGGCGTCAGATAGTGTGCAGGTGGCACCGCCACCTGTCGCCGCCCCGGCAGCGGTTGCTGCAGTCGACCTGGCCCCGCCTGCTGCAACTGCCTCGCCCAGCGCTGCTCCCGCTGCCGCGCCGCCAGTCAGCCAGGCTTCGGCCTCCATGCCAATGGCGTCCGCAGCTCCACTGTCCCTGCGTGCACGGGCTGCCGCCTGGGTAGAGGTAACGGATGCGGCGGGTACCGTGCATCTGCGCAAGATTCTGAATCCGGGCGAAGCGGCAGCCGTGTCTGGCAACCTGCCCCTGACGGTGGTGGTGGGGCGCGCCGATGCGATGGACGTTCAGGTGCGCGGACAGGCCTTCGATCTGGTTCCCCTGGCCAGGGACAACGTAGCGAGGTTTCAGGTCAAATGATGCATGAACAACCGATTGCAGTGGCCTCCGTGGCCCAGCGGCAGACCCGCCAGGCGCAAGTGGCATGGGGCCAGCGGATTGTCACCATCGGCGGAGGCGCGCCCGTGCGCATCCAGTCGATGACCAACACCGACACGGTCGACGCCATCGGTACGGCGATCCAGGTCAAGGAGTTGGCGCTGGCTGGCTCGGAAATGGTTCGCATCACGGTCAACACGCCGGAGGCCGCGCAGGCCGTTCCGCACATTCGCGAGCAACTCGATCGCATGGGTATCGATGTCCCGCTGGTCGGTGATTTTCATTACAACGGGCACCGGCTGCTCACGGATTTTCCGGATTGCGCCCAGGCATTGTCCAAGTACCGCATCAACCCCGGTAACGTGGGCAAGGGCGACAAGCGGGATCGCCAGTTCGGCCAGATGATCGAGGCGGCCATGCGTTGGAACAAGCCGGTGCGGATCGGCGTCAACTGGGGTAGCCTCGACCAGGAGCTGCTGGCACAGCTCATGGACGAAAACAGCGCGCGCGCCGAGCCCTGGAGTGCGCAGTCCGTGATGTACGAGGCGCTGGTGCGATCGGCCATCGAATCCGCGCGACGGGCCGAGGCCATGGGCATGGATGGCCGGCAAGTCATCCTGTCGTGCAAGGTCAGCGGTGTGCAGGACCTGATTTCGGTCTACCGCGCGTTGGCGGTGCGCTGCGATTACGCGCTGCATCTCGGGTTGACCGAAGCCGGCATGGGTACCAAGGGCACGGTCGCATCCGCTGCCGCGTTGTCGATCCTGTTGCAGGAGGGCATCGGAGACACGATTCGCGTGTCGCTGACGCCGGCACCGGGTGAGGCCCGGACCCAGGAAGTGTTGATCGCCTCCGAGATTCTCCAGTCCCTGGGGGTGCGTTCCTTCGTACCCAGTGTCACTGCCTGCCCAGGTTGCGGGCGCACGACCAGCACCACTTTCCAGGAGCTCACCCAGCAGATCGACGACTTCCTGCGGGCCCAGATGCCGGTGTGGCGCAGCCAATACCCCGGCGTCGAAAAGCTCAAGGTGGCAGTGATGGGGTGCATCGTGAACGGGCCGGGCGAAAGCAAGCATGCCGACATCGGCATCAGCCTGCCCGGCACCGGTGAGGCGCCCGCCGCGCCGGTATTCATCGATGGCGAAAAGCGGTTGACCTTGCGCGGCGACACAATTGCCCGGGATTTCCAGGCCATCGTCCAGACCTACATCGAGAACCGTTTCGGCGCCGCAGCGGCGGCCGAGCCGGCGCAATGACTGGCCCCGCGACCAGGGCAGAGGCGCAACCGGGCAGCCTCTCAAAGGCGCGCAAGTTGTCGGCCGTGAAGGGCATGAACGACATCTTTCCGCCCGAGTCGGCACAGTGGGACTGGTTTGAGCAGCAGGTCCAGGATGTCATGCGGGGTTTTGCGTACGGCAGCATCCGTACGCCGATCCTGGAGCATACCCAGCTGTTCGTCAAAGGCACCGGCGAAACCACCGACATCGTCGAGAAGGAGATGTATTCCTTTGAGGACCGCCTCAACGGCGAGCAGCTCACGCTGCGGCCCGAGAACACGCCGGGCGTGGTGCGCGCGGCCATCGAACACAACATGACCTACGACGGCGGCAAGCGTCTCTACTACGTCGGGCCGATGTTTCGCCATGAGCGGCCGCAACGAGGCCGCTACCGCCAGTTTTACCAGGTGGGCGCCGAGGCGCTGGGATTTCCGGGCGCAGAGGTAGACGCCGAACTGATCGTGTTGGCCGCGCAGTTGCTGGAGCGGGTCGGATTACCGGGCGTGCGCGTCGAACTCAACAGCCTGGGCGTGACCGTCGAGCGCCTGCAACACCGGGCCGCCCTGATCGCGTACTTCGAGCGCCATGCGGAGTTGCTGGACGCCGACGCCCAGCGCCGGCTGCACAGCAATCCACTGCGCATCCTGGACACCAAGAATCCGCTGATGCAGGAAATGGTGCTCGGTGCTCCCGAACTGCTCGGTTTTCTCGGCGAGAGCTCGCTCAAGCACCTCGACACCGTCAAGCGTCTTCTGACCGGCAGCGGCGTGCCGTGGAGCGTCAACCCGCGCGCCGTGCGAGGCCTGGACTACTACAGCCACACCGTGTTCGAGTTCGTCACCGACGAGCTGGGGGCGCAGGGCACTTTGTGCGGTGGCGGTCGTTACGACGGCTTGTTCGAAGTTCTCGGTGGCAAGCCGACGCCGGCAGTCGGCTGGGGCATGGGCATCGAGCGCGTTCTGGAACTGCTTCGGGTGCGCGGCCTTGCGGCCGCGGCGCCAGTGCCGCACGCCTATGCCATCGTGCCGGATGCGCCGGCTTATGCGGTGGCTTTCCAGACACTGCAGGCGCTGCGTCACGCGGGCATCCAGGTGCAGATGCATGCGGCTACCCAGGATGGTGTGGGCAGCATGAAATCCCAGTTCAAGCGCGCGGACGCAAGCGGTGCTGCGTTTGCGCTGGTGTTTGGAGCCTTAGAACTGGCCCAGGGACAAGTGACCGTCAAGGCGCTGCGGGACGGGCAGGGCGCCCAGGTCACACGCCAGTTGGACCAGGTGGCGTCATGGGCCCGCAGCCTACAATTGCAGACCTAATCGAATCCATGCCATGGCAAACCATCTCGACCTTGAAGAACAAGAACAACTCGACACGCTCAAGCACTTCTGGATGCGATACGGCAGCCTCATCACCTGGGCGTTGATCGCTGTTTTGGCAGCCTTTGCCGGCTGGAACGGTTACCAGTATTGGCAGCGCAACCAGGCGGCCCAGTCCTCTGCCTTGTTTGACGAGTTCGAGCGCATCGCGCGTCTGGGCGACCTGGCCAAGGTGGACCGCGCCTTCAGCGACATGAAGGATCGTTTTCCCGGCACGACCTTTGCGCAACAAAGTGCTTTGATGACGGCACGACTTCAGTTCGAGGCTGGCAAGATCGACGCGGCCAAGGCTGCCCTGACCTGGGTGGCTGACAAGTCGCCTGACGCGGCTTACCAGGCCATCGCCCGCCTGCGGCTGGCCGGCATCCATGCCGATGCGCGCGCATTTCCTGAAGCCATGGCACTGTTGGGTGGCAAATTTCCGTCCGAGTTTGCGCCCCTGGTGGCAGACCGCAAGGGCGACATCCTGGCTCTGCAGAGCAAACCCCTGGAAGCACGTGCAGAGTACAAGCTCGCCTTTGACGGCTTGGGGGAACGCAGCGAGTACCGCCGCCTGGTCGAGATCAAGCTCAATGCACTCGGTGTCGACCCGCGACCGGCGGTAACCGGCGCGCAGGGCACAGCTTCGGAGGCCGGCAAATGAAATCCTTGCATCACTGGGCCGACTCCAGAGCAGGGCGCCTTCTTGCGGTTGCCGCCCTGGCCTTGGCCCTGGCCAGCTGCGCCAGTGGCCCTGACAGGCCCAAACCCACCGAACTGGGCCCGAATGCGGCCTTGGTCAATCCGCGGCAGGCGTGGTCTTCGCGTATCGGGCCGGTCGATTTTGCGCTCGATGCCCGCGCCCTGGGTGGGGTCGTGGCACTCGCCAGTGCCGACGGCACGGTAGCGGTCGTCGACGGTAGTTCCGGCCGTGATCTGTGGCGGGGTACGGCGGGCGGGGCGGTCGGCGCCGGAGTCGGCACAGATGGACGGCTGACTGCGGTCGTGACGCGCAGCAACACGCTGGTGGTTTTGGAGCGCGGGCGTGAACTATGGCGCGAGTCGCTCGGCGCGTTGACCTTCACGGCCCCCCTGGTGGCCGGAGCACGGGTTTTTGTGGTCACGGCCGACCGCACCGTCAGCGCATTTGATGGGCAGTCGGGACGCCGCCTGTGGAATTACGCCCGCCCGGGCGAGCAAAGCCTTGCGCTGCGCCAGAGTGGCCTATTGCTGGCAGTGGGCGACACGCTGGTGGCGGGCCTGTCCGGTCGTTTGGTGGGGCTGGATCCGCAGACTGGTGCGGTTCGCTGGGAAGCCGCGCTGGCCAATCCGCGCGGCACCAATGACATAGAACGCCTCGTCGATCTGGTGGGCGGCGTGAGCCGCGAGGGCGATGTGGTCTGTGCACGGGCCTTCCAGGCTGCCGTCGGTTGCATCGACGCCAGCCGTGGCACGGTCGTGTGGACCAAGCCGGCCTCTGGTGCGCAGGGTGTCCATGGCGACGCCCAGTTAGTGTTCGGTACCGAGGGCGATGGACGGGTACTGGCCTGGCGGCGCACGGATGGCGAGAGGGTCTGGTCCAGCGACCGCCTGCGTTTTCGCGATCTGACTGCGCCGCTGGCGATCGGTCGCTCGGTGGTGGTGGGGGATGGTCAGGGGTTCGTGCATTTCCTGTCTCGCCAGGACGGCTCCCTGACGGGGAGGGTTGCCACGGATGGTTCGGCCATCGTCACAGCACCTGTGCTGGTAGGCGACACGCTCGTGGTGGTGACGCGCAACGGCGGCGTGTTCGGATTCCGTCCGGACTGATCCGCACTGCAGGTCAGCCGCAACTCCATGAAACCCGTTCTGGCCCTGGTCGGCCGACCGAATGTCGGCAAATCGACCCTATTCAATCGCCTGACGAAGTCGCGCGACGCGATCGTGGCAGATTTCGCTGGCCTGACACGCGACCGCCACTACGGGCAGGGCCGACTGAGCGACCGCGAATACATCGTGATCGATACCGGCGGCTTCGAGCCAGAGGCCGAAGTCGGTATCGTCAAGGAAATGGGCAAGCAGACCCGCCAGGCGGTGGCGGAGGCGGATGTCGTGCTGTTTGTGGTGGATGCGCGAGGTGGCATCTCGGCCCAGGACCACGACATCGCGCGCTATCTGCGTCGCTTGGGCAAATCCTGCGTGCTGGTCGCCAACAAGGCCGAAGGCATGACCGACGGCTCGCGGATTGCCGAGTTCTTCGAGCTAGGCCTGGGCGAGGTGCATGCGGTGTCCGCAGCCCACGGACAGGGCATCCGTTCGCTGCTTGATGTGGCGCTCGCGACCCTGGGCCCGGAGCCTGAGGAGGCCGAGCTCCCCGACGACGGCATCAGCGCAATCAGGTTGGCGGTCGCAGGTCGCCCGAATGTCGGCAAGTCCACTCTGATCAACACCTGGCTTGGCGAGGAACGGCTGGTCGCTTACGACCAGCCTGGCACGACCCGCGATGCCATCATCGTGCCGTTTGAGCGCAACGGGCAGCGTTTCGAGCTGATCGACACTGCCGGCCTGCGCCGCAGGGGCAAGGTTTTCGAGGCGATCGAGAAGTTTTCCGTGGTGAAGACCCTGCAGGCGATCGAGTCGGCGAATGTGGTGCTGTTGCTGATCGATGCCACCCAGGGCGTGACAGACCAGGACGCCCATATCGCGGGTTACATCCTGGAGAGCGGCCGCGCCGTGGTGCTGGCCATCAACAAGTGGGATGCCATCGACGAGTACCAGCGCGAGTTGGTCAAACGCACCATCGAAACGCGCCTGCCGTTCCTTAAATTTGCCTCGATGCACCTGATATCGGCTGCCAAGCGGCAGGGTCTGGGGCCCCTGTGGGGCTCGATTACCCAAGCCCACAAGGCCGCCAATCGCAAGATGTCGACGCCTGTGCTGACCCGCCTGCTGCTGGAGGCGGTGCAATTCCAGAGCCCGAAGCGGTCCGGCATGTTCCGGCCCAAGCTGCGGTATGCCCACCAAGGGGGCATGAACCCGCCGGTGATCGTGGTCCACGGCAATTCGCTGGAGCATGTTACCGCCGCCTACAAGCGATTTCTCGAAGGCCGGTTTCGCAAGGAGTTCGACCTAGTCGGCACACCGTTGCGCATCGAGATGAAAACCTCGCGCAACCCGTTTGTCGACAAGGAATAGATGCTCCCTGGCCCCTTGGGCGCGGTGCGCGATGGCCGGCTTCGCCCCTGGTGCGTATAGGGATCCGCTGCCTGTGGTATCTTCCCCCTCACATAATTCATTTCCAGAACACGGAGAATATCGTGAGCAACAAAGGCCAACTATTGCAGGATCCGTTTCTCAACGCCCTGCGTCGGGAACATGTTCCGGTATCGATTTATCTCGTCAATGGCATCAAGTTGCAGGGGCAGATCGAGTCTTTTGATCAGTACGTGGTGTTGTTGCGCAACACCGTTACGCAAATGGTCTACAAGCACGCCATATCCACCATCGTCCCGGGGCGAGCGGTGAATTTCTCTGTTACCGAAGGCGGCGAGCCAGCCGTCTCTTGAGCGCAGCTGTCCGGCCATTCTGGCCGACGGCCGGCCGCTGACTACACAGACCCGCCACTTTGAGTTCGTCCGTCGCCCTCAATATCCTTCATCCGCGAGCCGTACTGGTCGGTGTGGATCTGGGTTTGCCGAATTTTGACGGCGAGCTGGAAGAGTTGGGTCTGCTTGCGCAGACGGCGGGCTTGGTGCCTGCAGCCCGAGTCACCTGCAAACGCAAGGCGCCCGATGCAGCCCTATTTGTCGGCAGCGGCAAGGCCGATGAAATCCGGCAACTTGCCACTGAGGTGGGCGCCACCGAGATCCTGTTCGACCAAAGCCTCAGCCCTGCGCAGCAGCGCAACCTGGAGCGCCATATGGAACTGCCGGTCAATGACCGCACGTTGCTGATCCTGGAGATCTTTGCCCAGCGCGCACGTAGTCACGAAGGCAAGTTGCAGGTCGAGCTGGCGCGCCTGCAGTACCTCAGCACGCGCCTGGTGCGGCGCTGGTCACACCTGGAGCGCCAGCGTGGTGGTATCGGCACCCGTGGGGGCCCGGGCGAAACCCAGATCGAGCTGGATCGCCGGATGATCGGCGACCACATCAAACGCACCAAGGAGCGTTTGCAGAAGGTCAAGCGACAGCGCCAGACCCAGCGCCGCCAGCGCGACCGGCGGGACGCCTTCAATATCTCGCTGGTGGGCTACACCAATGCCGGCAAGTCCAGCCTGTTCAACAGCCTGGTGAATGCCCGGGCCTATGCGGCTGACCAATTGTTCGCAACTCTTGACACCACCACCCGCCAGCTGTACCTGGGGGAGGCCAGGCGCTCGGTGTCGCTGTCGGATACGGTCGGATTCATCCGCAATCTGCCTCATGGTCTGATTGATGCTTTTGAGGCCACGTTGCAGGAGGCGGTCGATGCCGATGTCCTCTTGCATGTCGTGGACGCGTCCAACCAGCACCATCCCGAGCAGATGCAGGAAGTCGCGCGTGTGCTGGCCGAGATCGGGGCTTCGCAGGTGCCGCAGGTGCTGGTATTCAACAAACTCGATGCCATTGAAAAGGCCCACCGCCCGCACCATCTGCAAGATGTACAGGAGCTTGACGGGGTGCCGACGCACCGGCTGTTCGTGAGCGCGCGCACGGGCGAGGGGCTGGACGTCCTGCGCCAGCATCTGGCCCGGCTGGCCGCCAGCCCCCAGGTGGCAGGACGCCCGTCGGACTATTCCCTTTCGCTGGCCGAGGACGCAATATCGTTGGGCACAATCGAACCATGACATATAGAAGAACCGGGAACCTGAGATGAAATTCCAACCCCCCTTGATGTACCGGGCGGCCGTGTTGCACCGCATTCGCGGGATGTTCAACCTGAACGACTCCCGATGGGGCCGTGGCGACGACAACAAGTCCGCCGATGGCAAGCCAACGGACACGCCTCCCCAGGGTGAATCCCAGACACCGCCTCCAAGCGCGCAAGGCGGCCGCGGCCGTGGTCAGGGTCCTAATCAGGGCCCGCCGGATCTCGACGAACTGTGGCGCGATTTCAACCGCAAACTCGGCGGCCTGTTCGGTGGCAAACGCGGTGCCGGGCGTGGTGGCAATGGCGGCTCCGGGGGCGACAGCCCCGGAGGCTTCCAGCCGGACATGAAAAGCGCGGGGATCGGAGCTGGCCTGATTGCCGCAGTTGCAGTCCTGATCTGGCTGGGCACCGGCTTCTTCATCGTCCAGGAAGGCCAGCAGGCCGTTATTACCCAGTTCGGCAAGTTCAAGAACTCGGTGGGTGCCGGTTTCAACTGGCGCCTGCCCTATCCGATCCAGCGCCATGAACTGGTGTTCGTGACGCAAATCCGCTCGGTCGATGTCGGTCGCGACACCATCATCAAGGCTACCGGCTTGCGCGAATCGGCCATGCTCACTGAAGACGAAAACATCGTCGAGATCAAGTTTGCCGTCCAGTACCGGCTCAGCGACGCCCGGGCCTTCCTGTTTGAAAGCAAGAACCCGACCGATGCTGTGGTGCAGGCCGCCGAGACGGCGGTGCGCGAGGTGGTGGGCAAGATGCGCATGGACTCTGCCTTGTCCGAGGAGCGGGACCAGATCGCGGTGCGGGTGCGTGCACTGATGCAGTCCATCCTGGACCGCTACCAGATGGGCATCGAGGTGGTCGGCATCAATCTGCAGCAGGGCGGCGTGCGGCCACCGGAACAGGTTCAGGCGGCATTCGACGACGTGCTCAAAGCAGGCCAGGAGCGCGAGCGCGCCAAGAATGAGGCCCAGGCCTACGCCAACGACGTGATCCCCCGAGCGGTCGGCTCTGCTTCCCGCCTCAAGGAAGAGGCTGACGCCTACAAAGCCCGAATCGTGGCTCAGGCGGAGGGTGATGCCCAACGCTTCAAATCGGTGCTGGCCGAGTACCAGAAGGCGCCGCAGGTCACCCGCGACCGCATGTACGTCGACGCCATGCAGCAGATCTATGGCAACGTGACCAAGGTGCTGATCGACTCACGCCAGGGCTCCAACTTGCTGTATCTGCCGCTGGACAAGCTCCTGCAAAACCAGGGCACCGCCACTGATCCTGTCGCTGCAGCAGGCATGCCGGCGCCAACCAGCGGCAGCCCGGTGCTACCCGCCGGCGCGGCAGCCGACGCCCGCACCCGCGACACCACGCGTTCCCGTGAACGCGATACCCGTTAGGAATTTGCCATGAACCGGCTTGGTTTTATTTTTTCGACTCTTCTGCTCGCGCTGGCCATCGCCAGTTCGATGTTGTTCGTGGTGGACCAGCGCCAGTTTGGCGTGGTGTACGCGCTTGGTCAGATCAAGGAAGTGATCACCGAGCCCGGCCTGAATTTCAAGCTGCCGCCCCCGTTCCAGAACGTGTCCTACTTTGACAAGCGCCTGCTGACGCTTGACACGATCGACACCGAACCGATGCTCACCCAGGAAAAGCAGCGGGTCGTGATCGACTGGTACGTGCGCTGGCGCATCATAGAACCCAGCCAGTACATCCGCAATGTCGGCCTGGATGAAACCGCCGGTGCCAACCAGCTCAATCGCGTGGTGCGCAATGCGTTCCAGGAAGAAATCAACAAGCGCACCGTGAAGGAACTGCTGTCCACGAAGCGCGAAGAGCTCACTGCCGATGTCAAGGCCGAGGTGCTGGAAAAGGTGCGCGGCGAAAAGCCGTGGGGCATCGATGTGGTCGACGTGCGCATCACCCGTGCCGACTACGTGGACGCCATCACCGAATCCGTCTACCGCCGCATGGAAGCCGAACGCAAGCGCGTCGCCAACGAGTTGCGCTCGACTGGTGGCGCTGAAGGCGAGAAGATCCGTGCCGATGCCGACCGCCAGCGCGAGGTCACGATTGCCAACGCCTATCGCGATGCCCAGAAGATCAAGGGTGAGGGTGATGCAGAGGCGGCGCGCATCTATGCCGAGGCTTTTGGCCGCGACGCACAGTTTGCCCAGTTCTATCGCAGCCTGGAGGCCTACAAGTCCAGCTTCTCCAAGAAGAGCGACGTGATGGTGCTGGACCCTTCGTCTGATTTCTTCAAAGCCATGCGGGGCGGCGCTGCAGCCGTGCAAGCGCCCGGCAAAAAGTAGGGAGTGGGCAGCGAGACGCTCTGGCTGGCGCTGGCGCTGGTCCTGGTGATAGAGGGGCTGTTTCCCTTTGTGTCGCCAAGTGGCTGGCGGCGCATGTTCCAGCAGATCATGCTGCTGCACGATGGGCAGGTGCGTTTCTTCGGGCTAGCCAGCATTCTCGCGGGACTGCTCCTGCTGTGGCTGCTCGCATGAACGGTGGCAGTGGGATCGCCCGGTAAAATCCGCGTTTTAACAGCCACCGCATTCCATGTCTGCCTGGGTCCTGCCGGATCATATTGCCGATGTCCTGCCTTCCGAGGCGCGCCATATCGAGGAACTGCGCCGTGATCTGCTGGACATGGCCCGCTGTTATGGCTACGAGCTGGTCATGCCGCCCTTGCTGGAGCACCTCGAGTCGCTGCTGAGCGGTACCGGAGAGGCACTCGATCTGCAGACATTCAAGCTGGTCGATCAGCTTTCGGGCCGCCTGATGGGCCTGCGGGCCGATAGCACGCCCCAGGTGGCCCGCATCGACGCGCACCTGCTCAACCGCCGGGGTGTGACTCGGCTTTGTTATTGCGGTCCGGTTTTGCATACCCGCCCCGAAAAGCCCCATGCGACCCGTGAACCCTTGCAGTTCGGCGCCGAGATCTATGGTCATGCAGGCCTGGAGGCGGACCTCGAGATCCTGATGCTGGCGCTCGACTGCCTGCGTGTTGCGCATGTCGAGAAGCCCAGTGTGGACCTGGCCGATGCGCGCATCGTGCGCGCCTTGCTGGGGGCGGCCGCGGCCGACGTGCAGATACGGGTGCACCGCGCGCTGGCCGCCAAGGATGCCGAGGAATTACGCAATCTGACGCGCGACTTTCCCCCCGCTGTACGCAAGGGCCTGCTGGCGCTGGTCTCCTTGTACGGGGGTGTCGAGGTACTCGACGAAGCGCGCGCGGTATTGCCGGCTTTACCGGGCATCGACAGCGCACTTGCGGGACTGCAGTGGCTGGCCGGCCAACTGGGCGAAACCCGGGTTACCTTCGACCTGGCCGATCTGCGTGGCTACGCCTATTACAGTGGCGCGCGTTTTTCGGTGTTTGCGCCGGCGGCGAGCGATGCGCTGGTGCGTGGGGGCCGGTACGACGAGGTGGGCGCGATTTTTGGCCGCAATCGCCCGGCAGTCGGGTTCAGTCTCGACATCAAGGCGCTGGTCCGGTCGGCGGGGCCACGCGCCCTGCATGCAGCGATCCGGGCGCCCTGGGGCGAGCACGAAGACCTGCGCTGCGCCGTGGCCCGGTTGCGCGCAACCGGACAGACGGTCGTGTGCGTGATGCCGGGCCATGAAAGTGAAGTCGATGAGTTCCAGTGCGATCGCGAGTTGCTACAAGTTGCGGGGCAGTGGGTCGTGAAAGCCATTTGAGAAAAGCCCGATGAATACAATCAAAGGACGCAATGTCGTTGTCGTAGGAACCCAGTGGGGGGATGAAGGCAAGGGCAAGCTGGTGGATTGGCTGACCGAAAGCGCCCAGGGGGTGGTGCGCTTCCAGGGCGGGCATAACGCCGGCCATACGCTGGTGATCAACGGGGTCAAGACAGCGCTGCACCTGATCCCCAGTGGCATCATGCGCGCCGGCGTGCGCTGCTACATCGGCAACGGCGTGGTGCTGTCGCCAGGCAAGCTGTTCGAGGAGATCGAGGGCCTGGAGCGCGCGGGTGTCGAGGTGCGCGGGCGCTTGCGCATCAGCGAGGCCTGCCCGCTGATCCTGCCTTTTCATGTGGCCCTTGACGTGGCCCGGGAAGCGGCCCGTGAAAAGGGTGGCAATGCCAAGATCGGGACCACCGGGCGCGGGATCGGCCCGGCCTATGAGGACAAGATCGCGCGGCGTGCGCTGCGCGTGCAGGACCTCAAGTTCCCCGGGCGTTTTGCGGTCAGGCTGCGCGAATTGCTCGACCTGCATAACCATGTGCTGTCGACCTATCTGGGGTCCGCCCGATTCGAGTTCGGTGCCACGCTCCAGCCCTACATGCGCGACGGACTGGTGCAGTTCGATGCCGTGTACGACGAAGCCATGCGCCACGCGGAGTTGCTGCGCCCGATGATGGCCGACGTGTCGCGCGAGCTCAACGAGGCCCATGCCAAGGGTGCCAATCTGCTGTTCGAAGGCGCGCAGGGCACCTTGCTCGATGTCGATCACGGCACTTATCCCTATGTGACCTCCAGCAATTGCGTGGCGGGCAATGCCGCGGCCGGCTCGGGTGTCGGGCCAGGCATGCTGCACTACGTCCTGGGCATCACCAAGGCCTATTGCACCCGTGTCGGTGGGGGACCATTCCCGACCGAGCTCGACTGGCAAACTCCGGGAACCGCGGGCCACCACATGAGCACGGTGGGCGCCGAAAAGGGCGTCACCACCGGCCGCTCGCGCCGCTGCGGCTGGTTCGACGCGGCCCTGCTCAAGCGCTCGGCGCAGGTCAACGGGCTGTCGGGCCTGTGCATCACCAAGCTCGACGTACTCGACGGCCTGCCCGAACTCCTGCTGTGCACCGGCTATCGGATGGACGGCGAGTTTACCGACATCCTGCCGATGGGAGCCGATGACATTGAACGCTGCACGCCCGTCTATGAGGCCATGCCGGGCTGGAGCCAGAGCACCGTGGGTGTCACGCAATACGACGCCCTGCCGATTGCGGCCCGCCTGTATCTGCAGCGCATCGAACAGGTCACCGGCGTTCCGATCCACATGGTGTCGACCAGTCCGGATCGCGACCACACTATCATGATGCGCCACCCTTACCTCGCCGACTGAAGGACCCGAGCATGTTGACTGAAGACGGAAAACACCTCTATGTCAGTTATGACGAATACCACAACCTGATCGAGAAGCTGGCAATCCGGGTGCATCAATCGGGGTGGCAATTCGACACCATTCTGTGCCTGGCCCGCGGCGGCATGCGACCTGGCGACATCCTGTCGCGCATCTTCGACAAGCCGCTGGCCATCATGTCCACCAGTTCCTACCGCGCCGAGGCCGGCACCCAGCAGGGCAACCTCGATATCGCGCACTACATCACAACGCCCAAAGGCGAGATCGCCGGGCGGGTGCTACTGGTCGACGATCTGGCGGATACCGGCCACACCCTGAAGGCCGTGATCCACCAGTTGCGCAACAACTACAAGCCGATCAGCGAGTTGCGCAGCGCCGTGTTATGGACCAAAGGTGTCTCTACCTTCACCCCGGATTACTCGGTCGAGTTCCTGCCGACCAATCCCTGGATCCACCAGCCGTTCGAAGGCTACGACGCGATGCGCCCCGAACAACTGATGGCGAAATGGCGCATATGACCGCAGACTCCGAGCCGGGCACGGCCCCTGTCACCGGCCTTATTCACCACCCGTACGTCCCGCCCGGCAGCTTTTCTGCGCCCCAGCCGGGGGTGTTCAAGGCCTCCACGGTCTTTTTCGAGAACGTGGCTGCCATGCGCAGCATCGAGTGGAAGGACAAGACCGGCTATACCTACGGCCTGCACGGCACGCCCACGTCCTACCAGCTCGAAGAGCGCCTGTCCACCCTGGAAGGCGGCCTGCAATGCCTGCTCGCAACCAGCGGTCTGGCGGCCATTGCGGTGGTCTCGATGGCCCTGCTCAAGACCGGCGACGAAGTGCTGATCCCCGAAAACGCCTACGGGCCCGGCAAGGTGCTGGCTCTGGGCGAACTGCATGCCTGGGGCATTACGCATGCGTTTTACGACCCGATGGATCCGCAGGACCTCGCAGCCCGGATCACGTCGCGTACGCGCCTGGTCTGGCTCGAGGCGGCCGGATCGGTCACGATGGAGTTTCCTGATCTGGTTCGCATGGCCGAGATCTGCCGGGCTCGGGGGGTCGTATCGGCACTCGACAACACCTGGGGCGCCGGTATTGCGTTTCGGCCCTTTGACCTCGTGCCCTCGCGGCCAGGCGCCGTAGGTGTCGACATCAGTGTGCAGGCCCTCACCAAATATCCCAGCGGCGGTGGCGATGTGCTCATGGGCAGCGTGATCACCCGCGATCCGGCGTTGCACCTGCAGCTCAAGCTGACCCACATGCGCATTGGCCTGGGTGTCGGGCCAAACGATGTCGAAACGATCCTGCGCAGCCTGCCCAGCATCTACCTGCGTTACCAGGCCCACGATCAGGCTGCCCGTACGTTGGCGGCCTGGTGCCAGACCCGGTCGGAATTCGTCCAGGTCCTGCATCCTGCATTGCCTGGCGCGCCGGGCCATGCGCACTGGAAAACCCTGTGCGGGCCCCGAATCGGTTCTGCAGCCGGTCTGTTCAGCGTGATCGTCGATGCCCGTTTTGACCAGGGCCGGGTGGATGCATTTTGCGATCGGCTGCAACTGTTCAGGCTGGGCTACAGCTGGGGTGGGCCGATCAGCCTGGTGGTGCCCTACGAGCTGCGGTCGATGCGCCCTGCCTGGCCGGCCCATCTGGCATCCGGAACAGTGGTTCGTTTTTCGATCGGCCTCGAAGCGGTCGAGGATCTGCAGGCCGACCTGGTTCAGGCAATGCACTCGGCATTTTCCTGACGCGGTGTTTTCCAGACTAGCCCTGTGCGGCCGTTTCGGTTAACTTCGAGCACATGGCGGTTACCCCTCCTCCTGCCGCGCCGCAGCTAGGCACAACGACACCACTGCCGGATGCTGGGCCTGAACCTGCGCCCTACATCCCTCCGGCGCCGGAAGGGCCGCGCAAAAAGGTCCTAGCGCTACGCATGTCTGACCCGTTTCGGTGGCTGGTGCGTGGCTGGCATGACCTCACGGAGCATTGGGGCATCGGCATCTTCTACGGCATGTGCTTCTGGGCCATGGGCCTGACCATTGCGGCGGTCTTCCGCTCCCGACCGGAGTATGTGATGTCGATCGCATCGGGCTGTCTGCTGCTCGGCCCATTCCTGGCCATGGGCCTTTACGAGGTGAGTCGCCAGCGCGAACGGGGGCAGACGCCCCGGTTGTCGTCTTCGCTGACCTGTTGGGACTCCCACCTGCGCAGTGTCGGCATGCTGGTGCTGGTGCTGATCGTCCTTGAACTGCTGTGGGGCCGGGCGTCGCTGGTGGTGTTTGCGGTGTTCTTCAATACCGGCATGCCGTCCACCACGGGCGTGGTCGATGCGGTTTTCAATCCGCAGAACTGGGAGTTCGTGGCCGTGTACATGGTCGTCGGCCTGGCGTTCGCCAGCGTGGTGTTTGCGATCGCGGTGGTGTCCATCCCCATGATCCTGGACCGCGATACCGACGCCATTACGGCGGCTATCGCCAGTATGCAGGTGGTGTTGGAAAACGCCGGTGTCATGGCCCTGTGGGCGCTGATGCTGGCGGTGCTGGTGTTCGTGGCCTTGATCCCCTGGGGCTTGGGCCTGTTGCTGGTCGGGCCCCTGTTGGGCCACGCCAGTTGGCATGCTTACCGCGGTTCCATCCAGTGGCTGGATGAGCCAGACGCTGCATGATTGCGCCGTGCCAGTGTCGCAATCGGCGGTGGTGCAGCGCCCTTGCCGTCCCTCCCATGGTGCGCACGAACTGGTACAGTGGCACCAACTACCAGGAAATACAAATTGGCAACTCCCAACTACGGATACGAAAAGCGCCAGAAAGAGCTGGCCAAAAAGCGCAAGAAGGAAGACAAACTCAAGCAGAAGGCAGAACGCAAGGGTGCTGGCGACGGTCCAGGCGAATCGGGTCCGGGTGACGGCGATCACGCATCTCCCTCTGCGGCACCCGAAAGCGGCACGCCAGCCTGAGCAAGCTCCCGGGCTGAGGCCGCCGGCTCAGGCGTTGGGCGCCAGTTGCTGGGCCAACTGGTCCATCGCGGCTGCCGAGCGGTCCGCCGGCCGCAGTGTGGTGGCAACGCCAAAGTGCTCGAAGTTTCGAGCCATCGATTGCAGATAGACCGGGTCGTAGTGCCGATCGAGCAGATCCTGCACCACCTCCGACACCCGGCCGACGGCCACCAAGTCTTTCCAGGCCTGCACTGTGGCCTTCCCCTTGATCTCTGCCAACACATCCAGCCGCGCGCAGAAAGTCTGCGGATTGCGCACGAAAAAATCGTAATCCTCCAGCAACAGGTGGATCCGCTCACTATCGTCCAGCAGAAGGTTCAGGCAGGCGCTGCGCCGCATGGCCCCGATGAGGATCTCGGGTACCGCCACATTGCCGACCTTGCGGCTCTCGCTTTCGACAAACACCGGGCGCGCCGGATCGAAACGCCGCAGGCAGTTCCAGATGCGGGTATCAAATGCCTTTTGGCTCGGTTGCGCCTGCCCTGGCACAGCACCCAGCACCGAACTGCGGTGCACCGCCAGCGCTTCCAGATCGAGTACCTGCGCGCCGCGACGCTCCAGCGCCTGCAGCAGGCGGGTCTTGCCCGATCCGGTAGTGCCGCACACGACCCGCAAATCCAGCGCCAGCGCCAGGCGCGCGGTATCCGCCACCACGGCAGAGCGGAACGCCTTGTAGCCGCCCTCGAGAAGCGTAACCCGAAAGCCGATCTGACCCAGCACCAGTGACAACGCACCGCTGCGTTGACCACCGCGCCAGCAGTAGGTCAGCGGGCGCCACTCGCGGGGCTTGTCCATGACGTCTTGCGTGATGTGCTCGGCGATGTTGCGCGCGGCGATGGCGGCGCCCCGCTTGCGCGCCACGAACGGGTTGACCTGCGTGTAGAGCGTGCCTACTTCATGCCGCTCGGCATCGCGCAGCGAGGGCCAGTTCACGGCGCGAGGCAGGTGGTCCAGGGCGAATTCAGCTTCGCTGCGGGCGTCGACGATGGTGTCGAAACTGTCCAGCAAGGGCAGCAGCTCGACGGCGGACAGGCTGTTGACACTCATGCCGACGTGATGCCTGGCTGTGCAGCAGGGCGCCATCCTTGGGGCTTGCACGTCATCGGAGCAACTTGCGCAGTTCGGGCCATACGTTGGCGAGCATGATCGGGTGGGCCTCTTCCCTGGGGTGGATGCGGTCGGCCTGGAACAGCCGCGTAGCGTCCGGTATGTCGGCCACGTCCTTGAGCAGAAACGGCACCAGAGCGGCCTTGCGATCGCGGGCGACCGTGGCGAACAACGCCTCGAAGCGCCGCGCATAATCGGTGCCGTAGTTGGGCGGCACCTGCATGCCCACCAGCAGTACCCTGGCGCCGGCATCCTGCGAGGCGCGGGTCATCTTGTCCAGATTGTCCTGAGTCATCTGCAGCGGCAGCCCACGAAGCGCGTCGTTGCCGCCGAGCTCGATCACCACGTGGGTCGGCTGGTGCAATTTCAGCAAACTTCCCAGGCGCGACTGGCCACCCGACGTGGTGTCGCCGCTGATACTGGCATTGACCACCCGGGCCACCACGGATTCACTGGCCAGTTTGCGCTCCAGCAGCGCGACCCAGCCCGTGCCGCGGCGCAGGCCATACTCGGCGCTTAACGAGTCGCCGACCACCAGGATCGTGCGCGGTGCGGTAGCCGCCCAAAGCCCCAACGGAAGGCCTGCGGCAAGACTCGCGATAAAGTATCTTCTGTTCACATCAAAAGCCTTTCATGCAACCCAACAGTTCCCCTGCGATCATTGCGGTCGACCATGTCTTCAAATCGGTCACCGACTCGACCGGCACCCTCGACATTTTGCGCGATATCGATTTTGCGCTGGCCGCACGAGAGACAGCTGCGATTGTCGGGGCATCGGGTTCCGGCAAAAGCACCTTGCTGTCGATCATCGCTGGTCTGGATACCCCCACACGCGGTACGGTGCGCCTCGCTGGCCAAGACCTGTTTGCCATCGACGAGGACGCTCGGGCCGCATTGCGGGCGCAGAAGGTGGGCTTCGTGTTCCAGAGCTTCCAGCTCATGGGCAACCTGACGGCCCTTGAAAACGTCATGTTGCCTTTGGAATTGGCGGGACGCAGGGACTCGCGCAAGGCGGCCGGCGAAATACTGTCCCGGGTGGGCCTGTCGCAGCGACTTGGCCACTATCCCAAGGTACTCAGCGGCGGTGAACAGCAGCGTGTGGCGCTGGCCCGGGCCTTTGTCGTGCAGCCAGCCGTTTTGCTGGCGGACGAGCCGACCGGCAGCCTCGATTTCGCCACCGGCGAGACCATCATGCAATTGATGTTCGACCTCAATTCCGAGCTCGGCACAACACTGGTGCTGGTCACGCACGACCGCGGCATTGCCCAACGCTGTGCCAGGCGCATCACGATCGAGGCCGGGCGGCTGGTCGACGGCTGATAATCCGGGGATGTCATCCCCCAAAGTCCTGTTCGGATTTCACGCTGTCGGCGTGCGCCTGCGCACAGCGCCGGATTCGGTGCTTGAAGTCCATGTCGACGCCAGCCGGCGTGATGCGCGCATGCGCCAGTTCATCGAGCGTGCCACCGAAGCCGGTGTGCGTCTGGTCGAATCGGATGGCCTGCGCCTGTCGCGTCTGAGCGGTGGCCATGCCCACCAGGGGGTGGCAGCACGGGTCAAGGCGGTGGCACAGGTGCATTCGCTCGATGCATTGCTCGAGGATCTGGAGGCCGCGCAAGCCGGATTGCCGGCTGACGCGCAACTGCAATCGGCGCCACTGCTGCTGGTGCTCGACGGCGTGACCGACCCGCACAACCTGGGCGCTTGCCTGCGTGTCGCCGACGGGGCTGGCGCGCATGCCGTCATCGCGCCCAAGGACCACGCTGCAGGCATCAACGCCACGGTGGCCAAGGTGGCCAGCGGTGCGGCCGAGACCGTGCCCTATTTCATGGTCACCAACCTGGCCCGCACGCTGAACGAACTCAAGGAGCGCAACATCTGGGTCATCGGCACCAGCAATGCGGCCACCAGGACCCTGTACCAGGCCGACCTCCGGCGGCCGGTGGCACTGGTGCTCGGCGCCGAGGGCGCCGGCATGCGACAGCTGACGGCCAAGACCTGCGACGAACTGGTACAGATCCCGATGCGCGGCGCCGTCGAAAGCCTGAATGTCTCGGTGGCCAGCGGCATCTGCCTGTACGAGGCCGTGCGTCAGCGCGCTTGAACCAGGCTCAAGTCGCTTCGCGGCTTGCGGTATCCAAGGCATCGAGGTCCGCCGGCAGCAACTGCAGCCGGACTGCAGCCGCCAGATCTGCCAGCTGGTCCAGCGATGTCGCGCTCGCGATCGGCGAAGTGATGCCGGGGCGCGTCAGCAGCCAGGCCACAGCGACGACGCCGGGCCGGGTCTGGTGCCGATCCGCTACCGCATCCAATGCCGACAGGATGCGCAGTCCGCGCGGATGGAGGTACTTCTTGACGGTGTTGGTGCCCCGGGCGCTCTTGGCCGCGTCGGCAGCTTCGCGGTACTTGCCGGTGAGAAAGCCGGCGGCCAGAGCGTAGAAATTGATGACGCCGACATCCTCCTGCACACAGACGGCCTGCAGCGCATCCTCGAATACGGCGCGGTCGTACAGGTTGTAGAGCGGCTGCAGGCTTTCGTAACGGGCCAGACCGTGCCGCCGGCTGGTGTCGAGCGCCAGCGTCAGCCGCTCGGCCGAATAGTTGGAGGCGCCGATCGCGCGGACCTTGCCTGCGTGGATCAGGTCCGTGAATGCGCCCAGACTGTCCTCCAGCGGCGTGTCGGCGTCGTCGTCATGCGACTGGTACAGGTCGATGCAATCGGTCTGCAGGCGCTGGAGCGATGCTTCCACCGCCGCCCGGATGTAGGCCGGCCGCAAGCCCTTGCGATCCGGACCCATCGGCTTGCCGACCTTGGTGGCCAGCACGATGCGGTCGCGCTTGCCGGTGGCGCGCAACCATTTCCCGATCACGGTCTCGGACTCGCCGCCGGCATGGCCCGGCACCCATGCCGAGTAGACGTCGGCGGTATCGATGGCATTGAAGCCGGCATCCAGCCAGGCGTCGAGCAGCGAGAACGAGGTGCGTTCGTCAACGGTCCAGCCAAAGACGTTGCCGCCGAATGTCAGCGGCGAGACCTGCAGGCCGGAACGGCCGAGGGGCTTGAATTGCATGGGGAGCTCCGGGAGTAAAGGGGAAACGCGGGTTGCGTTGTGGGTCAGACCCCGCCCAGCGCACCCAGAACAGCGCCCGCGGCGAGCAGCCACAGCAAATGGATACGGGTGCGCCACACCAGCAAAGCCGCGACCACTGTCAGCGCCCACAGCGGGCCGTCACGTTGCGCGTCGGTATGGGCCGAGGATAGCAGCCAGGCCGTGGCGACCATGAGACCCACCACGATCGGTGCCATGCCCTGCTTGAAGGCGCGCACGGCACGCAACTCGCGGTTGCGGTGGCCCCAGCTGGCAGTCATGTACATCAGCAAGGAACTGGGGATCAGCATGCCACCCAGCGTGATGGTCAGGCCCAGCAGGGCCCAACCGTATCCGCCCTGGTTCAGGCCGACGTTCCAGCCCAGCAGGCCGACAAACAGCACATTCGGCCCTGGCGCGGCCTGCGCCAGCGCCATGCCGGATGAGAACTGGGCGTCGGTGAGCCAGACCCTTTCGCTCACCAGGTAGCGGTGCATCTCCGGCGCCGTGGTGACCGCGCCCCCGACGCTCAGCAGGGACAGGGTCAGAAAGTGCAGGAACATGGCGCTCCAATCTGAAGCGGTCAGCGCAAGGCTCATCGGCGGGCCTTTGCCTGACGCCGGGCCTCCACGCGCCCGATCTGGCGCCAGGCCCACAGGCAGGCCAGGCTGCCCAGGCCCAGAACGGCCCAGGCGAGTGGCAGTCGAAGCAGCGCGATCAGCAAAAAGGCGCCGACGCCGAGCGCGGTACATACCAGCGGGCCCATTGCGTTGTCGCGCAGGCCTTCGATCATGCGCAAGCCAGTGGCGGCGATCAGGCCAGCCACGACCGCCCCCATGCCGCGCAGGGCGCCCTGGGCCATGGGCAGATTGGAGATCCCGGAAAACAGCATGGCCAGCGTCAGCAGCACCAACAGCGGTGCGGTGAGGATGCCGGCGACCGCCACCATGGATCCGCGCCAGCCGAAGTACCGGTTGCCCATCAGGATCGACAGGTTGATCACGTTGGGCCCGGGCATGATCTGGGCCACCGACCATTCCTCGATGAACTCCTGTCGCGTCATCCACTGCTTGCGGTCGACCATCTCGCGCTGCACGATGGCAACGACACCGCCAAATCCCTGCAGCGCCATGAACGAACAGGACCAGAACAGGTCGGCCTTCGACGCTGGACGCCGGCGAACCGGAGAACTTCCGGCGACCGGGTCGAATGGGTTGTCGGGGGAGGGCATGCGCAGAATTATCACTGGAGGGGGCCATCGCCGCAGCCCGACCGTACGCTCGGCGATAGGGCTAACATAGGTTCTTCCACATTCTGCGCGGTGCGCTCGGCCGCTGCCATGCCGATACTCATCAACCTCGTCGCCACGCGCTGCATCGATGGCGACCATGCGATGCTGTTTCGCTGGTACAACGACCATGTCCATCTGCTGATGGGCTGCGAGACTCTGCAGGCGGCCACGCTGTACCGCCGCAACGGCGAATCGGCATCGGGTGCGCCTGAATACCTGTGCCTTTACGAGTTTGCCTCCCATGCAGGTTTCTTGGAGTTCGAGGGCAGCGACGCGCGGTCACGGGCTCAGGCCGTGGTGCGGGACGGTTGGGGCCGCACAGGGATCGAGATCATCCAGCGTACCCAGTTCGAGCGGCTCGGCCGTTTTGCCGGCGCAGCCACCGACAGCGTTTACCAGGTTGCGATTTTGTCGCTGGGGCCTGCTCCAGCGTCCGACATCGCACGCTGGATGAACGACCGCGTGCACGCCAGCGGGGGCGATGCGCCCGGCGAGCGGGCCTGGCACCGCGCCTGGGGTGCCAACGACGCGGGTGGCGACGCCCTGGTGCTGGCACAGGCGGGCGAAGCGCCTGCTGGCGGTGCGGCCTTCGACGCAGGGCAGGGCGGCCGGGCTGACCTGGACTTTGGCACACGACCCGTAATGCTAAGGCTGCGCTGGCAGGCCGCGTACCGCCGCTTGCGCCGCTGGGAGCGCTGAGCCCCGTCCTTGCGTGACCCCCGGCGTCTGTCAGCTTGCATCTGGCCGCCCGCTCCTGCAATGTCCCAAGCGCCGGCTCCGGCGCCTGCGCTTGGTGTGCCGCAGCTGCGCCTACGGTGAGGGTCAGCGCGGGCACGCTGCCTGGCCGCACCGTGATCACCCCGGCCGGGAATTCGAGGCGTCCTGGGCGAAGACACGGTGCAGCTGCTTGAGCGCGTCCCGCTGCACCATGCTCGGGTTGCATGGGCTTACGGTGGACTTGTCGCCGACGTGACCGATGCACAGTCCGTGCGCAGCATGCTGGAGCGCATCGGCACGCACTTCGGCCGGCTGGATGTGCTGGTCAACAACGCAGCCATCCGGCGCGAGGCTCCGCTTGGCGAATTGGCCAGTGAGGAGTGGCGCAACACACTGGTCGTGGTACTGGACGGCGCCTTCCATAGCAGCCAGGCGGCGCTGCCTTTTCTGCAACGCGCCGAGAACGGTGCCATCGTGAACATCGGCGGCATGACGGCCCATACCGGCGCCCGCGACCGGGTGCATGTGGTCACGACCAAGGCTGGGTCGGCCGGGATGACCCGCGCCCTGGCCCACGATCTGGCCGCGCATCAGGTAACGGTCAACTGGGTATCGCCCGGCATGATCGACACCGTGCGCCAGCGCGGCACTTACCTCGGCGGCTGAGCCAGCAAACTGTGCCAGGAACCTGCGCCCCGGCGTTGGGTCTCAGTAGGTCGGGGTGTGTCGGCGGATGCAGTCGACGACTTCCTCGCTCACCGCGAATCGTGGCCCGAAACGTTGCGCCAGTTGCCGCGAACGGCCCCGGAAAGCCTCGATCCCCATGCCATAGATGAATTGCATGGCACCCCCGGTCCAGGCCGGAAATCCGATGCCGAAGATCGAACCGATGTTGGCATCGTGTGCCGTGGTCAGCACACCCTCGCTGAGGCATCGCGCAGTCTCGACGGCCTGCCGGTACAGCAGGCGGTCTTTCAGGTCCTGGATGTCCCACGCCACCCCGGGCTTCTCGAAATGCGTCTTCAACCCGGGCCACAGTGTCTTGCGCGCGCCCTTCTCGGCCGGGTAGTCGTAGTAGCCACCGCCCCCCGCACGGCCGGTGCGCTTGAACTCCTTGACCATGCGCTCCACCAGCAGCTGGCCTGGATCAGACGCATACGGTTTGCCTTCGGCAGCGAAGTCGGCCCGGGTTTGCTCCATCACCAGCACGCTCAGCGACAGGGCGGTTTCGTCGTTGACCGCCAGCGGGCCGACGGGCATGCCGCACTGGATGCCGGCATTCTCGATCGCGGGCGCAGGAATGCCCTCGGACAGCATGATGGCGCCTTCGGTCACGAAGGTACCGAAGGTGCGGCTGGTGTAGAAGCCGCGCGAGTCATTCACCACGATCGGGATCTTGCCCAATGACTGCACGTAGTCGAAGGCGCGAGCCACCGTCTCGTCGTCGGTTTGCGTTCCGCGGATGATTTCCACCAGCTTCATCTTGTCGACCGGGCTGAAGAAGTGGATGCCGATGAACTTCCCGGGCCGCGTGCTGGCGCCCGCCAGGCCGCTGATGGGCAGCGTGGACGTGTTGCTGGCGAAGAAGCCGCCTTCGGCCAGCATCGGCTCGGCCTCGCGCGTGACGGCCGCCTTGAGCTCGCGCTTCTCGAACACCGCCTCGATGATCAGTTCGCAGCCCTGCAGGTCGCTGGCCTGTGCGGTCGGGGTGATGCGCGCCAGCAGCGCAGCCTGGTCCTGTGTGGCCATGCGGCCCTTGTCGATGCGGGCCTGGGTGAGCCTGGCGCTGTAGGCCTTGCCCTGTTCGGCCTTGTCCAGGCTGACGTCTTTCAAGACGGTCGTGATGCCGCGGCTGGCCTGCGCAAAGGCAATGCCGGCGCCCATCATGCCCGCGCCCAAGACGCCCACGCGCGTCGGCTTGAAGCGCGCCACACCCTGGGGGCGGGACTGGCCGGACTTGATCGCGTTCATGTTGAAGAAGAACGTGTTGACCATGTTACGCGCCACCGGGCTGACGATCAGCCGGGCGAGGTAACGCGTCTCGATGCGCAGCGCGGTGTCGAAATCGACCAGTGCGCCTTCGACCATTGCCGCCAGCGCGTACTCGGGCGCCGGGTACAGGCCGCGGGTGTTTTTCTTGATCATCGCGGGTGCAACGGCCAGCGCCTGGGCGATCTGCGGGTTCGAGACACTGCCACCGGGCATGCGGTAGCCCTTTTCGTCCCACGGATGCTGCGCCTGCGGATGGGCAGCAATCCACTCCAGCGCAGCGGCACGCAGTGCGCCGGCATCCGGCACGAGTGCGTGCACCAGGCCGACATCCAACGCCTCGCGCGGGCTGCACAGTCGGCTTTCCAGGATGTAGGGCTGTGCCCCCATGAGGCCGAGCAGCCGGGTCATCTTGGTGATGCCGCTGGCACCCGGGATCAGGCCGAGCGTGATCTCGGGCAGCCCGAGCTGGATCTTGCGGTCGTCCACCGCGATGCGGTGGTGGCCGACCAGTGCCAGCTCCCAGCCGCCGCCCAGTGCCGTGCCGTTGATGCAGGTGACCACCGGCTTGCCCAGGGTTTCGAGGGTGCGAAAGTTCTTCTTGGTCTGCTCGATCTCGCGAAACACCGCCGGTGCATCGGCGGGCGTGAGGCGCATCGTGCCCTTGAGATCTGCGCCGGCAAAAAAAGTGCTCTTGGCCGACGCCAGGATGATGCCCTGGATGACATCCCTGTCTTGCACTACGCGGGCGGTGACGGTGGTCAGGTCCTCCTGCCAGTCGCGGCACATGGTATTAACTGGTGAGCCCGGCTCGTCGAACGTGAGGGTGGCGATGCCGCCTTCGAGTTGGTAACGGATGGTCTTCATCAGATGCGCTCGACAATCGTTGCAATGCCCATGCCGCCGCCCACACACAGCGTGGCCATGCCGTAGCGCAGCTGTCGCCGGTGCAACTCGTCGATCAGGGTGTTGAGAATCATGGCGCCGGTGGCGCCCAGCGGGTGGCCCATCGCAATGGCGCCGCCATTCACATTGACCTTTTCATGCGGCACGCCCATCTCCTTCATGAAACGCATCGGCACGGCGGCAAAGGCCTCGTTGACCTCGAACAGGTCGATCTGGTCGATGGTCATGCCGGCCTTGGCCAGTGCCTTGCGGGCGGCCGGCATCGGGCCGGTGAGCATGATGGTGGGGTCGGCGCCGCTCAAAGCGGCGGCCACGATGCGCGCCCGCGGCGTGAAGCCGTGGGTCTTGCCTGCGGCCTCGGAACCGATCAGGATCGCCGCTGCGCCATCGACGATGCCCGAGGAGTTGCCGGCATGGTGCACATGGTGGATACGCTCGACCTGCGGGTAGCGGGTGAGCGCAACCTGGTCGAAACCCATCGCGCCCATCGCCTCGAAGGCCGGTCGCAGCGATGCCAGGCCCTGCAGCGTGGTGTGCGGCTTGATGAATTCATCGTGGTCCAGCAGGGTCTGGTCGAGAAAGTCCTTGACCGGCACCACCGAACCCTTGAAAAAGCCGGCGTCCCGGGCCCGTGCCGCTCGTTGCTGGCTCTCCAGGGCGAAGGCGTCGACATCGTCCCGCGTAAAGCCCTCCAGGGTGGCGATCAGGTCGGCACCGATGCCCTGCGGCACGAAGGCGGTGGCGCTGTTGGTTTCCGGGTCCTGGGCCCAGGCGCCGCCGTCCGAACCGAGGGGTACCCGGCTCATGCTCTCGACACCGCCGGCCACGACCAGGTCTTCCCAGCCCGAGCGCACCTTCTGGGCTGCCATGTTCACCGCCTCCAGCCCGGAGGCGCAGAAGCGGTTGAGCTGTACACCGGAGCAGCGGAAGTCCCATCCGGCCTTGAGTGCGGCCACCTTGGCAATCACCGATCCCTGTTCGCCAATCGGCGACACGACCCCCATGACCACGTCGTCGACCTGCCCGGTGTCGAAGTCGTTGCGCCGCTGCAGCTCGGTCAGTACGCCGGCCAGCAGGTTGACGGGCTTGACCTCGTACAGGCTGCCGTCTTTCTTGCCCTTGCCGCGCGGGGTGCGGATGGCGTCATACACGAATGCTTCGCTCATGGGGTGTCTCCTGAAAGTTCGCAGCGAGTATATTCATCCCATGATTGCGCGCACCTTGTTCAGCCCCGACCACCAGGCTTTTCGCGACAGCTACAGTCGTTTCTGCGAGCGCGAGATCGCGCCCTTTCACGATGCCTGGGAGGACCAGGGGTTTGTCGACCGCGAGGTCTGGCGCAAGGCCGGGGCCAACGGCTTTTTGTGCACCACCATGCCCGAGGCGTATGGCGGGGCGGGGGCCGACCGCGTGTACGCGGTGGCCGAGATGGAAGTTACCGCCGAAGCCGGCCACACCGGTATCGGCTTCAGCCTGCACAACAACATCGTCGCGCCCTATATCGAGCGCTACGGCACCCACGAGCAGAAGCTGCGCTTCCTGCCGCCGATGGCCCGCGGCGAGATGATCGGTGCGATTGCCATGAGCGAGCCGGCCGCCGGCTCCGACCTGCAGGGCATCCAGACCACCGCCCTGCGCCAAGGCGACGGCAGCTACCTGCTCAACGGCAGCAAGACCTTCATCACCAACGGCTGGCACTCCGACCTGGTCATCGTGGTCGCCAAGACCGACCCGTCGGCCGGCGCAAAAGGCATCAGCCTGCTGCTGGTCGAGCGCGGCATGGCCGGTTTCGAGAAAGGCCGCCGGCTCAAGAAGCTGGGACTGAAGGCGCAGGACACATCCGAGCTGTTCTTCGACCAGGTACGGGTCCCGGCCGGGAACCTGCTTGGCGGGCCGGCGATGGAGGGCCAGGGATTCGGCTGCCTGATGCAGGAGCTGCCCTGGGAGCGGCTGCAGATCGCGATTGGTGCTGTGGCCGCGTCGCAGGCGGCGATCGACCGTACGGTGGTCTATGTGAAAGAGCGCAGGCTGTTCGGCAGCACCGTGGGGGCCTTCCAGAACACGCGCTTCACGCTGGCGCAACTGCAGACCGAGGTGCAGATTGCCCGCGTGTTCGTCGACAAGTGCCTCGAGCTGGTGGTGCAGGGCACGCTCGACACGGCGACGGCCAGCATGGCCAAGCTGTGGTGCAGCGAGCTGCAGTGCAAGGTGATGGATGAATGCCTGCAGCTGTACGGCGGGTACGGCTACATGTGGGAGTACCCGATCGCCCGTGCCTATGCCGATGCCCGTGTTCAGCGCATTTATGGCGGCACCAACGAGATCATGAAAGAGGTGATCACGCGCTCCATGGGGCTGGGCAGCAAGTAGCTGGGGCGCCAGGCGCTACCAGGCGAGCGGGTCAACACAGTAAAAGCGGCGCAGCTCGTCGAACAGGCCGGGGTGTTCCTGGGCCAGCCGACCGGGCTGCAGGAAAAAGGCCTCCGACACCACGGCAAAGAATTCGGCCGGATTGGTGGCGCCGTAGCTGTCCAGCACACCGCTCAGCCCCTGGGCGGCGCGCTGTTGCAACTGCGCGAACTCGGCGCCCAGAACGTGGCTCCAGCGTGCATAAGCCTGCGCCGACCCCAGCTCGGGCGCGCCATTGGCAGCGCCGGTTTCCTGGTCGAGCTGGTGCGCAAATTCATGGATCACCACATTGCGACCGGCGTCGGGATTGGCGGCGTCGTGTGTGACATCTTGCCACGACAGGATCACCTGCCCCTGGGACCACGACTCACCCGCGAGGACCTGCCGCATGCTTTGCAGTAAGCCATTGCCGTCGGTGTGGGCGCGGTCGACGACGAACGGGCCGGGATAGACCAGAATCTGGCGCAGGCCCGGGTAATACGCGTCGGGACGGTTGAGCAAGGGCAGGCAGGCCAGGGCCGCGACGGTCACGCGGATCTCGTCGGTAATGGCGAGGCCGGCGCAGCCGATGAAGGGCTTTTCTGCCAGGAACACCTGGATGTGTTGCTTGAGCTGGATCTGCAGGTCAGCCGGCAGCCGCTGCAGCAAGGGCACGCGCTGCTGCAGGATGCGCCGCCATGGGGCCGGGAATGGCAGTTGCCGAATGCGGCTGCGCCATCTCCGCCGCCACCACGGCTGAGCCAGCAGTACCGCCACCAGCAGCAAGGATGCAGCAACGAGAAGGATGAAAGGCAAAGGCGAATCCATGCAGGTAAGGGCTGATGTGCAACTGGGAGTCTTTCGCCGAAATTCAATGCCGCTTTCCTGCACTGTGAAATCCTGCGCGAGGCCGGTGCGCCGACAGCCTCGAGCAGGTGCTGACCGACAGCCTGAATGCAGCCCTGCAGTGGCTGGAGCAGCACCGCGCAGATCCGTCGCACCGCGCCTGAGATCGCGCTCAGCAGGCCAACTGGTCGGCCAGGTCGAGGACATCCTGCGCGTGCCATGAGTTTGCGGCGACGGCCGATACGTCCTTGGGTCGGGCCATGCCGAATTCGTGTGGCCGCTCGATGTAGGCAGTCTGCAGACCGCAGTCGCGGGCCGCGGCGAGGTCGTCGTGGTGCGCTGCGACCAGCATCACCTGCTGCGGCGCCAGGTCGAACACCCGTGCCACGCCCAGGTAGGTCACCGGGTCCGGCTTGTAGGCGCGAAACACCTCAGCCGACAGGATGCAGTCCCAGGGCAGGCCCGCGCGTTTGGCCATATTGGACAGCAAGCCCAGGTTGCCATTGGACAAGGTGCAGATCGTGTAACGGCCTTTCAGCCGCAGCAGTCCCGGCACGACGTCGGGCCAGGGATCCAGCCGGTGCCAGGCCTTGTTCAGATGCCGCTTCTGTGCCTCGGTGAGCTGCGTCACGCCGAACTGGACCAAAACGCCGTCGAGGATCATGCGGTGCAGGTCGTCGATCAGCGTCCAGCCAAGCACGCCGGTCACGACATGCTGCATGGCCGGTTGGTAGCCTGCACGCCAGGCCAGCGCGAAGGCACTGGCATCCACCTCCGGCAGCATCTGCTCCACCTCGCGCTGGATTCCGCCATGCCAGTCGACGATTGTGCCGAAGACGTCGAAGGCGAGAACCTGTGCCTGCTGCTGCATGTGCATCCTTCCTTGGGGACCAACGCGGTGTCCGGGGCAGGCCGGATGGTACGACGATCCGACCTGACGCCACCGCAGGAAGCCGCCTCAGCGCTGGCAAGGCCAGCCCGGTTTGGCTACACTGGGCCCCAGCTGCCTTGCGCAGTCCACCAGGAGTTGCCATGAAGCCTGTCATCGATCTGCTCAAGAATCGCGCGCCGACCATCTTTCAGGTGGCGCCTGACGTGACGGTGTTCGATGCGCTGCAACTGCTGGCCGATCACGGTGTGGGGGCGCTGCTGGTCATGGACGGCGGGCACCTTGTCGGTATCTTCTCGGAGCGCGACTACACGCGCAAGGTGGCACTGCAGGGCCGCAATTCCCGCGACACACTGGTTGTCGATATCATGACTGCCAAGGTCGTCGCCGTGCCGCCGAACACGGGCACCCGCGACTGCATGGCCCTGATGAGCCAGAACCACTTTCGCCATTTGCCGGTGGTCGACAACGGCCGAGTGCTGGGCATGATCTCGATCCGCGACATCATGGACGACATCATTGCCGACCACGAACTGACGATCTCGCAGCTGCAAAGCTACATCAACAGCTGAGCGTGCGGCGCTGGCCGGGCTTTTCAGGAGGATACGCGCCAGCCGGGCTGGTCCCGGTCAAGTAGCCGCTTGATCGACGCAAAGAACAGGTCGCTTTGCTGGCGTTCACCACGGGCCTGCTCTGCCGTGCTGCGGCAAACAGCCTGCGGAATGCTGTGCAAGGGCTGGCCACCGGCGACTTGCGTTGCCAACAGCTGGTGCTGGCACGCACGCTCGAGGTAGTACAGGTCGTCGAAGGCCCAGGCCATGGTCGGCCCGACAACGGTGACACCGTGGCTGGCCATGAAGAGCACGTCACGGCTTTCCAGACGCTGCGCAATGTGGCGGCCTTGGGCTTCGTCCAGCACCACACCGTCATAGGTGTCGTCGTAGGCCACACGGTCCCAGAAACGCAAGGCATTCTGGTGGCACCAGGCCAGCCGGCCGCCCTGAACACCGGTGATCGCGGTGGCATGCGGCATATGGGTGTGCAGCACAACCTTGGCATGGGGCTGCAGGCGGTGGATCCAGGAATGGATGAAAAACGCAGTCGGCTCCAATCGGTGCCGCCCCTCCAGCACCTCGCCCTGGCCATTGATGAGTAGCATGTCGGACGTGCGCACCTCGCTCCAGTGCAGGCCCTGCGGGTTGACGAGGTAGCGATCCAGCGCGACCTCGATCGAGAAATGGTTGCAGACGCCCTCGTTCAGTCCCAGATGCGCGGCCCAACGCAGGGCCGCCGTCAGGTCTTCGCAGGCTTTGGGATGGTCATTCATGGGCTCTATCCTACACATCCGCCGCCGCGGCCGTCCGCATGGGGGAGGGGCGCGAGGTTGCCCGCTGGAGCACGCTGGTCAACCCCGGTACGCGCATACCGGCGTTGCTCGTTCGAGATGCTGGTGTTCTTTCGCGTGATGCAGGGGCTGGCTGCCGGGCCGATGGTGCCGCTGCCGCAGATTCTGCTGCTGTCCAGCTACCCCGCTGCCGTGGCTGGCACGGCACTGGCGTTCTGGGGTGTGACGACCCTGGTGGCGCCCGTGTTGGGGCCGCTGCTGGGCGGCTGGATCACCGACACGGATTTCGTGGCCCTGGATCTGCTAGATCAATGTGCCGGTGGGCTTGTTGGCGGCGGCGGTCACCTGGAGCATCTACCGCCGGCGCGAGACTCTCCGGCGCAAGCTGCCGATCGACACCGCCGGCCTGTCGTTGCTGGTGTTGTGGATGCGATCGCACCTTTCGAGCGAAACCGATTTCGCCCACATCCTGGTTCCGACCCTCCTGCAGGGTGCAGCGACCGCTTTCTTCTTTATCCCGCTGACCACCATTGCGCTGGCCGGCATCGAACGCGAGCGCCTGCCGGCGGCTGCCGGCCTGAGCAACTTCGTGCGCAACATGGCTGGCGCCATGGGCACCTGGATTGCGACCACGCTGTGGGAAAGCCGGGCCGCCATGCACCATGCCCATCTGACCGAGCTGCTGAAGGGCCAGGGCGCATTCGCCTGGACGATCGAGGGCCTGCGCGCCAGCGGGCTGAGCGAACAACAGGCGCTGGCGCAGATCAACCGCATGATCGACCAGCAGGCCTACACGCGCGCAGCCGACGACATCTTCCTGGGCTCGGCCGGTGTATTTGTGATGATGATCGCGCTGGTATGGTTGACGCATCGCCCGGCGCGGGCTGCCAGCGGGAGCGCCAGGCCTCCCGCTGTGCCCTCCGAACACTGAGCCGGCTGGCTACGGGTCAGGTCGCCAGGTCGGCAAGTGCGAGGGGCAGTTCGCGCAGCTGGGCGCCGAATGTGTCCTTGAGCGCGATGCGCAGGGCGCGTGCCGACCAGTCGATGTCGATGCTGGCGTAATGGTTGCTGCGCACCAGATCGCCGATACGGTTCGGGTCGTCCTCGCTGGCCTGCGCCCAGGCGTGGGTCATGCCGCTGGACGTGACCTCGTACAGGGGGTAGCCGCCGGCTGGCTGGTGGCGATAGAACGCGCCGACATGCCGGTCGCCTGACAGGAACACCACCCCGTTGGCACGTGTGTGCCCGATCAGGTCCAGCAGGCGCTGGCGCTCCCGTGGCAGGTTGCCCCAGCATTCCCAGCCATGGCCTTCGGCCAGCACCTGCACGCCCGACACGATCAGACGCAGATCGGCGCTCTGGCGCAGTTGCTGCTCGAGCCAGGCCCATTGCGCATCGCCCAACAGCGTCTTGGCGGGGTCCGGGTCGGGTAGGTAGCGTTCGCGGCCGGGCGCCATCGGCTGGTCGGTGCGCCGCAGGGCTGCGCGGAATGTCCGGCCATCGAGCAGGATGATCTGCACCTGGCGCCCGGTCGGCCCCACCCGTAGCGCATGGTAGACGCCGGGTCGCGCGCGACGCGGATCGTCGGCACCGGCGCCCCAGAAGGCCAGGAAGGCGTCCTTGGAGGCCTCTTGTCCGGTAAACCCGGCACCGCCGTCGTTCAGCCCGTAGTCGTGGTCATCCCAGGTCGCCAGGTGGGCCACGGTGCCGCGCAGGCGCGCAAAGCCCGGGTTGGCAGCCAAGGTGGCGTAGGCCTGCTCGAGCTTCTCGCGTGACCAGGGGGCGGTGCTGGCATACACGTTGTCGCCGCCAAAAATGAACAGGTCCGGCCGCTCGTCCAGGATCGGTGCCCAGATCGGCTGCAGTCGGGTCTGGTCGATGCACGAGCCGAAAGCGATCCGGCGCAATGCGCCACTCGGCAAGGCCGGCATCGCACCGATGCCGGCCGGAGCAGTCACCTGGACCGGCGCCTGCATGCAGCCGGCCAGCGGGCCGACCACCACAACTGCGCCCAGGAAGGTCCTACGCTGCATGGTTCAGGCGCCAGGCGGCCAGGTCGATGTCGGCGTCCAGCGGGAACAAGGGGCGTGGCACGCGCAGGTAGGGCAGGGCCGCGTAATTCGGCGAGCACAGGGCGCCGCTGTCGCAGACCACCACCTTGCCAGCGATGGGCTCGAATGCGGCACGGAAATGCTGCATCGACTTGAGCGCCACCACCTTGCACGTGGCCGGCTGGATGCCGAACGCGGTGAACTGCGCCAGATCCAGGATCTGGGCCGGCAGCGACACCACCAGGATGTCGATGCCGCCGACCCGCAGCACGGCTGTGGGGCCCCAGGTCTTGTCCAGCCCGCCCGTCATCGGACCGTCGGCAAAATAGCGACCATCGCTCTTGAGTACCACGGTGGCGGTCAGCTCCAGCGGCCCGCCACCGAGCCGGGCGTCGGTCTTGCCGCCCAGCCGCACGCGCGCGGTCGCACCCAACGCCACCGACTGCAGCTGCGCAACGGTCTGCGGATCGACGATCGGGCCAAAGCAGGCCGCGCCGACGCTTGCATCCAGCATCGCCAGCAGCAAGGCGGTGGCGTCACCGTAGGCGCCACCGCCGGGGTTGTCGGAGTAATCGGCGATGACCAGCGGCCCCCTGGTACCAGGCCAGTCCCGTGCGAGGGCGGCAGCCTCGTCGACTTGCAGAAAGTGGTTGATGCGGTCGTGGCGCCGGGCCCAGATGTCGTTGGCAATGGCCTCGGCGAAGCGCCGGTGTGCGGCCATGTCGCCCTGCGCGGTGACCAGGACGGTGGGGCCGATTTCGGCGATGTCGGCCCGCGCAAAACCGGCGTTGATGCTGACGGCGAATACATCGCCGTGTTGCTCGTAGGCACGTGCCTGCGCCAGGCGGGGAAGCATCGCGCCGACGTCGGTGCGCCCGCCATTCACCTCGTCGAGCATTGGCAGGGCGACGCGCAGTGTGCGCGGTCGGATCTCGCCTGCCATCGTGCGCTGCAGGAGGTGGCCGGCCTGCAGGCCGGTGCGGCGCATGTCGATATGCGGGTAGGTGCGGTAGGACACGATGATCTGGGCGTATTCGCACATCTCTTGCGTCACGTTGGCATGCAGGTCCAGCGTGATGGCGATCGGCAGCTCGGGGCCGACCACCGCCCGCAGGCGGCGCAGCAACTCGCCCTCGCCGTCATCGTGTTCCTCCGTCACCATGGCGCCATGCAGGCCCAGCAAAATGCCGTCCAGGCGGCCCTGCTGCTGCCGCGCGGCCTCCACAATGGCGCCGGCCAACCGCTCGAAGGCGTCGCGCGCAATGCGGCCGGCGGGTTGCGCGATGGCACTGAGCACATGCTGCAACTCCCAGCCATGCGCCCGCGCAGCATCGGCAAAGCCGGCCAGTTCGGTGTTCGAGTTGCCGCGCGCCGCGATGGCTGCATCGTGGCCCAGGAACAGGTCCTGCGCCTCGAACTGGGCGTAGGCCGTGGGGCGAATGCTGAACGTATTCGTCTCGTGGGCGAATTCGGCGCTGAGAATGCGAAACGCGGGCATGCGGGCCTTGGATGTGGAGGGAGTCAGGAATTCTAGGTGCGCGCCGCGGGGTGCGATTCGAAGTGATGTGGTTCCAGCCGCGTGGTGATAGTGGGTGGCCCGGTCGCTTTGCCACGCGTCGTTGGTGCGGTTGACCCGTAGGGTCCGCATGCTCTCGGCGGTGGCGGCCGTCCTCCATGCGCCTGGCAGTGTGAGTCGCTTTTGCACAACGTAGCGGTGCGCAGGTCGACCGGGAACTGCCTCTGGCCCATTCGTACCGGCCGGTGCCGCGAGGAATCGAGTCATTGCTGGTTGGCTGAACGACCCCCAACTTGTGTTGGACACCGCACAGACGGACCGTGGGCGAGCCCAAAAAATGGATTCCTGCGCCCGGTGCCGACGCCGTGGCAAATGCCCAGGAGGACACACCGTGAACCCAGCTTCTGTATTACCGACGGACCTCGCAGACCGCCAAGTGCGAGCCATGTGGATGCCACGGGACCAACCCCTGCCGTCGCAGCGTACACCGCGTCTCGAAAGCGCGGTCTGGGGAGCATCTCCTGCATTCTCCGACAGTACGCAGCAAGCGCGGCAATGTGCCCATTGGCCGCTGGATGGTGCCCTGCATATTCAGGTTGCGGCCCACCTGCTGAGGGGCCTTGCAGAACCTTGGCGCGCTGGCGGACACCTGGAGATGACCCGGTCCTGGCGGGCTGGCTGTATTGACATCGACAACCCCGGGTCCGATGCGCCAGGCGACGCGCGGGTAGACGGGCCAGCCACGTTCCGGGCTGAATTGCGCGCGCAGAAGCGAGTCCTGCGGGCTTTGGCGGATGACTTTGCAACCGTCAGCGCGTGGCTCTGTGGCGCGGCGGGCGCCAGCCTGGAGGCGGTAAGAGCTGCCCGCCAGCGCCTGGGCATCTCGGTGTCGACGGCCGAAAGCCACCGGGTGATCGCCAAGGACTGGCTGGCCGCCGACATGAACGCGCTGATCGCCAGTGTGATTCGCCGGGCCATCGGTGTACTGGATCGTCTGGACTCCAACGCGGACGCCAATGAAATCGACCCGGCCGCCCAGCGTGCCAGTGCGCGACTGCTCTGTCTGGCTGCCGAGAAGCTCGACCGCGCGGTGTCACTGTGCTGCGACGCTGCCCTCTTCGCCGAGGAGGTCGACCAACGCTGGAAACAGATCCACGACCAGGTTACGGAAGCCCTGGCACCGTCTTCCAGCTGAGGTTTCGACCCGGCGTGCCGCGTCGATCGCTTGTGGTTGCAGGCCTCCGCAACCGCCACTGGCGAGTGCGCAGCAGCAACGTCCGGCAAGGGCAACCCTGCCAGCCGCAATTCATCGATCAACCTACCCAATACCGGAGCCTGCGCAATGATGCGATACGAAGGGAATACGGCAATGAAGTTCCGGGCGAAGGCTGTGGTCTCACCGAGACGCCCGAGCCGTACCAGGCACACGATGCTGAGCAGACACGATGGTGTGTGGTTGGGGTAGACCCCCAGCGCGCGCTGTGCAAAGGCGAGACCCTGGGGATAGTCGCCCAGCAACACATGGGCACCCTCCTGGCCCGCCAGAGGCATCACGCTGAGCGGGTCGAATGGAGAGAGCCTGAGCGCCTGCTGCGACAGCGCAATCGACTTGTCACTCAGGCCGGCCCAGGTCGCAATCACAGAACCATGGCCGTGGGCGTGGGCGGAACTGGGATGGATGGCAATCGCCTCGTCGATCATCTCCATGGCGCCGCCATAGTCCTGGGTTGCCAGCGCCACCGCGATGGCGCCATGGACCAATGTTCCGGCGTCTTCGGTCTGGGACGACCGTACCGCCTGTGCATGGCGTCGCATCGGTGCGATGAAGTCCGCGGGCATGCTCCCCTCCCACAGCGATTTGGCAAAATAGCACCAGGCAGCGACGCCATGGGCTTCGGCATAAACAGGATCCTTCGCCAGGGCATGGCCCACGTATTGCAGCGCCAGATTTCGACCTTCGGGCCTGGGGTCGAACATGTGGGCCAGCGCACGCAGATAAAAATCATAGGCTGCCAGATCGTCCGGACGCTTGCGCGATCCGGACCCTTGCCGCGGCCTTGCGCACGGTACCTTCGACAAGGTAGCGCACACCCAGTCGCTGCCCGGTCGCCTGCGCATCCACCCGGTCGTCACGGAACTGGAAGCTGGAGTTTCGGGCAATCACGAACAGTGATCTCATCCGTGCCAACCCCGTCAGCAGATCCTCGGCGAGGCCGTCGGTGAAATACGCCTGCGCCGGATCGCCGCTCAGATTGGCAAATGGCAGCACCGCAATGGAGGGCTTGTCGGGCAGCGCCAGCGCAGCGCCTTCAGTGGTGCGGCCTGCACGCGTCTGAACGGTCCCGAGTGCAGCGACACGGTAGACCCGCACCGTGTCTGCGATGTTCTTGACCGCCTGCTCGCCCTGGTCCTCGAAGGACGCATCGACCTTGCCCTTGACGGCGATCCTGACCGAATCCGACACCGTGATGCCGCCCGGTTCGGCCAGCCCATCCAAGCGCGCCGCAATGTTGACGCCATCCCCATAGACCGTGCCATGAGGCTTCTCGATCACATCGCCCAGGTGCACGCCGATACAAAAGCGCATGCGGCGATCTTCGGGCATCGCGTCCGTTTTCACCTGCAGTTCCTGTTGCACGGTCAGCGCGGCGTTGACCGCACCCGTGGCGGTCTCGAGCACCGGCAGCACCGAATCCCCGGCCATGTCGATGACGCGGCCCTGGTTGGCCTCGATGCGGAATCTGAAAACCGCGCGCGCAGCATCGAGCATGGCCACAGTGGCGCGGTCATCGTTTGCCATCAGGCGCGAGTAACCAGCGCCATCCGCAGCCAGGATCGCCGCCAACCGGTGTCTGAGATCGCTATTGCGCATCGGTATCGCCCCCTCCCCGGGGCACCGTCCAGCATGACGCCACCTGAAGAGGTCTGTCTTGCGCGTACTTGCTTTTTGGCCCGTGGGCCATCGTGACGGCCCCAGGTATCTTCATGCAGGCGCGAAAGATAGCCTGCACAAGTCCATGCTAGGACACCGGTGGCACGCGGACCCTTACCTTTTTCAACACGCCGTCGGGGCCAAACAGGATGACAAATTCGGTCTTGTCGCCGGGCCGGCTGCCAGCGATATTGCCCCGGTAAACCCAGACCTCGTAACCACTGTCGAACTTGACGACGGTGGCCTTGCCAAGCGCGGCGAGAATTTCTGCTTGGGTGCTGCGTCCTGGCGCTATGGCGTCGCGGGCGTCCTGCACCGAGAGGGTCTTTTCGTGGAACAGCGGCACGGTATCCACCCGGCCAAACCACAAGCCCGCCGGTCCGGCGCATCCTGCGAGCAGCAGCATGATCGCCGCCAGCGGTAGCGCCAAGGGCCGCCGCGGCAAGCCGGATTTTTTCGTCGGCGCCCTGTTCATGGGCTGTCGTCCATGGTGTCGAACTCGACCAGGGTGTCGTCGGGCCAGCTGCGGTCGCCCAGCGGCATGAAATAGGTGCGGTCCACCAGCAGCTCGCAGTCGCAGCCAGACCTGTCCTCGTCGTCGCGCTCCTCGCTCGCGCCACCGTAGAGCCGGTTGATTGGCAGGGTTTCCCTGCGCGCGCCGTGTACCAGCGTCACACCGAACAAGGGCCGGTCTGCGAAAAACAGGTATTGGGGGTCCACCTTGTCGCAATACGCAGGGGTGTTGACGAAGGCGCTCACCAGCGCGCCGGCGATCCGGCCGACGAGAGACACGCTTTCTGAAATCAGGCCCGCCTCCATGCCAACCCGGCACTCCAGGCGCAGATCTCCGAGGCGACGGGTATGCGGTGGCAGACCGGGCGTGCGAATGTCGGTGCGCCACGTCATGCTGCGTGCCTTTCGATCGGGCACCACCTGCGCATCTTCGGCCCATGCCTGCGGGTTGCGCTCCAGGGTGAATGTGTTGTCAGGCGCAAGCGTCACCGCACGATCCACGCTGCTGCCGATGACATGGATCTCGATGTTTTGCATGTCCGTGTCGCGCCGGCGCGCCAGCAGCTTGAAGCGCAGCGGTGCAGTTGGCGCCAGGCCATGCTGGGCCTCGAACAGATCCATGCCACGGACGATCTTGCGGTAGGACTTTTCCGCCGGGTCGCGGTTAGCCGTGGCGGTCACCGTCACCGTGGCAAGCGCCGGTGTCTCTTGGCTCTGCTGGGCCGCCGCGTCCATGCATGCCAGGGAGCAGCTTAAAAGCACCGTCAGCAACGACGCGATGCCGGCAGGCAAAACCCCTCTTTGGCGAGGCCAGTTCGCTTGGCGCGGGCACCTGGTGGCTCCCCATTGGGTAGCCTCGTGCCAAGCGGCATGGGTATTTGGCAAATCCAGCGCCTCCCGGGCCCCTATGGATCCAAGCCTTCGCCGCGAAGGCTGTCGACGAAGTCAATCAGTTGCGCGCGGCTGGCAATGGTGGGCAGGGACTTTCGGGTAACTGCCAGGGTTGCCACCGGTTGCTTGCCGCACAGCTTGCTCAATTCGGCAAATCCACGTTCTTCGATGCCTTCACCTTCGGCACAAAAGAAGGCGATTTGCTGGATCCGGGCGGCATACGCACGAACGTAAGAGCGCACCGGCGGCGCCAGGCCGACGCGCGAGATCGGCACTCCGATCACCACCAGGTCGTAGTGGGCCGGATTGCGCGCAGGCCTTTGGATCGGTGGCGCTGCGTGAACCAGGGCTTGCCAGTTGTAATGCCATCCCCCAAGCCACACGATTTCTTGCACTTGCGGGTGGATCGGGTCGAGGTGGGCACCACATCGTTTGGCGATCTCTTTCGCGACCCGACTGGTTTGCCCGGTGCGCGAGAAATAGGTGACGAGCGTTCTCATGATCCAGAACTCACGGTTTTAGATGAGCGCTCAGTGTGTTTGCACGCCCGCCTGCGGTCTGTGCGGCACCGTACACAGCCCAGAGTCCCCGCCTGACCTGCGACTTGCGTTACCCAGGTTGCCTTGCCCGCGCAGGGGCGTTCGGCGTCGCAGACGGGTTCTCCTGTGCCGCCCGACAGCATTTCGGGGCCCTGTCTGACACGCGCCGGGCGCGACTCGACAGATGATGAAACCTTTCTGTTGACCATTGAAGGAGTTGCCATGAGCCGTCCCATATTGCCGATCGACCATGTTCCACCCGGGCACGAACCGGTGCCTGACATGGTGCCCTTGCCCGTGGATCCCGATAGAGGGCCGACGCCGGACTTGCTTCCCGACGATCCGGGCCGTGACGGTGTCACACAACCGGTCGGGCGGGGCGCTGCCGCGTCGTATTGAGGGGCAGGGGGCCGCTCACCGAAAGTTGGAAGACCAGACGCGGGCTGACGGGTTCGCCCAGCCACAACACACCGCCCAACGCGGCAATGACGGGCACGCAGAGCTGTACCGTCGACGCCGTGGTGGCGCACAGGCCACGCAGAGAGGCGTACCTAGGGTGTACATCAGCGCGGCGCCAGGCATGGGTGGCGCCCGGAGACCTGGCAACAGCAGGCCGCCCCGGCCACCGAAAGCGAAAAGCCATCCGCCAATTTACCTGGCTGCGAACCGATCGCCACGCCACATTCCCCACGAGATCATGGTGGCCTGCACCGCGCCAAACGGAATCAGCGCTCCGGTTGCAGTGGTCTGGCTGACGTAGGCATGTGAAAAGCCGGCTGCATAGGCAGACAGCGCCACAGCCGACGCCCGATGCCCCATTGGTCGGGCCCCCGCACCACGGCTGCGAATGATCAGCCACAGTACGAGCGCGCCAGAGACCTATCGGATGGTCGTGAAGCTTGCCGGGTCGATTGCGGTGTGCTTGAGTGCCCTACGACACAGCAACGAATTGCCGGCCGCAGACGATCTGCATCACAACCGGAACCGGTGCGCCGAAAAAGCGCGCATTGGCCACCGTGAGCGGCGCGCCACCGGCCAGAGAGTTTTACGGCGTTACTGCGGTTGTCTTCGGTCATTCCTGGCAATGTAGCCGACGGGCTGAGCCGTCCCAGTGGGCCTGAAACATGCCGCTTGAAATCTGTGCCACAGTCACCAAGCGCGGTACACAATCCCACATGAAGACGGCTTCTGTTCCATGGGGCATCAGGGCCGTTTCGCGCACCGGGTACGTTTTTATGATCAACAAGATTGCCACCTCGGTGGCTGAGGCCCTGGCCAGCGTGAAAGATGGCTCGACCGTCATGATTGGCGGCTTCGGCACGGCAGGTATTCCCACCGCGCTGATCGATGGCCTGATCGAGCAGGGCGCCCGGGATCTCACGGTGGTCAACAACAACGCAGGCAACGGCGAGGCCGGCCTGGCCGCGCTGCTCAAGGCTGGCCGCGTCCGCAAGATCATCTGCAGCTTCCCGCGGCAGGCCGACTCGCAGGTGTTCGACGGCCTGTACCGCAGTGCCAAGCTGGAGCTGGAGCTGGTGCCACAGGGCAACCTGGCTGAGCGCATCCGCGCGGCTGGCGCCGGCATTGGCGCTTTTTTCACGCCCACGGGCTACGGTACCGAGCTGGCCAAAGGCAAGGAAACCCGCCTGCTG
>Ga0209181_10000268_pt1 | contig 97603 bp, 97 predicted proteins | sample MAT05_FD_187208 | JGI IMG/M metagenome (GOLD analysis project Ga0209181, IMG submission 187208) | Freshwater microbial communities from Lake Fryxell liftoff mats and glacier meltwater in Antarctica - MAT-05 (SPAdes) (version 2) | ecosystem: Environmental > Aquatic > Freshwater > Ice > Liftoff...
GGATGCAAACCGCAGCGGTGGGACATTTTGATGAAACGGGACTGCACATCAATGGCAAACTGTGGTGGTTACATGTTGCCAGTAGTCGTGGATTGACCTATTACTTCATCCATCCCAAACGGGGCAAAGTGGCCATGGAAGCCATGAACGTTCTACCCCAGTTTCAGGGAGTCAGTGTCCATGATGGGTGGGGTAGCTATGCCAGTTATGACTGTGACCATGCCTTGTGTAATGCTCACCATCTGCGGGAATTACGCTTCATTGAGGAGCGCTATCAGCAACCTTGGGCCTCCCAAATGAGTGCCTTGCTCGTAGAAATCAAACGCCAGGTAGACCAAGCCCAAGCGCGAGGAGAACCCGAACTCCCTCTAGATATACGCCAGTCCTTCGCGGCTCGCTACCAAGCATGGGTTGAACAGGGACTCTTGGCAAATCCCCCCCAGTTCAGGCGCAACCTGTCAAGTCTCGCGGTCGTCCCAAACAATCCCCAGCCAAAAACCTGCTCGACCGACTTCATCTTTATCAAGCCCAAGTTCTTGCCTTCATGTCCGATTTCCGCATTCCGTTTGACAACAATCAAGCTGAACGCGACATCCGCATGATGAAGTTGAAGCAGAAGATTTCGGGCGGCTTCCGTTCTGTGATAGGAGCGCAGATGTTTTGTCGCATTCGTGGTTATATCTCTACGCTGAAGAAGCAGGGACTGAATATTCTTGATGCTCTCACTCAAGCGTTTAAGGGAAATCCTATTTTCCCTATGATTCAACCTGAGTAGTTACCAGAAAAGAACCCTCTGGGTTCCAGCGAATATTCGAGCCATCAATCTCCCGAATCGCTAGGTTCATCCGACACAGCTTGTAGGTCGTCTCGTTGCTCTCCTGCCCATAAATCGAAAGATCATCCAGCCGCCCCTGGTGCGCCGCAACAAACTTCTCACTCTGGACAAACATTCCTCCCGATCCACAGCACGGGTCAAACACTCGCCCCTTGTAAGGTTCCAACATTTCCACCAACACCCGCACCACGCTCTCCGGCGTATAGAACTGTCCCCCCTTCTTCCCTTCTGCCAGCGCAAACTGCCCCAAGAAATACTCATACACCTGACCCAGCAGATCTGCCTGTCGAGATGGAGCTACGGTTGGTTCTGTCTCTAGGTGTAACTGCCCGTCCGATTCCGCCTTTGCCTTCGCCAAGTTGACGCTGCCAATATTGTCGATCAGTCCGCCCAGCGCCGTTGGATCGAGCTTCTGCTGACCATAGACCTTGGGCAGAATTCCCTTGAGCAGCTTGGGATTCTCCCGCTCGATCGCCTCCATTGCCTCATCCACCTTTTGCCCGATCGTCGGCTGCTTCGCCTGCGCCTGCAACGCCAACCATCACGCCTCAGCGGGCACAAAAAACACATTCTCCGCCTTGTACTCGTCTGGGTCTTCCGGGTCAGCCCCCGCGTAGTCGCCCTCGCCCGCCATCAACTTCTCGTGCAACTGCTCAAAGGCATCAGAGATGTACTTCAGAAACACCAAGCCCAAAACGATGTGTTTATACTCTACCGCATCAATGTTCTTTCGCAGCTTATCCGCCGCTTTCCAGAGCTTCTGTTCCAACGACTCGTTACTCTGGGCTTTAGCTGTTTCGACACTGGGCATGGCGGTCTTTCATCTTCTACGATGTATTCAAGGGTAAGCTCTATTGAGTCGATCGGACAAAAACTTCAGCTTGGCTTCAATTGAGCGACCAAGCTATTAGACATTTAACCCTTTAACTATTGAATTCCTCACTATTCAAGTAATGCAGCGATCGTGTGGCACTAAAATACAGCTTTGCTACCTTTACGCCTTCTACAGAACTAGCAGTTTTAGTGTTACCAAGCCCTAACGCTTCATACCAGTTCCGTGGAACGGCTGAGATGAGCCGCCGCAGATAACTTTAGAACATCCAACAAATAACCTCTCGGCGATCGGTGTGCATTGGGGTTGTTATGCCCCCGACTGAGAATCACGACTTCACTTGGTGTTGTCCGGCACTTGCTGGATGCGCCCGAAAACTATGCCCAACAGCAAAAACACAATGGGAGCCACCACACCGTAACCAATGATTCCGATATTCCGGATTTGCATATCTGCAAGGGGCACACCGATCAATCCGGCGAGACCAATCAGTTGAGTTTCATCTTACCTAATAGCCGGTGGGTGTCCATCAATTGTTTTGCCAACGATTTAGCCGCGATCGTCATGACATTACCCTGTGGAACTTGCAGATAGGGAAACGGATACGAAAATTTTGCAACCATTAACATAAGACGATCTTAGGCTCTCTGCACTACTCAACCATTTCTGGACATAATCGCCCCCAAAGTGGAGTTCACCGATGCAAAAGAAACCAATCAATTGGAATTTTCAGGTCGCTGTCAGTATTGGGCTATTGTCAGTTTTGCTGGTCGGGAGTTTGGGCGATCGAGTCTAGCGAGTGCGTATTAGGGCGATCGTTAGCTGTCTGCCTTGATTCGAGGTGTCTGTCACCAAGAGGTCATTTGTAGGTAGCAGAGATTGAGCATACCGAGGTTGAGTGGTGAAGGCGATCGTATGAGTCACAAACGTCCCAGTAGCTTTGGGTGGAGTGACAGAGATTGAGTGTTGAGGGCGATCAGCGGGGTGGTTTGAGGTTCAGAGAGGTTTATGGTGATGGCGATCGCATGAGAAGCGAGAGGTCGAGTTTATCGAGATTGGGTCACGTCAGCCAGCTAATACGTCCAGCTAATACGTCAGTGCAGCGGATTGACCGACGATCTTTCTGCTACATTGAGAGAGCTACAACCACTGACTTGTGCCGATTAGTAGACTCAATCATCGTTAGGATGTGTGAACGAAAGATGATTGGTTTGTAGTGCTTCTTCCTATATAGCAATCTTTACTTCACCGATCGCACAAACATAGCAAAATCAGCGCGCTCGATACTAGAGATTGAGTGCATTGGAGATGTATATCTTAAGGATTTTCCCCTGCTATTACTCCATTACCTGCATTCTAAACTCTCAGAATGAGATGAATTAAACCATCGATCAATCGATCGCGCTCCATGGGTAAGATATCGCCACTGTGCAACATCTCGTGGGTAATGAGACGAAACACGATCGCTCCGAGAAATATGGTGGCAGTGGCGGCGGGATCGGGCAAGTTCAGTCCAGGACAGGCAGATAGGTACTGGGTCAGTGCATCCAACATAGGTTTGTCCATGTGGGCGACAAACGCCCTGCCCAACTCTGGGAAGCGACCTGATTCTCCAAAGACAACTCGGATGAAATTAACTTTTTCAGGGTGATCAATACAGGTGTTGAAAATATCATTTGCCAACTGACGCAACACGGTTTCGGGCGGCTCATCCGATCGCTCCAGCAATTGCTCAGGACATGTCATCCAGTTTATTTTTTTCACCCACTGTTCGATCAGCGCATTGAATAAGCTTTCCTTGTCACAGAAGTGATTGTAGACCGTGGGTTTGGAAACTCCTGCGGCACTGGCAATCCGATCCATAGTTGTCCCAACATAGCCTTGTTCTAGAAAAACCTGGAGTGCGCCATCCAAAATAGCGGCGGTTTTTTCTGGCGATAGCGATCGGCTGGTTGTTGGAGTTTTAGGAACTTCCATAAATTAAATAGACTAAAAATCCAGATTAAGAAATTGGGCTTGACATAAATTAACCAGACCGTTTAGTCTGATATCTAGTTCATCTAACTAAACCGTTTAGTTAATTCTAGTCTATCAGGAGATGTGACATGATGCCTGGTGAAGTAACAAGCCCATCTAAAGAGCAAAATACTAGAGAGCAAAATAGCGGGCGACGATTTTCCTGGCGATCGGTGTTGATTGCGGCGCTGATTCTGGCGGGTGGGCTGGGAGCTTACAACCTATGGCGATCGTATTCCAGCGCTCAAGCGGCGCGATCGGCTGCAACGGTCGTCGCCCCCAAAATCCAAACTGTGACCGCTTTGGGATACTTGGAACCCCAAGGCAAAGTGATCAAACTCTCAGCACCGACTGCTTCCGGGGGCAGCAACCGTGTCGAACAACTCCGGGTGAACCAGGGTGATACGGTCAAAGTGGGACAGGTAATTGCCATTTTGGATAGCCGCGATCGGCTCCAAGCGGATTTGATGGCCGCCGAAGAAGGGGTGAAGGTTGCTCAATCTAACTTGTCCGTGGTGAGAGCGGGGGCAAAGCGGGGCGAAGTCAATGCCCAGCAAGCCGAAATTCTGCGCTTAGCGGCCCAGCGGCAGGGGGATGCTCAAGTGCAAGTGGCAACCGTTGCCCGGCTCCAGGCAGACTTGCAAAACGCCCAAGCAGAGGCGCGGCGCTACGAAACACTGTATCAACAAGGTGCAGTTTCTGCCTCGCTGCGGGATACCAAAGTTTTAACCTTATCCAGTGCCCAACGCAGTGTGCAAGAAGCTCAGGCAGCGCTGAGCCGGATTCAATCCACCCGATCGCCGGAACTGACCGCCGCCACCGCCACCCTCGATCGCATTGCCGAAGTGCGCCCTGTGGATGTGGAAGCCGCCCAAGCCCAGGTCGATCGCTCGATCGCTACCGTGCAACAAGCCAAAGCGCAACTCAGCCTGGCCTATGTCCGCGCCCCTCAAAACGGCGTGGTGTTGGACATTCACACCCGTCCTGGGGAATTAGTTTCCAACGAAGGCATTGTGGAACTGGGACGCACCAATCAAATGACAGCAGTTCTGGAAGTTTATGAGAGCGATATTGCCAGGGTCAAGCTGGGGCAAAAGGTCAAACTTTTTGCGGACAGCCGCCCTGAGGCGCTCTTTGGCGAAGTCACAGAAATTGGGGTCAAGGTGCAGCGACAGAATGTGGTGAATTCTGACACATCTGGCAACATCGATGCCCGCATTGTCGAAGTGCGCGTGCGCCTCGACCCAACCTCCGCCCAAAACGTCATCGGACTCACCAACTTACAAGTGACTGGAGAGATTCAACAATGACCCTAACGTTACCGAAACCGCAGCAGCACGAAGCTCCTAAGCCAAAGCTGGGATTTTGGCAGAGCCTGCAACAACGCACGCCCCTGGGTTGGCTGCAATTGAAGAAGAATAAAGGTCGATTGCTGGTGGCCGTGGCAGGGATTGGGTTCGCCGACTTGCTGATGTTTGCCCAGTTGGGCATCCAGGCAGCTTTGTTTGATAGCAATACCTTACTGCTGCGATCGATCGATGCCGATATTGTGATTCGGAGTGCCCAGTATCGAGATTTGAGCTTGGCGAACACAGTGCCGCGCCGCCGTCTCTATCAAGTACAAGATGTCCCCGGTGTAAAATCCGCAGAGCCGCTCTATGTTTCCACGGTGGTCTGGAAGAATCCCCAAACCCGCCTTAAAACTCAATTGACGCTGGTGGGTCAGAGTGTGAAAACCCCCGCGTTTAATTTTCCTGAAGTGAATCAGAATCTAGACAAACTGAAGCAAGCGGACACCTTTCTGTTCGATCGCCAAGCCAGGGGCAGTTATGCCGAAGTTATTGCCCAGGCTGAGCAAGGCAAGCCGATCAAAACGGAAATCGATCGCCGCAGCGTCCAAGTGGTGGGATTATTTTCTCTAGGAGCTTCATTTGCTACCGATGGGACGCTGATCACCAGCCAGGAAAATTTTCTGCGCTTCTTCCCGGAACGGAGTCCAGGACAGATCACGTTGGGTTTGATCAAGGTTCAGCCTGGGGCTGATCCCCAGCAGGTGCTGGACCAAATCAAATCAATTTTGCCCCAGGATACGATCGTCTCCACCCATAAAGACTTTGTGGCTTTCGAGCAAGCCTACTGGGAAGAAACAACCCCGATCGGCATTGTCTTCACCTTTGGCACCGTCATGGCCTTTGTCGTCGGCACGGTGATTGTGTTTCAAATCCTCTCCACTGATGTAAATGATCACATGGGAGAGTATGCCACGTTCAAAGCGATGGGCTACCGCGATCGGTATTTGCTGATGATTGTGTTTGAGGAAGCCGTGATCCTGGCAGTGTTGGGATTTTTCCCCGGATTGGGCTTGGCTTTGGGACAATATGCCCTGATTCGGAATGTGGCAGCGCTACCCATTAGCATGACGGCTTCCCGGTTGACCCTTGTGTTTTTCCTCACCATTGCCATGTGCGTCATCTCCGGGCTGATTGCCACGCGCAAGTTACAGTCTGCCGATCCTGCCGATATTTTTGGTTAATATTTTTTGGGAGAGACAATGACTACCGCTCTATCGGAAACCAAACCTGCTATGTCCTTTGAATCTACGGCTGCGATCGTTGTGCAAAACCTCGACCATTTTTTTGGCACGGGTGAACTCCGCAAACAAGTCTTATTTGAGATCAATCTCACCATCGGTCGCGGGGAAATTGTCATTCTCACCGGACCCTCTGGCTCTGGTAAAACAACCTTACTTTCCCTGATGGGAGGACTCCGATCGCCCCAATCAGGTAGCCTGTGCATCTTGAACACAGAACTGGTGGGGGCTACAAAAAATACCGCTGTGGAGTCGCGGCGTTCCTGTGGCTATATCTTTCAGGCGCACAACCTCCACAGCAGCCTCACGGCCCAGGAGAACGTGATGATGGGGCTGGAAGTTCACGGCACTTATTCCCGTCCTGAGCGGCGCGATCGGGCCCTAGAACTTTTGGAATTGGTCGGCTTGGCGCAACGGAGCCAATATTACCCAGAAAGTCTCTCTGGGGGACAAAAACAACGGGTGGCGATCGCCCGCGCCCTGGTCAGTCACCCCAAAATTGTGCTGGCAGATGAACCCACAGCGGCGTTGGATAAGCAATCGGGGCGGGATGTGGTCACCTTGATGCAAAAACTCGCTCAGGAGCAGGGTTGCACGATTTTGATGGTGACCCACGACAACCGCATCCTGGATGTGGCCGATCGCATTGTCTACATGGAGGATGGCAGGCTAGTTAAGGCTCCCGTTCTCGCAGGAACTGGGGAGTAGCCAGGGATGGCAAATCCTGCGGATTACCCTGAAATTACAAGCGGATCGATCGTTGCAGTCGATGCCTGTCGTTTTTTGCAAAAAGCAGGGCGTTGGATTTGCCAAGGGTCTGCGTAGACTAGTATCCTGCTTTAGGGTGTCTTCAATTTTATGGGTGCAATCCACAAATGCGAGGAACGCTGAAATCGTGTGGAATGCACAGTAGAGGATTGCAGTCACCCACCCTTAGAAGTTTCTTTGGATGATGAATCAAATAAACCTATGAAAACTTCTCATTATTTTGTGGTTGTGAGTGTGAGTGCAGCGATCGTTTTAAGCGGTTCCTGCCGGACAAATGCCCAAACTGATCCAGCCGATCAATTTAGCCTTGGCGACTCCTCAGTTGCTCCTGTTAGGGTGTCCAATATGGCTGCTGTAGAGCCTCATCGCCTACTTAGCCAAGCATCTAGTCAAGCCCAGGAACCCTTACAACCATCGTCCAAAGATTTTGAGACCCCTGCTCAACTGTCTCCAGGTTCTCCCCCTCCTCGAACCGAGCCGATCGTCAAGATTAGGGTGCCCACTGTTCCCACGGTACGAGGGACGGGAATGCCATCTGCGATGCCCCCAAAGGTGGAGAGTGATGGCAGCGTCACCCCGACAGCGACTACCCCTCAACTGCCGATCGCAGCCCAAAATTTTGTCGTTCCAGTGACCGCCGTGCCGATCGCAAACTCATCCACCAATAGACCTGCGGCCAAACCTGCGGCGACTCCATCAACCCGGACTCCCACTAGAGTCCTCCCTACCCTCCCAAAACCCACTCCCAATCGACCTGCGGTGACTCCAGTAACCCAGACTCCTGCCAGAACTACCCCTACTCCCGCTAGACCCACTCCCACTCCATCAACTCCTCCTGTCCCCCCAACTCCCGCCAACGCAACTCCCCCCGTGGCCCCGGCAGAACCGGCTGTCAAGGTGACTGCGCCTCCCTATCTCAACCCTAGCTCCAATCCACTTCAGTTCCCCACAAAGCCTGAAGAAGTTCAACTCCAAGGCATTCAGCCCATCACCTTACAGCAAGCCCTGGAATTAGCCCAGCGCAACAACCGCACGTTGCAAGTCAGTCGCTTGCAGCTAGAAAGCAGTCGGGCAGCATTGCGCGAAGCTCAAGCCGCAGAGTTCCCTACGTTAGGGGTTCAGAGTGGACTGACATTCCAAGACTCTGCCCAAGCTCGGTTTTCCGCTAGCCAGCAGTCTTCAAATAACCAACAGTTTGCTAACCAAAGTGGTTTTTCGGGATCACAGCAGAGCCAAAGCACAACGAGTTTGCCTTTAACAGGGACGGTTTCTCTCAGCTACGATCTGCTGGCACCGGGGCGATCGGCCACCATTCAAGCGTCCGAGAGACAAGTCAGGTTTAACGAGCTAGAAGTCGAGCGCCAGTTTGAAGACCTGCGGCTGAACGTGGCTACGGATTACTACGCCCTGCAACAAGCTGACGAACAAGTTCGGATTAGTAACTCTGCCGTCACTAATGCGCGAGCCAGTTTGCGGGATGCTCAAGCCCGGGAGCAAGCGGGAGTCGGCACCCGATTTGATGTGTTGCAGTTTCAGGTGCAGCTTGCCAATGCCAACCAAGATCTCGTGAATTCCATCAGTCAGCAGCGCATTGCCCGACGGCAACTAGCACAGCGCCTTAGCCTGTCTCAAGTTGTGGATGTATCGGCGGCTGATCCAGTCCAAGCAGCGGGAACCTGGAATTTATCTTTAGAAGATAGCATTATTGCAGCGTTTAAGAATCGAGCCGAGCTAGAGCAACAATTGGTGCAACGAGAAATTAATCAAAGCCGACGGAATGCGGCGCTTGCTGCCCTCAGCCCCAGCCTAAGTCTGGTTGCCAGCTATAACGTATTTACGAACTTAAACGCCACCCCAAATCCAGGGTTAACCACTGGTTACTCGATCGGCGCTAACTTGAATTGGACGCTGTTTGATGGGGGGGCATCTCAGTCCCGCGCCGAGCAACAGGAGGCAAATATTGCGATCGCCGAGACTCGCTTTGCTGATCTGCGTAACCAAGTTCGCTTTGCTGTGGAACAGGCCTATTCCAACTTACAAGCCAATTCACAAAATATTCAAACCTCCTCCCTCGCCTTGACTCAGGCAACGGAGAGTCTGCGGCTAGCGCGGTTGCGTTTTCAAGCGGGGGTAGGAACCCAATTGGAAGTGAGTAATGCTGAAACTGAATTAACCAGGGCTGAGGTTAACCGCCTTCAAGCCATCCTCAACTACAATCGCGCCCTCACCTCTCTGCAACGAGCCATCAGTAATATTCCAGTGACGTGAAAAGTATAGGTAATACCACGATCGTGCGCCCTTGCCGATCGTGGTACTAGTGCAGCTTGGCAGAAGTTTCTGACCAGTCAGGTGGATTGTTTTGAGTTTTGAGTTTTGAGTTTTGAGTTTTGAGTGCTGTTCACTTACTGCTGCCAGCCTGCACTAGTAGTCTGTCAATCATTAATTGACGGGTAGCTGAAAGCCGGGAGGTTAATTGGAGTTAAATTTTGAGGGGTCGAAGACCCTCAAAATTTTCTTTACAGAACACCAGGAACTTCCAACTAAAAAATCATCTCGAAATATCTGTGGGGATGAAGCAGTGGGTAAATCGTTTGGGGATCGTACTCACTTTTGATCGCCTGAATGCTTCACCCGTGCAAGGTTGGCGCTGTGGTGATTTGTATCTTTCATACGTAATTTGATGTGATTTGACCCCCGCGAATTCTGGTTCTGCTCAATCTCAACTTATTGATCCCCGCATCTCAGCCTATTCTGGAGAAAGTTTATTTAGAATGAGTTGCACATAAGTTGCACCGATTGAATTAATGATGCCTTTGCTGGAAGTCCATAGTTTGACAATGCGGTTTGGTGGCTTGACCGCTGTGAATAAAGTTGATTTGTTGCTAGAACCCGGCACGATCGCCAGTGTGATTGGGCCAAATGGGGCCGGCAAAACCACCTTTTTCAATATGATCACCGGCATTTATCAGCCGACCGCTGGCAAGATTAGGCTGGAAAATCAAGACATTACGGGTTTGCCGCCCCATCAACTCACCGTCCTGGGGATCGCTCGGACGTTTCAAAATATTCGTCTGTTCAATAACATGACCGTGCTAGAAAATGTCCTGGTAGGGCGACATGCACGGCTCAAAACTGGACTTATGGGGACGTTGCTTCGCCTTCCTGCAACCCGACGTGAAGAACACCAAGCTCAGGAACGATCGCTCCATCTCCTGGATTTCGTAGGGTTGGGTGCGTTCAAAGCTGACGAACTCGCTAAAAATCTCTCCTACGGCGATCAACGACGGCTGGAAATTGCCCGGGCCCTGGCCTCCGACCCCAAACTGTTGCTGCTGGATGAGCCAACCGCTGGCATGAACCCTAATGAAACGGCGGATTTAACCCGGTTCATTCACCGGATTCGAGACGAATTACACCTCACAATTTTGCTGATTGAACACGACATGAAGGTGGTGATGGGCATCAGCGATCGGGTCAGTGTCATGGAATACGGCTCTAAAATTGCGGAAGGGACTCCCGCTGAAGTCCAGGTAGATCCACGGGTAATCGAAGCCTACTTGGGCAAAGAAGAAGCAGAAGTCATAAATTACTAGTGTTCTGTCAAGAAAATTTTGAGGGGTCGAAGACCCTCAAAATTTAACTCCAACTAACCTCCCGGCTTTCAGCTACCCGTCAATTAATGATTGACAGACTACTAGTGCAGGCTGGCAGCAGTAAGGGACTTTCAAGGAGATAAAGTACCAAACGCGATCGATGAAATGGGTATGTTTTAATTTCCCCATCCTACTCAGATGGTATTTTATTAAACTGCAACTCCCTAAGTGGGTAGCCCTCAAAACTCAAAACTCAAAACAATCCCTGTAGGGGGTGATGATGGGAGGAAAATAGCGCTTCTCATTACAGGCGACGATCGCCCCCTCACCCCTCCTACCCTTCCACCCTTCCCCCCCTCACTCTTCCACCCCTCCCCCCCTCCACCCCTCACTCTTCCACCCCTCCTCCCCCACCGTGCTAGAAATCAAAGACATCCATACCTACTACGGCAATATCCACGCGCTCAAGGGAGCTTCGATCGCGGTTGAAGAAGGGGAAGTCGTGACGTTAATTGGCAGCAATGGCGCTGGGAAGACAACAACTCTCCGCACCATCCAGGGTCTGCTGCGTCCCAAACAAGGCACCATTTTGTTTGAGGGTCAAGCGTTGGAATCCTTATCCACTCAACAAATTGTCCGGCTGGGGATTTCCCAAAGCCCTGAAGGTCGGTTGATTTTCCCCCGGATGACGGTTCTGGAAAACCTGGAAATGGGCGCGTTCTCTCGGCGGGATCAATTGGGCATTAAGTCGGATTTGGAGCGGGCGCTGGTGCTGTTTCCCCGGCTGAAGGAGCGCATCAACCAACGGGGTGGAACCCTGAGTGGGGGTGAGCAACAGATGCTGGCGATCGGCCGCGCTTTGATGTCCCGCCCCCGACTGTTGATGCTGGATGAACCCAGTATGGGCTTAGCTCCCATGCTCGTCACCCAAATTTTCTCGATTATCCGCGACATCAATGCCCAAGGCACAACCATTTTACTGGTGGAGCAAAATGCGCGGATGGCGCTGACAGTGGCCGATCGGGGCTACGTGTTGCAAACAGGGCAAATCGTGTTGACGGGCACGGCTAAGGAATTGCAGTCTGATGAGACCGTTCGCAAAGCCTATTTGGGTGAGACATAAAAGGTAAGACGGAAGAGTCAGACCTAAAATGAATCCATGCGTGTTCCTACCCTCTCCTTCGATCGCGGCACCCTAGTCCTCCACCCGCCCCCCAAAGGCAAACGTTGGGTGGACTATGCCGTATGGGATGACCGGGTGGAACGATTCCGCATTCCCGCGTGGCACTACCGGGAGTTGGTGGAAGCGCTGCGATCGGAATCTACCTACTTTGAAGACCACGCCAAAGCGTTCGCCCCGATCGTCCTGCAACCTAGCCTAGAAATGCCACCCTACCTGCACCAGAGCGAGGCTTTGGCAGCATGGGTTGCAGCGGGTCGCAAGGGTGTAGTAGTATTGCCCACGGCCGCAGGTAAGACTTATTTGGCGCAGATGGCGATGCAGGCAACGGAGCGCAGCACCCTGATTGTGGTGCCCACCCTGGACTTGATGCACCAATGGTTCGCCCATCTGAAAGCCGCGTTTCCCGATGCAGAGGTGGGATTGCTGGGCGGCGGTTCGCGGGATAAAACCCCACTGTTGGTGGCAACCTACGACAGCGCCGCCATTCACGCTGAAACCTTGGGCAATCAGTACGGGCTAGTTGTCTTTGATGAGTGCCATCACTTGCCCAGTGACTTCAACCGATCGATCGCTGAATTGACGATCGCCCCCTACCGCCTAGGGTTGACCGCCACCCCCGATCGCACCGATGGTAAACACGCCGACCTCGACACGTTAATCGGGCCAGTGGTCTATCACAAAACGGCTAACGATTTGGCGGGGACTGCCCTAGCTGCCCATCAGGTCGTGCAGATTAAGGTGAAACTCTCCCCGCAGGAGCGCGATCGATACGACACCCTCCTCAAAACCCGCAATGACTTCTTGCAATCCCACAATCTCCACTTGGGCAGCCTCCAAGGATGGCAACGATTTGTGCAGACAAGCGCTCAGTCCCAAGCCGGGCGCAGAGCCATGCTAGCCCACCGCGCAGCCCGCGACATTGCGCTAGGCACCGAGGGCAAGCTCCGCATTCTGGCTGACCTCCTGGCGCAACATTATCCCGATCCGACTCTGGTGTTCACGACAGACAATGCCACGGTCTATCGCATCTCCCAGTCCTTGCTGATTCCGGCCATCACCCACCAAACCCCAGTCAAAGAACGCCACGACATCTTGACCCGCTTCCGCAACGGCAACTATCGCACGTTAGTGACCTCCCATGTTTTGAATGAAGGGGTTGATGTACCAGAAGCCAAAGTGGCAATTATTCTCTCTGGCACGGCATCCCAGCGTGAGTTCATTCAACGCTTGGGTCGAATCCTGCGAAAAGGGCAAGACCGCCACAAGCTAGCTCGGCTCTACGAGGTCGTTGCTGAACAAACTAGCGAAGAGGCAATGTCCGATCGCCGCCAACTCGATCGCCGCCAAACTGAAGCACCAACTAAACCCAAGCTCGTCAACTTCCCCACCGTTGTGCAGCCATCGTTGCCCCTATATAACCAGGAATATAACGAGGAATCCGATCGTCCCCTTCCCCATGCTGCTGAATCTGCTAACCCATCCTACGATCTATGATTGGTCTGTCATTTAACCACAAGTCCTCAGCCAGACAGCAATGTCCTTTCTCCCTAACCAGATAATCTATGCTCCCTTCTGGCTCAGCGTCATGCTGTGGAGGCAAATAAGAAACCCCGGAAGAAAACGATCGCCAGTTTTCGGTGCCTTATTTCTGCGCGATCGCATACAAAACCTGCACATCCAATGCATGAATGTTATTAGCCTGAAGGAAATGCAAATTCGCTTGTCGAACCCGTTCCCTGGCTGCTGGCTCAAGTTGGTCGATCGTCCCTCTGATGCCGCCGCCCAAAACCATTGTCCACCAATCCTCTGGAGAAGCTAAGGTGTGGGTGCCTGCTTCTGCCAGAACCTCTACCTGTGTCGCGCCACCTGCCTCTAGCAGTGCTTGCAATGAAGCAGGATCACGAATTCGATCCCACGGTGTGAATTTCTTAAACAAGTCCGGGCGTTCCGCCTCGATCGCCTCCCAAAATATTTGATTGGCAGGTTCAAACACCTTCTCTCCCCAGGAAGTAATCGCTAGTTTCCCGCCAGGACGAACCATCCGCCAAAGCTCTCGAATTGCTGCAATAATATCTGGAACGAAGAAAATCCCGAAAACACAAACAATTGCGTCAAAACTCTCGTTGGGTAAGCCTGAATTTTCAAAATCCCCACAGCGAAACTCAATATTTTCCAGCCCTTGCTGTTGTGACTTGTGACGCGCCAATTGTAGAAGAGATTCGGCTAGGTCTATCCCCAGCACTTGTCCCGTAGAACCAACACGGACTGCCGCTGGAATCGCCGAAGCACCCGTTCCACTACAGACATCTAAAACACGATCGCCCGCCCGCAGGGAGAGTTGATCAATCGTTTGTTGCCCAAAGCGATTCCAAAAGGATAATGCTGGAGCATCAAAGTAATCAGATGCGGCATTAAAAACCACCTCTGTCCGTGCGATCGTCTCTTCCCTGCTAGTCATGGAATGCACCTGCCCTTTGGATTCAATCGTTCAATCAGGCTTCAAAGTATAGACCGAATTTAATTGATGACACACTCTAGCAACCCGTATCACGTATTATGACTTTAGCGATCGGTCTCAATAACTGCCCTCGCCCATGCCTTAGGCTGTAATATCACAAATTAACGGGTGACGAAGGACTTAAGGTTTTCTTTAAGCAGGGTTACCCGTGAAAAAGTGCTGGACAGGTTACTGGATTTACCAACAAATAAAAAATAGGTGATAAGAATAACAAATGAGTCATAAATAGCGGTTTACCAATGTAAGCTTGCAGAGGAAGGGAGTGATGGAGTGATAGAGCAAAGAAGTTAAGAAGCAATTAATGACCTGCAACCACTAATTAATCACCAATTAAGATTTACTGATAATTAATGACCGATATGGGAGGTAGTAAATACCAGCCACTCTTGAATTATTTGCAGAGCCACGATCGCCCGGAAGTAACTCTCACTTTTGCGGAAATTGAGGCTTTGCTCAGCGCCACCTTACCTAAATCGGCTCGGCAAAATAAAGGCTGGTGGGGAAACCGCGTACAGGGCGCTTTGCAAGCCTCTGCTTGGATTGATGCAGGGTACCGAGTTGCAGAGGTTGATCTGTCAGGAGAGGAGGTTAAATTTCATCGACCGACATCGATCTATCGAGTAGAACGGTTAGATGGAGTAGTACTCTGGAATAGTGAATCGATCAAGGCGTTGCGGCACCAGATGGGCTTAACTCAAAATGAGATGGCAGAGCAATTGGGGGTGCGCCAGCAAACGATCAGCGAATGGGAAAATGGAGTGTATGCTCCCAACCGCGCAACATCAAAATATTTAAATATGGTCGCGGAGCAAGCTGGGTTTAACTATGGACTCGAAGATACAGATTAGAGTCACGCTACCTATTGACACACTAATCGCTAACGTTTAATCTGCAATATAGGAGATTTGAGACAGTTAATGTAGCTGTTTCAAGCCTACCATTTCCAGTCTATTGCCTTAAATCATTATTTCAAGTCAGAGAGCCAGTGTGTCCTCTCGCAAAGTTCATCACTGGCTCTGACTCCGACTATCGTGGAGACAAACTAATTATGACCAATAAAGTCCATCCGTGGGCGATCGTTCGTCTTCGTCCAGATTTGTGTCGAGTGACAATCTCTCGATTTCGTAAATCCTCTGATGCTGAAAGCTACCTCTTGATTTTGCGCCGCCTAGAACCTGGTGCCGAATTTACGATCGTCTTTGACCCCAACGATTTGACAAGTTCAACATTGGCTCTGACTCTACCTATTGTGGAGGCAACCTAGCTATGACCAATAAAGTCCATCCGTGGGCGATCGTTCGGCTTCGTCCAGATTTGCGTCGAGTGACAATCTCTCGATTTCGTAAATCCTCTGATGCCGAAAGCTACCTCTTGATTTTGCGCCGCCTAGAACCTGGTGTCGAATTTACGATCGTCTTTGATCCTGACGATAAACTCGAAAGCTGACCTCTCACCGTCAATCCTCAACCTATCCCTTGGGATTGAGGCAGTGTTGGAGGCAGTGTTTGACACTGATGGAAAGACCTGAAAAACCTTTTCATCAGTGGAGATAAAATCATGAATTTACAAAAAAAAGATTGCCAGAGCAACTGGATTAGAAATTCCCGGCATGAATGATGATAGTCCTGACGAGGATGAGTTGAATGAATCCGATTTGAACGGTGCCAGTCCCGACTCAGAAAATGTTGATGTTCCCCTGCCCGATGATGCCCGTCCTAAAACCAACGTGGTCGATCGGCAAATTGGGATTATTTCTCGTCTGCCTGGCTAATAGTTTTTATCCAATGAGCGATCGTTGCAAGTTTAGCTGAGTTGGGCGTTTGTCTGACTCAGCTTAATTTTTGGCACTGCCCGATCGCAGCGCTTGAATAATCTGCACATTCGCCTGGGGAAAAGGATAACTGTCTAATTCATCCAGGCTGACCCACCGGACTTGCTGACAGGCGATCGGTTGGGGCATACCTGCCATGTGCTGGCAGTGGTGAACATGGAGAGTGACTCGAAAATGGCTGTAGGCATGGTCAATGGTGATTAAATGTTCTCCAACCGTAACTTCGATTCCCAACTCCTCTAAAATTTCGCGTTGAATACACTCAGCGATCGTTTCCCCCGGTTCCACCTTGCCCCCCGGAAATTCCCAAAGCCCTCCCAACAACCCTGCTTCGGGGCGTTGATCAATTAACACCTGCCCCTGCCCATTCCAAATCACAGCGACACCGATCGATTTATGGGGGATGGGAGGACAGGCTTCAGACATCGGAATTTGGGATTGTAAATTTAACTGAGCAGCTTGGCAGTGGATCTGCCAAGGACAAGCCGGACAATTTGGCTTACGGGGTGTGCAAACCGTAGCGCCCAAATCCATTAAAGCCTGATTAAAGTCTCTTGGACGATCGGGCGCTAACAACATGGCCGATAATTGCCAAAGGTGCTGACTTGCCTGAGCCACAGGAGTCGGCAAGGCCACCAGCCGAGCGAGAACACGCTTGACATTGCCATCCAGAATCGCCACGGGCTGGTTAAAGGCGGCACTGAGGATGCCTCCGGCCGTTGTGCGCCCAATTCCCGGCAACTTCAGCACCTCCTCCAGATTATGGGGAAACCGTCCTCCATGGTGCTGCATAACAACCTGCGCCGATCGGTGTAAATTTCGGGCACGGGCGTAGTAGCCCAACCCCTGCCACGCCTTTAACACCGGCTGCTGATCGGCAGCGGCTAGGGTGGCGATCGTCGGAAATTGTGTGAGCCAGCGATCGTAGTAAGGAATTACCGTTTTTACCTGCGTCTGCTGAAGCATAATCTCTGAGACCCAAATCGAGTAAGGATCACAGGTCTGTCGCCACGGCAAATCTCGCCCCCACTGCCCATACCAATCCAGCAACCCCTGTCGCAGATCAGACACAACAAAACTCGACCAATCGGGTAAGCGATCGATCGAGTTTTGTAATTTTAAGGTGAGCTTTGCACTCATTAAATTAGGTGATGTGCAACTTGAAATTTACCCTCATCCCCCAGATCCTTCTCCCTTAAGAAGAAAGTCCAACTCTTAGCCCCTCTCCCCTTCTGGGAGAGGGGTTGGGGTGAGGGGGTCGGGAAAGTGGCACATCGCCTACTGCTCGCTGCTGGCACTTGGCTCAGACCCAGTTAACACCTTTTCAAAGCCCATCCGCTGCTCAGCATTGCGGAGGAAATAGCCACTCATCATCGCCGAAGCAAGGAGATGACCCAAGTGTTCACGGCTAGTCGTCACCATGATATTGAAATGCTCTGAGGGCAGGCTACCCAAAATGCTGACAATGTTGCGCTCCATCACCTGAAATACATCTGAAGACGATGGGCGAGACAATTGAGCGATCGTCTCTGGGCTTAGAGCTTGCACGTATTGCAGTAACGAACTCTCCGTCTCTGGCTGACCGCCAAAAAATTCTTCTGAAGTTTGATTTGGTGACCGATTCATCTGGAATCCTCCCGTAAATTTCGGCTTAATCTGGACTTAATTTTGCAGCGCTTAGTTTACTTAGAAACCCGTTTTGTAATTAACCTATGTAATTAACCTCAACGAAGCGCTACGTTGTTCTGTTACGTTGTCTTTAAGTTTCTAGACTTTAGTTTAACGAAGAAGGATCGCCTTCAAAGTGGGCAGAACCGAACGTGTAGTGACGGATTTTACTCACTAACTTGCGAGGTATTCCCGCATGTCAGCCTTGCGCTTCCGCAACTTGGTCAAGGCTTCTCGTTCGATCTGGCGCACTCGCTCCCGGCTGATGTTGAGCCGATCGCCGATTTTTGCCAGCGTCAGAGATTTGCCATCTGCCAGACCAAAGCGTAACTCCAACACCTCACGCTGCTGAGGAGTCAGATCTGCCATCAGCCGGTCTAGATCAGCACGCAGAGAGGCTTGGGACGTGAAATCCTCTGGGGAAAGTCCGTCATCTTCCAATAGCTCCCCTAATTCCGTGTCGTGGTTGTCTCCCACCCGCAAATCCAGAGAAAGGGGTTGGCGCGCCCGTTCCAGGTACTCCCGCACTTGCTTTGGAGTCAACTCAAGTTCCTGGGCTAATTCGTTAATGGTGGCGGCTCTCCCTAACTGTTGGGATAGTTGCCGTTGGGCTTTCTTAAGCTTATTGAGCTTTTCGGTAATGTGAATTGGGAGCCGGATGGTGCGTCCTTTTTCGGCAATGGCTCGTGTGATTGCCTGCCGAATCCACCAGTAGGCGTAGGTAGAAAACCGATAACCTTTAGTGGGGTCAAATTTCTCCACCCCGCGCTGCATTCCGATCGTGCCTTCCTGAATCAAATCCAGCAAATCCACGTTGCGCTTAATATATTTTTTGGCTACTGAAACTACCAAGCGCAGATTGGCTTCCACCATGCGGCGTTTGGCATTTTCCCCTTCTCCGATCGCTTGCTGGATTTCTGCTTCAGAGAGATTTGCCTGTTCTGCCCATTCAGCCACGGTAGCCACACGCCCCAAGGTGGGTAGGAGAGAATCTCTCACTTCATAGAGAGCAGAAAGGCGCTGCACCTGCTTTCCATAAAGAACTTCTTGCTCGTGGGTTAACAACGGTACACGACCAATCTCTCTCAAATAAGTCCGAACTAGATCAGTGGAGGTTTGAGCAGTTTTCATAGGACTAGGCAAATAAAATAATAAAACCAATGAAAAGAAGAAATCCTAGAACAGTTGACTCTTGTCTACTGCTAGAACTAAATATTGCAGAGTCATTAATCTGGGTCAGATTACCTTCTCCAAGGATTACTTAAGCGTTAGACCTTAAACCTGATTTAGGGAGCGATCGTTAGCACGACTGAAAACATTAAAAATTTGTAAAGGAACTTAACTAAGTTAAGTCACACGTTCGTCAAGCAGGTGAAAAACTATTGCCAAGACTTTTCTAAAAAGCCTCTGAACTAGCTCGGAAAAGATTGATGGTACACCAAGGCAGAGTGTCAACATAACATGTAAATAATCGTAACATTTCTGAGAAGAGTTGCAATACTTCCTGAGAGTGAGTTTACATAGCTACATCTTGTCTATTTGCTACCAGTAAAGTTTCAAACGTAATTTAGGAACTGCTGAGGAACACAACTTTAGTAACCTGGGATATTAAAACTCTGAGGGCGAAGCCTTAAGCACGTAGCTTTGTCTCAGTCAAAGGTATTTAGCGATTCTTTCACCTCTCTTAAGTCTTGAATCTATTTAATTTTTGTTTGTGAATCTTTTCCTGGGTGGCGAGGCATTTTGGCAATATATTTTGGCAATCTTACGAAAATTACTCACGCTAGCTAGCGAACAATTGATAATTACTGACTAAGGATTGATTAAATTACGGCTATTGAGCAATACAGTATAGCTAACTAGAGGTGAATTTGACGAGGCTTTACATTGCCCTCATCCCAAACGCTTGTTCTTATGTTGCTCCTCCTGTTGCAGAAGCACAAGAGAATGAGGGCTAATTCAGTTCCTCGAACCTGCGTTAACTCAGATGTAGTCTAGATTACCCATGCTGTCTAATTGTGATCGCATCTTAGGAAAGAGATTGGCGATCGAACGTAATGTCACGAGTTTTGTAAAGATAACTCTAGAAGATAAGATCCAGAAATAAGGAGCTTAAATCCCTTATTTCTGGAGTTAAGTATTTAAGGGCAACTAAATTGCCAAATACTCTTGGAGAGATTTCACTTCCAGACGCTGAGACTGGAGGGTGCGGATGGCAGCGGCTGTTGCCCTGGCACCTGCGATCGTAGTGATGATGGGAATTTTATAGGTGAGGGCAGTGCGACGGATGAGTTGACCATCGGCGCGGGCTTCTTCTCCAGAAGGAGTATTAAGAATTAACTGAATTTTCTCATTTTTGATCCAGTCCACTACGTGGGGGCGGCCCTCGTGAAGTTTGAGTACGAGTTCTACATCGAGTCCATGCGCTTGGAGGGTGGCGCGAGTGCCCGCTGTTGCCACGAAGGTGAAGCCCAAATTAGCCAGGTCTTTCACTACAGGGACAACGGCATCCTTGTCGCGATCGTTCATGGAGATGAACACAGTGCCCGTCAAGGGAAGACGTTGATTAGCTGCCAACTCAGCTTTGGCATAGGCTTTTCCAAAGTCTACATCAATGCCCATTACTTCACCTGTGGAGCGCATTTCTGGCCCCAAAATCGTGTCAGTGCCCTGGAACTTTTCAAAGGGCAATACCGCTTCCTTCACAGAAATATAGGAGGGGATTTTTTCAGCCGTAAAGCCCAAGGTTTCTAGCGTGTGCCCAGACATGATCTGGGCGGCAAGTTGGGCCAGGGGAACACCGATCGCTTTGGACACAAAGGGCACGGTGCGGGACGCGCGAGGATTGGCTTCAATGATGTAGATCTGTTCCCCTTGCACGGCGAACTGAATATTCATTAAACCAATGACTTGCAATTGCTGGGCTAGTTGTGCCGTCCATTGGCGAATCGTGTCTAAAGTAGCGGGAGATAGGGAAATGGTGGGTAGGGAACAGGCTGAGTCTCCAGAGTGGATGCCTGCCTGTTCAATGTGTTCCATGATGCCCCCGATGACGACCCGTCCGGTGTGGTCGGCGATCGCATCGACATCGACTTCCGTCGCGTTTTCCAGGAAGCGATCGACCAAAATCGGGTGGTCGGGTTCCACCTGCACAGCATAGGTCATGTAGCGCTCTAGGTCAGGATCGGAGTAGACAACCTCCATCGCCCGCCCACCCAGCACATAGCTGGGGCGCACGACTACGGGGTAGCCTAGTTTGGTGGCGACAGCCAGGGCCTCTTCGGTGCTGCGGGCAATGCCATTGGCGGGTTGGGCAATCTGTAGCTGTTGCAGAATTTTATCAAATCGCTCTCGGTCTTCGGCAGCGTCGATGGAATCGGGAGATGTGCCCCAAATCTTGGGGAGAACGGCATCTGGTTCAGCCTGGGCCCGCTGCTTCAGATAGGCTTGCAGAGGAACAGCTAGCTTCAGCGGAGTTTGTCCCCCAAACTGAATGATGATGCCTTCTGGATGTTCGACTTCCAAAATATTCAGGACATCTTCTTTGGTCAATGGCTCGAAGTAGAGCCGATCGCTGGTGTCATAATCTGTGGAAACGGTCTCTGGGTTGGAGTTGACCATAATCGTTTCTATGCCTTCCTTGCGGAGGGCGTAAGAGGCGTGGCAACAGCAGTAATCGAATTCGATGCCCTGCCCAATACGGTTGGGGCCACTGCCCAGAATCATCACCTTGCGTTTGGTGGAAGGCAGAATTTCTGATTCTGGAGGATCGAACGTTGCCTCGGCATTTTTGACTTGACCGCTGCCCATCTCGTAGGTGGAGTAGTAGTAGGGAGTCAGGGCCTCGAATTCTGCCGCACAGGTGTCTACGGTTTTGTAAGTTGGGGCAACGCCGAGTTGCAGGCGGTAGGCGCGAACTTGGTCTTCGGTGCTTTTGGTGGCATAGGCAATCTGTCGATCGCTAAACCCTTGGGCTTTCACGGCATGGAGTTGGTCGCGGGTCAAGGCTGACAGTGCAGTCCGCTTCAAGAATTTCTCCGTTTCCAAGAGGTCTTGGAGCTTTTCTAAAAACCAGGGATCGATGCGGGTGAGTTCGTAAATATCTTCCAGGGTCATGCCCATGAGAAAAGCATGGCGGACGGTGAAAATGCGCTCTGGGTTAGGAGTTCGCAGCCCGGCTCTAATTTGCTCCAGACTAGGAAATTTTTCAGGACGATCGCACCCCCAGCCAGCCCGGCCGGTTTCCAGGGAGCGCAGGGCCTTTTGAAAGGACTCTTGGAAGGTGCGCCCGATCGCCATCGCCTCTCCCACAGATTTCATCTGCGTTGTCAAGGTTGTGGAGGTGCCAGGAAATTTCTCGAAGGCAAAGCGCGGCACCTTGGTCACCACGTAGTCGATCGCGGGTTCAAAGCTGGCGGGAGTTTTTTTTGTGATGTCGTTGGGGATCTCGTCCAGGGTGTAACCGACAGCTAGTTTGGCAGCAATTTTGGCGATCGGGAAGCCCGTAGCCTTGGAAGCGAGGGCAGAACTGCGGGAGACCCTAGGGTTCATTTCAATCACAATTACAGCCCCAGTCATCGGGTTGACGGCAAACTGAATGTTAGAGCCGCCCGTTTCTACACCAATCTCCCGAATGATTTTGATCGATGCATCTCGTAATCGCTGGTACTCCTTGTCAGTTAGGGTTTGGGCGGGGGCAACGGTGATCGAGTCGCCCGTGTGAATGCCCATCGGGTCAATGTTTTCGATCGAGCAAATAATCACCACATTATCCGCCAGATCCCGCATCACCTCTAGCTCATACTCTTTCCAGCCCAGCAGGGATTGCTCAATCAAAATTTGAGAGACAGGACTGGCATCCAAACCCGATTGGGCAATTTCTTCAAATTCTTCCTGGTTGTAAGCAATTCCACCTCCAGCGCCGCCCATGGTAAAGGCAGGGCGAATGATCAAGGGGTAGGAGCCAATGATGGGAACGATCGCCTTGGCCTCTGCCATCGTCTCGGCCAATCCAGACGGACACACTCCAACCCCAATGCGCTCCATGGCTTCCTTGAAGAGTTTGCGATCCTCGGCCATTTCGATCGCGGGCAATTTCGCCCCAATCAACTCAACGCCATATTTTTCCAGGACTCCCGTTTTGGCCAATTCCACCGCTAGGTTCAAGGCCGTTTGTCCACCCATGGTGGGTAACAGGGCATCGGGACGCTCTTTGGCAATCACTTGCTCGACCAAGGCAGCGGTCAATGGCTCAATATAGGTGCGATCGGCCGTTTCGGGGTCGGTCATGATCGTGGCGGGATTGGAGTTCACCAACACGACTTCGTAGCCTTCATCTCGTAATGCTTTACAGGCTTGGGTGCCGGAGTAGTCAAATTCACCAGCCTGCCCAATGACGATGGGGCCAGAGCCAATCAACAGAATTTTGTGGAGGTCATTGCGACGGGGCATAGTGTAATCGGTAAGGTGAGATGCGGAAGTTCAACACATATTAGAATCGATCGGACAAGTCATCAATACAGTCAGGTAATAAAGTCTGTCAGCAATTTTGGATGGATTTCAGTGAGCTTGTACGGGATGGACTAGATGCAAATCTATGCAGAGATTACTTTAGTCGGACTTTAGAGGCTCAAAAGTTGTTGGCGAACTAAAGTGTGATCCTAAAGTGCGATCGAGCAGAAGGGAATGTCCGAAGAATAACAATTGAGATCCCCGAATTCACAAGAATCCAGAAGCTTGGCAGAAGAACTCCAACCCGGACTTTTAATCCTGGCTAGTAGTCTGTCAATCATTAATTGACGGGAAGCTGAAAGCCGGGAAGTTAGTTGGAGTTAAATTTTGAGGGGTCGAATACCCTCAAAATTTTCTTGACAGAACACTAGTCTGGCAACTGATACTGTTCCACAATCTTCTTGGCGAAGTCTGGAACGTGGGCAGCTAACTTTTCGGGATGATTTCGCTTTACGTATAAATAATTGCGAGTGAAGTGAGAATCGATCGAAAATCGCGCATATTCCAACCCCTTAGGTCCGATTTTTTCAATCACAACGCCCATCAGTTTGGCGGCCCACATGGGCAAGGTCACTCCTTTGTCATAGGCGGGAATGCTCTGCTGCACAGCATTGTGACGATCGCCCTGAGAGGTTACAGGCTGGGTCTCCAACTGATCTTGCACCAGGTTTAGCATCTCCCGCCCCGTGTCATTTCGCACCACCAACCATTGCCAGCCAAAGGGCGCACCCATGTAGCCTACGACCAAATCTGCCAGGGAGTTTACATAGTCAAAGCAACTCAGGCAAGACGGAGCAAATACATCTTTCAATTGATTAGTTTTTAAGCCAAAGAATGGCACGGTCTCCACTGAACCATCTTCATGCTTAAAGTGAACCCGAAAATCTTGCATGAACTCGTAATGCACAACTGTGTCCGGCGATCGGCTCGTGGTTTCCAAGAATTTCTGCAAGCCAGCACGGGTGACATTATCAACGCAGGGTGTCCCCAGAACGTAGAGTTTTTCCAATCCCAGCGCCTGTTCCACCGATCGCAACGCCTGAATTTGGCACCCCACCCCAATCACCAGTAGGCGCTTCATCCCCGACTGCTCCACCTGTTCCAATACTGATAAATTGGGGGATAAGGTGGGTTTATTCACTCGTGCCGCCAAAACTTCCTCTGGGGTGCGAGCAATGACGGGCATGGGTTGAAAGCGATCGTCTGCCGTATTCTGCACACAGACCACGCCCTCAACCAAGCCTTGATTCAGCATGGCAATGGCGATCGAACTGACGATTCCCGTCCACTGCGCCCCAGCGATCGGCTCGGTCTTCCGCGCTGCCACCATGTCCTGATGCACCCCAAAATATAGGTCGTCGGGCTGCTCCAGGTTGCGCGATCGGCCGTGGGTTTGCTCCTCCAGTTGCGGAATCTGCTGATGCAAAAAGGCACATGCTTCTTTAACGTAGTGAATGTAAAAGGTGTCGCATAGTCCACACTCGCTACAAAGTTCCTTAGCTGGGCGACGACTGTCCGGCTTGAGTCCCCTGGATCTTTTATGCTTTTTTGTGAATGTCATTTATAGATGATTTATAGAGATGATATAGACTGCTTGCTGAGGCAGTGATTTTCCTAATCTCACTGGCAGATGCCACGATCGCCAGATACGACTGCCGGACAACTTGCCAGCCACTCTTCATTTTTCATGATTTGTGGATTCCTGGATACCTTGCAGTCTACAAAATTCCTAAGCACGATCGACGTGTTCTCCCACATTACCCCTGTTGAATTAAAGTTGGAGGATTAATGTCTCTATCGAGTTCCCCAGTCAGCAACTGGTATGACATCAACCAAGCTTACTTAATGAGGTCGGTCGATCGGGTACGGGTAGCTATAGAGCGCTATCTAGAGCAGATAGGAGTTAGGGAGAGCAGTAAACCCATTAAGGATTGGGAAGGGGATGATGTTTTATACCCCCAAGGCATTCTTCCCGCCCTGGAGCAGTTAGGCAAGACCTTTAAACTTTCAGCTTTTGAGCAAGGGATTATACTCCTGTGTGTTGGCGTTGAACTCGATGCGTCCTTTGCCTCCCTGTGCGCCGTTGCTCAAAGCAACCTCCAACACTCCTCTCCCACCTTTCGTCTAGCCTTGTCTGCTCTGGCTACACCCTCCTGGAATGCCCTCAGTCCCGATTCCCCATTGCGCTATTGGCGGTTGATCGATATTGGGCCAGGACAGTCTCTCACCCTCAGCCCGCTACGAATTGATGAGTGGGTGTTGCACTTTCTGCTGGGAATTCCTCACTTAGACCAACGGTTGCGATCGGCCATTCACCCCCTGAAGGCAAATCGTAGTTCGGCCCTGCCCCCGTCCCATCGATCGCTGGTAGAAAAACTGGCGAAAACCTGGTCTCGAGCCGCACAAGCATCCATACACCTACCTGTTGTGCAATTGTGCGGGGATGAAAGTGGCAACAAGCGATCGATCGCCATAGCCGCTTGTGAAGAGTTGGGGCTGAACCTGCATCTTATGCCTGCTAAGACAATTCCCACCAACCCCGCCGATCTCAGCGACATCATTCGCTTATGGGAGCGAGAAGCCGCTATCAATGCCAGTGCGCTGATTTTGGACTGCGATCGGGCGGATGGCAACGATGCGGCACGGGAGGCGGCGATCGACCAGGTAATTGAAGAGATTCGCTCTCCGTTAATCGTCACGAATTTAGATCGACGGCGCTCTTCTCAACGCACCCTGCTCACCTTTGAAGTGCGTCAACCCACCACTCAGGAACAAGAAACTCTCTGGCACAGCGCCTTGGGCACGATCGCCACCTCCCACCTCGATCAAGACCTTGAGCAGCACATTCGGGCAGTCACGTCCCAATTCAACCTCAGCGCTAATGCCATTCGCGCTGCCTGTGCCGACGCATTGGGGAGCAATCGTGATGTGGGTGAAGCCCTGTGGGATAGCTGTCGGGTGCAGTCTCGGCTCCGGTTAGATGATTTAATCCAACGCCTAGACCTCTCGGCAACGTGGGACGACCTCGTGTTGCCCGATGCCCAGCGCCAAGTCTTGCAAGATGTCGTCACCCACGTCCAACAGCGATTTACAGTCTACGAAAACTGGGGCTTTGCGAGCAAAGGGGGACGCGGCTTAGGGATCAGTGCGTTGTTCGCTGGAGCCAGTGGCACCGGAAAAACCATGGCCGCTGAAGTTGTCGCCGGACAGTTGCGCCTAGACCTGTACCGAGTTGACCTCAGTGCGGTAGTCAGCAAGTACATCGGGGAAACCGAGAAAAATTTGCGACGCATTTTTGATGCCGCCGAAGCGGGAGGAGCCGTGTTGCTGTTCGATGAAGCCGATGCTCTCTTTGGCAAGCGGAGTGAGGTGAAAGATAGCCACGATCGCCACGCCAATATTGAAGTCAGCTATCTGCTGCAACGGATGGAAGCCTATCAAGGACTAGCAATTCTCACGACCAATCTCAAGGACTCGATCGATCAGGCATTTCTGCGCCGGATTCGCTTTGCGATTCGCTTTCCCTTCCCAGATGTGGCCCAACGGAAAGAAATTTGGCGGCGGGTGTTTCCCAAGGAGACCCCAACTCAAGATATCGATGTCAGTAAGCTAGCCCGTTTGGGCGTGGCAGGGGGCAACATTCGTAACATTGCTCTGAATGCTGCTTTCTTCGCTGCTGATGCCGGAGAACCTGTAGGCATGAGGCACTTGCTGCAAGCCGCCCGCAGCGAATACGTCAAGATGGAGCGATCGTTGACTGAAGCTGAGGTCAAAGACTGGGTTTAGAGCCAGCCCAAGAACCTATCTGAAACCACAGAAGTGAATGAGTTCTTGATGTATCGCTGCTCCCTTGCCTCATAGAACTCTTCTTCAGTAAACTATTCAAAATACCTTCTAAAGAGCATTTCTATGCCAAATCTGAAACTAAAGATTGTGGAACAAACGCCCGATCGCTTGGTGCTAGCCAGTAGTCGATCGCTCAATTACAAACTTTTAGATGCTTTTGGCACTTTGCTGTTTTTCTCAAGCTTTGTTTTTGGGATTCCTTTGTTTGCTGCCTTCTTATATGCTAAAGCGCGATCAAATACAGGTGAGTTGACTACACTAACCTGTAGCCGTCCAGAAACCTATGTGGATTGCAAGCTCAAGCGAGAAGATGCCCAGGGTAAAATTGTGCTTGAGCAAACTCTCGTGCGGGTGGGAGAGGTAAAGGCTCAAGAAATTCAGGAAACGAGAAAAGTCTGTGACTCTGATGGAGACAACTGTGAGAATAAAACGTTTTATACCTGCCGGATTAGAGTTTCTGCTCGGAGTACAACAGTTCCGCCCCTAAGTCCGTTTCTGATTCAAGATGCTCAAAATTCTTGTCTTTCAACCAGTCAAGCGACTGTAGAGCAAATTGAGCAACTGATTAAAGGAGCATCTAAAACTAAATTGAGATGGGATCAAGATACCCGCACTGGAAATTTGATGGCTGAGCTACGAGATACGTTACTCCCGCTTCTAATGATAGGATTTCCTCCAATCGCTGTAGTAGGCTTGGTTTTCGGGATCTCTATTGCTCGGATAAGAAGCGACATTTGGACGTTTGATAAGCGACGGAATCAGTTCAAACTCGATCGCCAATACCTTGGGCGCAAACAAATATTGGAACTTCCTCTAAATTCTATAAATGGAGTGGCAACTGATAGCTCTAAACTTTGGCTGAATCAAGACAAAGCTTCTGCACAAACCCAATTGGAATTGGAAAGGGACTCAAAACTGGAAGACATGACAGTCTCGAATTGGATCACGCCTTACCTCACCAGTAAATTCCGTTACTTAGATGAAGGCGGGTACACGCTGAAACAAACCTCTGACCGATTGACTGTTCAAACTTACAGTGAACAAATTGAAATTGACCATGCCTCTAATTCTCTTATTTACAAGGCAACTCAGGGAAGAGATCGGCAGGTGAAAGAAACCAAGTCCTATTCCCAAACAGAGATCGAGGCTGTGCAGGTTGAGAACGGAGCGCCTGGTGCTTACGGTGCATCTACTTATGAGATTCGCCTACGCTTGATTGATGATAAGCATGTGACCATTTTTACCGACTCTTACAAACTGGAAGCCACAAAAAAGATGGCTGAATCGATCGCCCAATTTCTGAACGTTGAATTAAAAATTTTGGTGAAATAGGCTTACTTACGAAACTGTCAGAAATTTGTCATAAGACATAACAGTAATGCCTCCGTCCATTCCACGATCGCGCCATAGGTGTCTCCCGTGTGCCCTCCCAGCTTTTGGTTAAACCAAAGTCCAGTGAGAAACGCGATCGTCCCGCCCCCCACGATCGTCGCTACTGCCCTCAACCAGCGATCGGGAGCCAACGCCACCTGCACGCCACCCAGAGCCAGCAGCAGGACTAAACTGGGCACCACCTCCCAAGCCGAGCGGATGGTTACTTTATGGAAGGCTCCCTTCCCCGTCGGTTTCAGGTAGGGGTAGCGCACGATCGCCACCAACTGCCCCCACCGTCCCCAGCCTGCAACCGCCATCAATCCCAGCCAGCGATCGGCACCCAAGTCACTCAACGCCGCTGTTTTGAGCAATAGGATAATCACCGCCGTAATCGCCCCAAATGCTCCAGTTCTGCTGTCTGCCATTGCCTCTAAGCGACGCTCTGGGTCTTGAATGGCTAAACCATCGGCAGTATCGATTGCCCCATCCAAGTGAAACCCGCCTGTCAGCGCCACCCAGGCCGCAATCACCACGGCACTCCGCGTTAACGCTGGCATCCCTAAGCTGTGCAACCCCAGATCTAATAATCCCAAAAGTCCCCCGATCGCCAACCCAACTACGGGCGCGAATCGAGCGACACCGCGAAATTCCAACGCCCAAGCGTCAGGAATTGGCAAACAGGTGTAAAACGCAAACGCCGCCACGAAGGTACGAAGCTGAAGCTGCCCTCCGACATGCTGTTTTTCTACTTGCCCGTCTGCTTGTTCATTGAGGGAGCGATCGTCCATTTCAAAGCACTGCTAAGGATATCCACGGAAATTACCTGCCATTGTCAACCTAGAAACCAAGCATTCGAGAAGCCAGAAATGCCTCGTAATAATTTTATGGTTGGAGTTTCCACTCTTTTTTTAAACTTCTATATTTTGTCTAGTGACCGCGATTACAATGAAATGTCACCTTATGTTCGTGACCTAAATTCCTCGGTCTTCGATTGCAGATCACAGGGATCTGTGACAAAGATTCCGTAGTTCCAATGATTGGGATGCAGAAAACTTAAGATATTATTGTTTCGTAGGCTACTGTTAAATACATAAAGTAAATGAACTAAGACGGATTGACAGATTCGGATTGGCAAATTATCTGCTTGCAAAAGCTATAAGGGGCAGACTAAATTTTAGGTTCATCAAAACCAATTATTTACAACCTTAGTCCTGTTTTATTGAGTCAATCTTTCTTAGCCGAATTTAATAGAGTTATTTTATTTCGTCAGCCATATTTTTGGTGAGTGCCACAGAGTTCTAGCTCTCATCGAATCTGACCTTTGTAAGTTTTACCCAGCTTAGAGCGTTGAATGGCTCTATCCAATATTTAGACCAATACTTAGATTTCGGCTTGTTCGTGCGTACAGCTTTTTTGTGCTCGTTAAGGTTCAAAATTTTAAGGGGCATTTCAGTTTTAAAGAGTACAGTTCATTATCGTTTGTTGAATTTACAAGTTCGTTGAATTTATAGCTAGCATCAGCTTTTAAATTTCATTTCCATCCTTCACGTTTAACCCGATTTGGGCCAAAGGTCTTCTCCCATGAGTCACGATCAATCAAGAAACATCAGGCTGCCTGCTCCGTGCATTGTAGACAACGGGATTGTGGTCAACAAGCAAGATATGCAGAAATTGTTGAGCGATTTAAACCGGGTTCGCTACCTCTACAAGCAAGACGATCGTTTGATTAGCGAAGGAGAAGGGTTTGTTTTGGAGGTCTTCGCCGACCCCCAGCGATCGACCTTGGTCGCTAACCACGCACTTTACCTTAATATCCAAAGTTTTGACTACTTGGAATTGCAAAAGTTTGATCAACAGGCTTGTTTTACACTGGTGCAGGATGTCTTTCATCTCCAGCTCATGCCTCTATCTAACCCTTTGCAGGAGCAAAGTAATCGCACCCTAAATGCGGCGGCCCTGGAAGCTGTCGTTGCCGAGGTTCTTTCGGCTAACTGGGATGTGCAGATTGATGATGAGGATAATTTCTCACTTTGAACCCTGTTGTCGCTGAAAGCAATGTGACGCTCTCAATTAGGGAGTCGATCGCTGGGTGTTACCTACCTTTACCCATCCTTGCCGATCGCCATTTTCCACCCGAATTCGCTGCCATCCCTTGTCCGCACTTTCTTCTAAAACCACCACTCGTTGATTAAACTCTACACCACCAACTTGATTGGAGTCTCGTGTGGGGGCATCTCTCAAAACCAAGCCGATCGGTTGAGTGACCCGTGCTGGGTAGGCTCCTGGTTCTAATTTGGGCTTGGGAGAGGCAGAGGCAACTGTAGTAATAAATGGCTCAGGTTGATTAGCCGAAACAGACTTAGCCTTCACCAACTTTGGCGGAGCGATCGTAGTTTTGGGGGCGTTAGCTGACTTATCGTTGGGGAAAGCGGGTCTGGGAGGCGGCGCAGTCAACTTGGTGATGGTGTAATTAGCGGCAAACCAAGCGCCTGTGGATAACAGGGCGATCGCCAAAGTGATCCCCGTTATCAGATTAAATATACCTGCAAAAAAACTTAAAACGTTAGACCATTTCATAAAGGCATCTCAATTCTGATTAACCCACCGTTAGCCAACTATTAATTGGCATCTTCTAAAATTCAACGTGTTCTTTTAGCGTGTCCTAAAATTACTCCAAAGACTCTAGCGCAATCCAACCTAAAACGCATAACAACCTGTGATGCAATTAGGAGATTTCCAGAAAAGGTTATACCAGGCATCGGAAGGGCGTTCGCGTAGCGTATGCTTTGCACTTAGCATCCGGGCAATGACTTTCTGGTCGATTCAAGGACTCGTCTGCCGGGTGCTTCGCCCCTACAGGGGTAACATCTTTCTCAGAAATCTCTTTAACGTTGGCGGCTGTTCAAGCTGCCATGCCGAGACGCAGAACGGGCCTTACCCGCTGCTGCCCACTCCTGCAAGAGTTTAATTTGCTCCTTAGCCGTGTGTGCTAAGGGTACCAGTTGACTGGCTGATTCCAAAATATCTTCCGTCGTAAAGTCCCGATTTTGGCTAAACCCTAGGTGCATCGCCTCAATAATCATCTGTTCAATCTCGGCCCCAGAAAAATCAGGGGTCTCGTAGGCCAAACGTTCTAAGTCATAACTCTTCAAATTGTGGGCCCTGAGACGAGCCAAATGAACGACGAAAATGGCTTTCCGCTCCTCTTGAGTCGGTAGTCCCACAAAGAATACCTCATCAAATCTACCCTTTCGTAGCATTTCTGGCGGCAGAGCTTGAATATTATTTGCAGTTGCCACAACGAAAACGGGGGAAGTTTTTTCGGCTAGCCAAGTGATGAACGTGCCAAAGACCCGCGAGGCTGTACCTGCATCTCCTCTGCCGTCAAAACCCGCGAATCCCTTGTCAATTTCATCAATCCATAGGATGCAAGGAGCTAGAGCTTCTGCTAATTGAATCATTTGCCGGGTACGGGATTCTGACTCGCCCACCAAGCCAGCGAACAGGCGGCCTACATCTAGGCGGAGGAGAGGTAAATGCCAGTGATGGGCGATCGCCTTTGCAGTCAAGGACTTTCCGGTGCCTTGGATGCCCGCGAGAAGCAGCCCTCTAGGATGGGGCAAGCCATATTGCCTCGCCCGCTCTGAGAAGGCTCCTCCTCGAAGCAGTAGCCAATCTTTCAGATTGTCCAAGCCGCCAATATCCGAAATCTTCTCGGTTGTCGGATAAAAGTCTAAAATTTGGGTTTGCCGAATGGTCTGGCGTTTCTCTTCTAGAACCAAATCCACATCGTCCGGTCTAAGTTCACCGTGGGTGGCGATCGCCCGCGCTAGAACGCGACGAATCCGCTCCAAGGATAACCCTTGACAGGAACGCACTAATTCATCTATCACTCGTGTCTCTAGGGATTGCCCCATTGCTGCCACTAACCGATCGATTTCCACCTTGATTTCCGAGGCAGTAGGTAGGGGAAACTCCAGGACGGTAATGACTTCGCTCAGGTCATCGGGAATCGCAATCTGGGGAGCAATAATCACAATACTCTTAGACTGCGATTTGAGCGATCGGGCTAAGTTACGCAACTTCCGAGCAACTGCTGCATCTTCTAGAAACCGATGAAAATCCCGTAAAACCAGAATGGCTGAAGCGGCGATCGGCAACTTTTCGACAAATTCCAAGGCTTGTAGCGGATTGCGCTTCCCAAAGCCCGCGTCATTGGGGTTGCCCTGGTAGCCATCCACAAAATCCCAAATGTAGACCGCCCGGCTCCCAGATGCGCCATTTGCTTGAGCAACGATCGCTGCTTCTACCCGCTCTTCCTCTCTGGTAGGAATATAAATTACTGGATAGCGGGCCCGCAGTAATAGTTCAAATTCATGGTTAAAGCTCATGCAGATAGCGTATCAAGTTTTGTCTGTCAAGGAGAGAATTAGCAAGAAACGCAACGTTACAGATTTGGCGAGTTTAAAGCATAGGTCTTTGCCACAATCTGAAAATTAACGCCCAATAGTCTGCTGACTGGTGAACTACTAGAGGGGAAATTTACCTTTTAGGGCTTCGAGGGATGCCCAGCGGCGATCGGGAATCACCTCTACAGCCTCAAGCTGGGCGGGAACAGGGATACCGGCACACTCTTGATCGCAAAGTTGTCGTTGGGGCAGCGCCAAACACAATTGCTCGTACAGCCACACTTCAGGTTGGAAATAGCCTTGGGGAGGCAAGGTTTCCACTAAATCCTCAAGGGCAACTTCGTATTCCAGTCCATCTTCGTCGAAGCGTTCAACCCGATCGTTCAACCAAATCATCTCCGATACCTGGATGTGCAAGCGATGGTTGTAGTGCTGGAGGCACCGATCGCAACTCAAGGTGACAATGGTCTCAGCAGATGCTTTGATTTCCAGGTAGTTTCCTTGGTGGGCAACCTTTAAACACCCTTTGACAGGGGTGAGAGTTTCCAGATCAGGCAAACCCTCTTCAAATTCGATAACCCTCATTTGCTTAGGAGCAGTGAGGAGTTCTGGAATATGAATCGTATCCATAGGGCATAACAGTGGAAACTACATTTGGCAACGTGTCCTCCCTTTGGGAATGCCTAGGAGACATCGTTCATCAAAATTGCATACAGCTTGAGTTAAAAATTAGGTCGGAAAATTCTCAGCCTGGGACTTTTGGATCACCAAGCGTCGATCGGGTTCCCGACCTCGGCTATAGGTTTCTAAGCCAGGATAAGCCTTGACCAAAGTATGAACTTGCCGACGTTCTGCTGAAGAGAGCGCCTTTAACTCTATCTCCTTGCCTGTTTGATTCACCTGCTCTGCTGCTTGCTCTACCATAGCAATCAGTTCAGCCAAGCGAGCCGATCGGTAGCCGTTTAGCTCGATCGTATAGGCACACTGTTGTCCTTCAGCTTGTCCCAGATTCAATAAAGTATTAGCCAAGTATTGAATTGCATCTAGAACCGTACTTTCAGGCCCTAGTAGAATGGCAACCTGCTCCGGCGACAGATGGGTCTCATCGATCGTTAACCAGCAATTATCCAATCCATCGACCCTAACTGCCTCAGAAGCAAGTGCCAGCTTCGTTGCCAAGTCTACCTGGGGTTCAACTAGGACATTGGCTGGCATCCCAGCAAGACGCAATAGCTCCTGTAGCCATTGTTTCCCCAAATGCTTACCGTCTTGACTCATGGGAGGTAATCCAAGTTACTCGATTAAATCAGGCTTTTTTCTTAGGACTCCCTGGTTCAAAGGGGAGACGTGCCCGATCCTTGCCATCATCGTCTCCAGCTTCCTTTTCCTTCTCCTTGACCTCAGCATCTACAATTTTTTGCAGATTCTCCGGTAAAGCTTCCTTAGACAGAATGAAGGTTTGGGCAGTCTGGAAAATGTTAGCAAGCAACATATACATCAAGACCCCAGCCGGAAGAGGAAAGAATAAGAACATTCCTGAAAAAATCACTGGTGTGAATTTGTTGACAGCCGACTGTTGCGGGTTATCTGATGTAGATCCTTGCCCTGACAGAATTTGGTTGATATACAAACTAACCCCAAAGAGCAAGACCATGGCTACAATGTCCCAATGAATCGTGCCATCAGGGTCACGGGCCCCCACATGTCCCAGGGCATTGATAAAGAGGAACCCTTTGTTGGCAGCGAGACCTTGAATCTTGCCTTGCAGAGTCACTTCACCAGGTTGCAGCGCCACGAGTTCGCCATCAGGCTTGAGTTCAACCCGTTCTGCCCCTTTCGTTACAGTCCATTCGGGGTGAATCAGAGTATCGGGATAGGGAGACAGAACCTCTGCTAGAGGTTTGCCTTCCACGGTTTGGAACTCAGCCTTAGTCTTTTCTCCAACAACCAACTTACTACCGGCGGGAACTAGGGCTGAAACTCGAGTATGAACTCCATCTGTGAAATAGATGTTCTGGGGTGCAGTCGAGAAAACCTGGGGTTGAACTTGCTCAACCTGTCCTTGCGGAAAGATTTCTAGATTGACTGTGTAGTTGATGTCTGAAAAAGGAGAACCCCGAAGCGTTGCAAATAACGCAAATAAAATGGGCATTTGCAGCAGCACAGGAAAGCATCCTGCCAAGGGATTGCCAAATTCCTTATAAACTTGGCTCATTTCCTCCTGTTGCTTCACTTTGTCATCCTTGAAGCGCTCCTGAATGTCCTTCACCCGCTTTTGCATCAGCGGCTGAGTGACTTTCATGCGGCGCATACTGCGGATTGAGCCAGCACTTAAAGGATAGAGGGCGAAGCGCACTACGAGGGTGAGCGCAACGATCGCCAAACCATAACTAGGCACAATCCCGTAGAAAAAGTCCAGGATTGGCAGCATTACATTGTTAGAGAGAAACCCGATACCAAAGTCCATTCTGTTCTCAGTCAGCTTACGCTTTGAATTGCTGAATCTAATCTATCTGATATTAGTTCTATCTGATTTTTTTAAGGTTGATGAGTTTATAAAGAGTGCTTCGGTCAGTCTTTAAAGTAAAGGCAATTTTTGCAGGGTGCAAGGAGCGGTTTAGCTACCTACAGCCCCTAATGCACCGCTAACTTCCTTCGCTTTCTCAGAAAGTTTTTCGCTGATGTAGCTATAGACTTCCCGAAAATTGGGGATGGCTCTCAACTCCAGACGGCTACCATCCTTAAGCGTGACGACCATATCTCCCCAAGCTCCTAGCCCACGGGGAACCGTCACGATCTTGGCAACTTCTGAGTAAACAATATCTGACCGATCGCGTCCCAACCAGCCACCCGTCACTGAAATTCGGCGGCTAGTAATGCGATAGCGCACCCACAGGGCCCGCACAAGTGCCCCAACAGTCAAGGGTAAACAAATAATGGTGAATCCCATGATGATACTAATGATCAACTCTCCAATATGGGGAGGGCCTTCGTAATAAACATCTTCACTAATAGCCATCTACGAGAACCCCTGCTTTTGTCAGTAATTGCTTTAATTCTTGCAGAAATTCACCATAATCGCACGCGTGAGCGCCAGGTTGGACGGTAAAAACCAATCTCCAGCCTGGACGTAGCTGAGGCAGCATGTATCGGAGAGCCGATCGAAGCTGCCGTTTAATGCGGTTTCGCACCACTGCCTTTTTGCTGACTTTGAGACTAATGGAAATGCCAATGCAGATTGGCGAATTCTCAGGAGGTGTAGAGGCAACTGATTTTAGACGAAGAGCCGTTAGTCCTAAGTGCTTAGAGGAGTAGCGAAGACCGCTTCTGTAAATTGCACTAAAATCCTTTCGGTGTCTGAGTCGATTGGCACTGGGCAACATACATTTAGCCAACGACAGATTGAATCAGGGTTCAGTCGAAGAATTGGAGCCAGAGGAAATTCGAGCTATACAGCTAAACGGGCACGTCCTCTGGTTCTACGGGCCTTAATCACTCTCCGCCCATTCGCCGTTCTCATACGGACGCGAAAGCCAGAGACTCTTTTTCTTTTGCGGCTGGTGCCATGCAGGGTGCGCTTCGTCATATCCGATTACTCTTGGCTTGCAAAACTAAATTTACGTTAAAAACTCACAGTCTTCCATGCTATCAGGTGAAGACCCATTTGAAAACAAGGCATCAATAATTGAATTGATGCCTTGGGTGATGGCAATTTAGGGTTTCGCATCACTGAACGCTCAGAGCGCCTCAAACTTCTATTAGGTAGACCAATTTAAGATGCTTGAACCATGGAGGCTACTCAATGGCTAACACCCAAGTGCCGAGATACCGCAACAAGGGCGCATCTCCTGGCGTTAGGATTTGGCAGTTGAAGTAGTACATGCCACCGAAGTCAGGATTCTTCACGTTTGACAGGATGATTTCCACGTCTCCACCAGCGGGTACTGGCTCATGAGGGAAAATTTCTAGGGTGAAATTATCTTTGTCCCATCTTACTTCTTGGATAGGTAAACTTTTATCCTTGTACACGATTTCAACGTTCTTGATGTCAAATTTGCCGTCATAGTAAGTTGGGTAGGTGATGGCGAACTGGGACACAGCCAGTTTCATTTTCTTGGAAGGAATTCTCAAGCGGTAGCGATCCCACCCGCTGGATTTTCCACCAAAGTCTAAGCGGAAGTTTAGCTGATTTTCTGTGCGTGGCCCGCCAAAAATCGTGAGTCCTGGGAGACTTTGCGATCGAACAACCATCGGCAGTCCAGCAACCAGTCCGCCTAGAACTGCGAGAATGATAAAAATACGTTGCTTGAATAATTTAGAGAACATGAGTCTACCCCCGCGAACAAAAAAGTCCAATCTATATAGTGACACGAGCCGAATGGTTTGAAGATGGGCAAGAGATAGTAATTTTGACAACGCAGTCTATGTCTGCGATTTGTCCTCCTAGCTGCATCTTAGGGGATGGGACGTTAGCAACGTGGGAAAAGTGCCAGATATCGATCGCATTTGCTAAAGCGGTTTACTGTTAATCATGTATGTGTATCTATTAAAACAAGGTAAAGATCCAGAGCGGTTATGGGGGATCAACATAGGATGCGGAATGCGTTGTGGGCAAACTCTAAATCAAATGAGTTGTCTTGAACTCAGGAATCTTTTCAACTCATGATTAGGTGATGTGCAACTCTCCCGAACCGCCCTCACCCCAACCCCTCTCCCAAAAGGGGAGAGGGGCTAAGATTTGGATCGGCTCCCCTTCTCCCTGTGGGAGAAGGGGTTGGGGGATGAGGGCAAACTTTAAGTTGCACATCGCCTATGGTTAGTTCCTCCCGCTTGATTGAGGCTTCACTCGCTTAAAAAAGGAATTCATGAAGATTGCAGTTACAAAAGAAATAGAAGTCGGTGAACAACGGGTGGCTCTGGTTCCTGATGTGGTCGCCCGCTTGGTTAAGCAGGGGTTGGAGGTTTGGGTGGAAGCGGGGGCAGGAGAACGATCGCATTTTTCTGATGCAGCGTATGAGGCAGCGGGGGCAAAGATTGTCGCTGATCCGGCAATGCTGTGGAGCGAGGCAGACGTGATGCTGAAAGTGAGTCCGTTGATCGAGAATGAGGAGCAGCATGAAGCAGACTTGCTGAAGGCAGGACAGATTGTGATTGGGTTCCTCAATCCTTTGGGAAATCCAGCTTTAGTGAAGCGGCTGGCAGAGCGCAACGTGACGGCTTTTAGCCTAGAGATGATTCCCCGGACGAGCCGCGCTCAAAGTATGGATGCGCTCTCCTCCCAAGCCGGGGTGGCAGGGTATAAGGCGGTCTTGGTTGGGGCGGCTGCCTGTCCCAAGTTTTTCCCGATGTTGACGACGGCAGCAGGGACGATCGCTCCAGCGAAGGTGTTTGTGATGGGGGCTGGGGTGGCAGGCTTGCAGGCGATCGCCACGGCCCGCCGTTTAGGAGCCGTGGTGGAAGCGTTTGACATTCGCCCAGCGGTGAAGGAAGAAGTGCAAAGTTTGGGGGCGAAGTTCGTCGAAGTCACCTTAGAAGAAGAGACGGTGGCGGCGGGGGGCTATGCCAAGGAAGTGTCGGAGGCAGCAAAACAACGCACCCAAGCTGTGGTTGCTGAGCATGTCAAAACCGCAGATGTGGTGATTACGACGGCGCAAGTTCCTGGGAGAAAAGCCCCGATTTTGGTCACTGAGGAAATGGTGGCACAAATGAAGCCGGGTTCGGTGATTGTGGATCTGGCGGCTGAGCAGGGGGGCAATTGCGCTTGTACTTCGGCGGGTCGAGAGGTGGTGTACCACGGAGTCACGATTCTTGGGCCGATTAATTTACCCGCTTCGGTGCCGATCGATGCGAGTCGGATGTACGCCAAAAATATCTCGGCTCTGGTGCAACTTTTGATGAAAGATGGTGCAATTCATCTCAATTTTGATGACGACATTATTGACAGCGCCTGTGTTACTCACGCGGGTGAGGTGCGAAATGGGCGAGTCCGAGACGCGATCGCTGCACTAGATCAGCAGCCAGCGGTGATTGGCTGAGGGAATGTTTGAAACGACATAAATTGTTGCCCGAATCGCCCTTCTGCCCCCAATCCTGGCGGGTTCTGAGGTCAAAGTCCATCAACATTGGAGATCTGAGGGACAAGCAAGATACTTAGGAGATTTCTGAGAAAAATTTACCCCTGCACGGGCGAAGCAGGCGGGCAATAGCCTTTTGGTGGATTCAAAGGCTTATCTACCGCCTGCTTCGCCCCTAAATTCCTTGGTATAGGCTTTTCAGGAAGGAAAGGTTGGATTACTACAAACTATTCACTTATCTCAAAACATATGACAGAAGGATTAATTGCGGGTTTAGTGGTGTTCGTTTTAGCCTCATTTATCGGGTTTGAGATTATTAACAAAATTCCGCCCACGCTCCATACGCCCTTGATGTCCGGCTCCAATGCCATTTCTGGGATTGCCGTTGTGGGCGCTTTACTGGTGTCGGGAGCGCGGGACTGGAATTTAACTGTCGCATTGGGTTTATTGGCGGTCGTTTTGGCCACGATCAATGTGGTGGGGGGATTTTTGGTGACCGATCGGATGCTGCAAATGTTTAAGAAAAAAGAGGTGAAAGCATGAGTGATTTTCTGCCAACTAGCATTCAACTGAGCTATTTAGTCGCTTCTTGTTTATTCATCTTGGGGCTGAAAGAACTGGGATCACCCGCTACAGCGCGTCGGGGCAATTTATTGGCGGCGATCGGGATGCTGATTGCCATCGTTGCCACCCTGCTGGATCAGAAAGTGCTGAACTATTCCATGATTTTGGTGGGCATCCTCATTGGCTCCCTCATCGGCACGGTGATGGCGCAAAAAGTCGAAATGACTGCCATGCCTCAAATGGTGGGACTTTTGAATGGATTCGGTGGGGCTGCTTCCTCGCTGGTGGCTGTGGGCGAATTTTGGCGCTTGTTGGGCACGTCGGAAACTCCGTCGATCGACATCACCATCACTATTATTCTCAGTGTGTTGATTGGGGGCGTGACGCTCACAGGCAGTTTGCTGGCGTTCGCAAAGCTGCAAGGGTTGATCAGCGGCTCTCCCGTCACCTTTTCCCTGCAACAACCGTTCAATATTTCTCTGTTGCTTGGGTTCCTGATTGGCAGTGCCTATCTGGTCGCCCATCCCCACGATGTCCCCGTTTTCCTAGCGCTTACTGGGGTTTCCCTGGTTTTGGGGGTTCTGTTTGTGCTGCCGATCGGGGGGGCAGATACGCCGGTTGTGATCTCGTTGCTGAACTCATTTTCAGGGCTGGCCGCGAGTGCCGCTGGCTTTGTCTTGACGAACAATATGTTGATTATTTCTGGGGCGCTGGTGGGCGCGTCGGGGATCATCTTGACCCAGATCATGTGTAAAGCTATGAACCGCTCGATCACAAATGTACTGTTTAGCGCCTTTGGGTCTAGCACGACGACGGGTACAGGTTCCAGTAATACATCTCAGCTAGATAAGACAGTGCGATCGATCGATTCCGAGGAAGGAGCCATGATGCTTGGCTATGCGCGATCGGTTGTGATCGTTCCAGGCTATGGCATGGCGGTGGCCCAAGCCCAACATGCGGTGCGGGAACTCGCCGATCAACTAGAGCGGATGGGTGTTGATGTGAAGTATGCCATTCATCCCGTTGCAGGGCGGATGCCAGGACACATGAATGTGTTGCTAGCCGAAGCCAATGTGCCCTATCCCCAACTGCACGACATGGAAGACATCAACCCTGAGTTTGAGCGGACAGACGTGGCGCTGGTGATTGGGGCGAATGATGTGGTCAATCCTGCCGCCCGTCACGACACGACCAGCCCCATCTATGGAATGCCGATTTTGGAGGTGGATAAGGCCAGGAATACGATCGTGATTAAACGGGGCATGAGCGCGGGGTTCTCTGGGGTAGAAAATGAACTGTTCTACAAAGATAAAACGATGATGTTGTTTGGCGGAGCGAAGGAAATGGTGGCTCAACTTGTGAGCGGGGTGAAGCAGTTGTAATCCGTGCCCTTCTGCAAGAACTTGGTGTGTAGCTCTAGCTCCACTAATTTCGCAATCGTCCCTGAATATAGTCAGCAACCAAGTGTCTCAATTCCAACAACCCTGCGGTCAACTGATTAAGTTGCTCTTGAGTAAACTCCCTTTGATCCCTGAATTGCTCTTGATTGAGTCGTATCAGAGCGCGGATATCTGCCATCTCCTGTTCATGGCGCACGATCGCTTGCTGATGTATCGTGGCAAGTTGGGTCAATTCTTCAGATGTCATCTCATTAGCTCAGATTTTCTATGACATTTAACCATATTCTAGGGCAAAAGCGATTGGGTTCCTGAATGCTCGTATCTCCTTGAAAACTCCGATTCCATTTATGGGATGCAGGGCATGAGAAACCGGGGTTCTGTCCAGAATTAGTTCGATCGCCCCAAATCTCCTAAAGAACCCCGGTTTCTGGACTGAGATCGCAGAACCCCGGTTTCTGGAACAGGCAAAACCTCAAAAACAATTCGATCGCGCTCTGCGCGAGGAGTTCAGAAAAGGGAAAAAGGAAAAGAGGATAAAGTTAAAGAGTCCTGGAAACGGACACAACCAAACGAAAACCAATGTTGAAGTTGTACCGCTCATCATGCCCGTACCTGTTGCGATGAGCAGAGCGACAGGACCTAGGATAGAGTCCCAACGAACCGCCGCGCAGGAGCTTTTCAGCTTCATCACTAGATAACCATATAAGTGAGCCATTTTGCTTCAGATTCTCTGGTTTGTCTGTATAGCTACTATGCCAGTCATCCGCGCACCATTCGGACACATTCCCGTGCATATCGCAAAGCCCAAAGGCATTGGCATGGGCCTTAAACATCTCCACCTCTGTCGTTTGCTGCCGAGCAATGCCTTTTTTGCTCGCACCGTAGACAGAATTGCCATAATAATTCGCCCAATCAGTATGAATCATCTCACCAAAATAAAACGGGGTTTTAGTCCCAGCGCGACAGGCATATTCCCATTCCGCTTCCGTGGGTAAACGATAGGTGCGTCCGTTTTGCTTAGATGTTTCGTTGTCAGACAAACTCTGACAGAACGCCACTGCGTCATCCCAAGACACTTTCTCAACCGGACGATTGTCTCCCTTGAACCTTGATGGGTTGTTGCCCATCACCGCCTGATATTGCTGCTGGGTCACTTCAAACTTGCCCATGAAAAAAGCCGGAACCGTTACTTGATGCTGCGGGCCTTCCCACCTTTCTCGTTCATCCTCACTTTCGGGCGACCCCATCAAAAATGTGCCACCTGGAATTAAAACCATCTTTAGGCTGACTCCATTACCTAAGTCTTGCGTGAAGGATTGATGGGGAGCAGAGGGTTTTCGGCGAAATCGATCGACCAGAACACTGATCCCAACCCCTATTATCGCTAACGCCGCAAATTGCAGCACCTTGCGACGCGTGGGTTTAACCGAGATCGTAACAGGGGCAGACAAAGCTTCGATCGCCTTATTGAAAGCTGCCTCAAACTCTGCATTAGCAACCGAGATGACAACAGGGGCAGGCAAGGCTTCGATCGCTGCTAGTGCTTCTGTGGCAGACGGGTAGCGTTGCTGGGAGTCGTAGCGCACCATCTTGTCCAAGATGGCTGCTAAGTCGGGGCTAATCTGATCAGATAGCCACAGGATTTCTCCCGTCATCGGGTCTTGGGGAATCTCCTGGGGAGCGCGTCCCGTTAACGCTTGCAGGGCAATCATCCCTGCACTATACACATCGCTGCTCAAGGTAGGGGTGCCATTCGCCTGTTCCGCAGGCATATAGCCGGGAGTACCCACACCAAAACTAAATACGGCTTGCTCATCCACCAAGACAACTTGGGTTGTGATGGCTTTGATGGCTCCAAAGTCAGTGACGACAATCTTTTGGTCGGTTTGCCGCCGTATCAAGCTGGTGGGGTTGAGGTCGCGGTGAATCACGCCCTGGCGATGGATGTAGCTGAGGGTCTGCAACAGGTCTCGCAGGAAGGCGAGAACCTCCGCTTGGCTCCAGGGCTGACCCGCTTGCAGTTCTGGCTCTAGAGTGTGTCCAGGAATGAACTCCTGAACCAGGTAAAATTCCTGGTTTTCTTCAAAATGCGCCAGTAAGCGGGGGATCTGGTGATGCTCTCCCAAGCGACTCAGTATGGCGGCTTCGGACTCAAAGAGGTGTCGGGCGGTTTGCAGGGTGAGGGGGTCGGTTTGCTTGGGTTTCAGTTGCTTGACCACACAGACTGGGTTGCGTGATGAGTGTTGGTCTTCTGCAAGAAAGGTTACGTCAAGGCCACCGCTACTAAGCTGTTGGGTGAGTTTGTAGCGTCCCTGAAGGGTGGTGCCGAGCATAGGTGTGTTTTAGGTGTGGATGAACAGATTGTCTCTATTTTTCCCTGCCATATCTTAATTGCAAAGAAAATTGCCAGATTGAACTGAATTTGACGGATGTCGCTTGAGATTTCCAGAGAAGCTTATACCAGGCACCGGAAGGGCGTTCGCGTAGCGTGTGCTTTGCACTTAGCAGTCGGGCGAAAAACTTTGAAACTTAATCAGGGCCTTTTACCGACTGCTTCGCTCCTACAGGGGTGACATCTTTCTCGGAGATCTCCTTAAGTCGCTATGCCTTCTCTGCGCTTCCCTAATCTGCGAGCAGGTAGGGAAACGACTTCGGCTTCGTTGCTTTCCCGCGCCACTCGAATCAGAAGTCCGGCTGTTATGAGGCTAGCAATCATGGAACTGCCGCCGTAGCTGAATAGGGGAAAGGGCAAGCCTGTGGTGGGCAATGTGCCCGTTGCCACGCCAATGTTGAGCAGGGACTGTCCGATCATGAGCGTTGTCGCGCCGATCGCCACCAACTGATGCACCGATCGGCGGGACTTAAGCGCCACCAGTAGACCCAAACTCGCATACACAAACAACAGGAGCAGCAGCAGCAAACTCCCGACCAAACCGAACTCTTCCGCAAAGACCGCAAAAATGAAATCGGTGTACTGAATCGGTAGATAAAAAAGCTTTTGTTGGGAGAAACCATAGCCCGTTCCCCAGGTTCCACCAGACCCAACCGCCAATAAACTTTGAATGAGTTGATAGCCATCCTGGGTGGGATCAGCCCAGGGATTGATAAACGAGATTATCCGGCGGCGTTGGTACTCTCGCAAACTGATACTCAGGAGAGCTAGCAGCATTCCGCCCAAAGCTGTTCCCCCCAAATAGATGGGAGGGAGATTAGCAGCCAGGGCAATGAGCCAGAGAGTTGTGCCGCAAAGGGCAGCGGTGCTGAGATTGGGTTGTAGCAAAATTCCTGCTAGCACCGCCCCAAAAACTCCTACCCAGGTGAGGCGTGTGGCCCAGGTTAGCCGTTCCCACTGACCAAAAATCCGGGCGGCTTGCAGCACCAAAAACGGTTTGATTAGCTCAGACGGCTGAATGGGAATGGCTCCCACCGATAGCCAACGGGTTGCACCATTCACAGTGGTTCCGAGTCCTGGGAGGAGGGTTGCCAGAATCAAACCCAAGAAGATGAGGACGAGCCAATCTGCTATCCCCAGAATGTAGCGAATGGGGGAATGCACCAGAATATTGAACCCAATGAGTCCGATCGCAACCCAGAACAGTTGGCGTTTGAAGTAATACAATCCATCCCCAAAGTCGGCATCGGCAACGGCGTAGGAGGCTGAGAAGAGGACAATTAGCCCTGCGAAGAGCCAAAGAAACGTCAACCATCTTAACAATCGCGCTTCTGTGGCCCACTCGCGCACTGACGGGTCGAAAAAGGGGATGAGATGGCGTAGGTTCACAGGGTTTACCAAAAGCTGGAATTAATCTTGTCCGCAATTAATATTACTTGCAGAGTGCTTGTAACGCTAGCACATCGGCTAAATTTTATATTGGTAAAATATACGGGTAAGTTCAGGATTTGGTGAGGGCGAAGCCTATCCTTCGATAAGCAAGCTACGAGTAACAAATGTTGCACATCAACCGGGGCTATTTGCTGAATACCTTGCCTCCACCGCTAGACTATGGGGTGCTATTTAATCCACGATCCCTAATGACTTTAGCGGGTACGCCCACGGCGATCGAATCGGCGGGTAGACTGCGCGTCACCACACTACCAGCCCCCACGATCGTACGATCCCCGATCGTCACGCCCTTGAGAACTGTCACATTAGCTCCTAACCAGACAAAATTGCCGATCGTCGTGGGCTGGGCAATCATCGGTTGCTCCAAGGGGGGCAACTGGGGATCATGGCCGTGGTCGTGGTCAGTGAGGTAACAGTTGGGGCCGATGGCGCAGTGTTGCCCAATGGTGAGGGAGTCGATCGCATCGAGGAAGGTGTGGCGATTCAGGTAGGTGTGAGCGCCGATGCGAATTTTGGGGCGGGATGACGGTTGACCGCTACACAGAAGGACAACGCCGCGATCCAACGCACAGTGGCTCTCGATCTCAATGTCACTAAAATTGCGGGGAATTTCGATCTGACGCATCCAGATGTAGCCGTGGAGTCGCACACCCAGCGATCGATAGTAAAAATTTCGCCAGCGGGACTTAACAGCCTCAATCAGTTGACTTGAGTATAAAAGTCCAGATCTCATGATTTGACGACAGTTGATGTGTGCTGTTTCCCACCCGCAATTTGGACGATCGCTTCTCCCTTCCCCCAAAAAATTCCTGGTAATAAAATCCATCCCTGACGTGACTGCAAAGAGGCAAGGATACCAAAAAGCTCCAGCACCGCCAGTTTGCAGTGATCCATAAATTGCTCCCGCCCTAAAATCTGGGTCATGACGTAGTGGCGATTGACCAACTGCATTTTGGCTAAGGCTCTTCCATTGCGCTTGTAATCCCCTGGCTGACTATCGTGAAACATCCGGGCAGTGCGGATATTTGCCAGTTTCCAAGTCCGTCCCACTGTAAGCGACAAGGTTACGTCTTCCATAAAGGAATAGCCTGTGAAATGGTCTGGAAAGGGCGGTTCTGGCAGTGCCTCCCGGCGGTAGAGGGTGCAGCCCGTGTTCAACCACTCCACAGGTACAACTTCTGGCAGGGTCAATCGGTCTTCTGGCAACAAATTGAGCGCCGGCCCAATGCATTTCCCGGCATAGCTCATTTCAGCCTGCCCATGGAGAAATTGAAATAGCAGGCGGCTAATGCGTCCGGGGGACTGATATTGCTGGTTGGTAATCATGGCGTTGACTCCACCCAGGTGTCGATCGCTTTGCAGCCCAGCCCACAGTCTTTCCAGGCAATCTGGTTCCAGAATAATGTCGTCTTCTAGAAACCAAATGACGGGTTGGGAAGCGTGGGTGATTGCCTGATTACGTTGCACGGCAGCACCCGGCACGATCGCTGCATGGTAAATAATTTGCGTCGCTACATTTGGCACCCCTTGTTGACACAATTGCGCTGTAGCGGCGGTGGTTGAGGCATCCACCACAATCAGTTCGATCGGTTGCACCCCTTGTTGCGCCAAGCTCATCAGCATTTTGGTCAACGGTTCACAGCGATCCCGCGTGGGCAAAATCGCTGAAATGGGCAGCAGCGCCGTCATAATCCAGGAAGCGCAGGCTGGGCTGCCCACGTTGCTGTGTGGGGATCAAAGCGGAGAGTGGTGGCATTTGGAGCGGGTGCCACTTGTACAGGCTGCCCTCCTTTGTAGGCAATGGCTTGGTTCAACACCCAATTGTCATCCATGCGGAATCCAATCGTGGTGCCCATGGTGGGCCAGGTGGCGTAGAGGTTGGGGTTCCACTCAATCTGAATTGCTCCTGCAATGTTTTTTTGCACCAAAAAGTCTGTTAGAGAGGTGTAGCGATCGACCTCATAGTGCCAGATGCCTGTAATCAGCCACGTTGTACTGACTCCTAAAATCATGACGGTTGCCAGGATGAATCGCTTATGACTTAACAGATTGCTCTGCATGGCTTCAAAGTAAGACCAGAGCCAACCAACTAATAATAAAAGTAATGGAATTAAGGGATATTTCTTACGGGAGTCGAGGGAAAAGCCCCCGGCGATCGTGTAAATCAAGGACGCTCCTACTAATAAAACGAGGATGTAAATTAATAGTTTCCAGCCTGGTTTAGTAGTTTGACGATCGAAATCATTACGAGAAAGTAGAATTAAACCGGGAATAACTGCCAGGGATAATAATAGGGCAATGGCGATCGTAAAGCCATGCCACTCAGTAAACATCAGGGGCCAATTTGTGGAATTTAGCCAGGGTTCAAAAACATAGAAATTGCTGTATTGATAATAATGGAATGAAAGCAGAGTCTTTAGATTCAATACAGTTGGCTTCATCATATAATCATTCTTAAATCCTTGATATAAGCCAATGTAAGTTAAGCTGCCTAAAGCACTTCCCCAACTAGAGAGAACATTCCATAACCTCTGCTTGACCGAGATAAATATTCGCTGATTTCTACTGCCTAAAATCCAGATAATGCCACTGCTAAACATAAAAGCAAAGGTCAAAGGTTCTAGAATCAATAAAGCGATTAACGTCAAACCATAGCTGATGAAACCCAAAACAGGCTGGGATTTTGGCTGATGGGAAAGCTCAATTAGAAGCAGCAAATTAATCAAAAATAGGGCTGTGGTTAATTCATAGAGATACGCTGAAGCCCAAAGCAAAGCAGTGTAACCCCAGGGGAAAATTCCCATCAGTAAACTCAAGATGACCGAATTTAATGTATTTTTGAATAAGCGTTGGCAAATTCTAAAGAAGCAGAGAACAGCGACAATATGGGTACAAAGGGCTAAAATTCCAGGCAATAAACTGCTATGAGTAATTAACACAATGATGGGGTAGCCAAGGATGCGAAAAATGCCTTCTCCTGCTATTGCAGAGTGCCAGTAAGCAAGAAAGCCTTGGTCTAATTTAGTAGATAGTGGGAAATCATCGCAGACCAATTGGTAGGCTCTTAACAGGGGGAACCAGGCAACTAAAATGCAGTTGATGAGAACTAGATAGGGAAGCAACTGTGGGGATTTATTGAGGAACTGAGGGGCGTTCAGAGTTCGTGCAGTTATGGCTATGGGGGCAAAACCTTAACAATTTGCACGATGGGAATTTTAACCACAGAACCACAGCGGCAGGAAGAGTTTGGTTTGTGCCTTGGTGATTAAATTTGGGGGGTTAAAGTGAGTCCGATTCTACAACGTTCAAGGGCTGTGAATCGTATCCGGTCAAGCCGTAAATTTCTAGCCGTAGATTTCTACCTGGCTTGCAGGAGTTGTTGATAAACCTGGTAGGTTTGTTGAGCCATGGTTTCCCAGGAAAATTGGCTTGCCTGCTTTTGTCCCAGGGCGATCTGGGTTTGGCGTTGCTGGGGTGAAAGCTCTATCGCGTGGGTGAGGGCAACCACGATCGTTTCCACCTGGGTGGGATCAAAATAAATACCAGCGGCTCCGGCGACTTCTGGCAAGCTGGAGGTGTTGGAGGTGGCAACGATCCCCCCGGCTTGAAGGGCTTCCAGCACAGGCAAGCCAAAGCCTTCGTAGAGAGAGGGATAAACAGTGCAGAGCGCCGACTGATACAACTGGTGCAGGGTGCTATCCTCCACCCGTCCCAGTTTCAGCACCCGATCGCCAATGCCCAACTGCTGCATCCACGACACTTCCGAGGGCGACCAATCGGGTAGTCCACCCACGGAAACCAGCAATAGATCCCGACTGTAGGATAACGCTGCAAAGGCTTGCAGGAGTCTGGCAAAGTTCTTGTGTTCCCAGCGGTGCCCAACATGGAGCAGGTAGGGGCGATCGACTAAGGAGGAAGGAATGGAGCCAGGAAAATTATTGGGTGAAAGATTGGCGGCGAGGTAGATAACAGAGGTGCGATCGGGGGGCACGTTGAAGCATTCGATCGCATCTTGGCGGCAACTCTCGGAGATGCAAATAACGTGATCGGCGGCTTGTAAACTCTGGCGTTTGGCGTGGCGCACCCGGTCGCAATAGGAGCCAAGGAAAAACTGGGGAAAACGCTCCATGAGTGTGTCGTAAAGCGTCACGACGACCAAGCCAAACCGACAGGGCATCCGGTAGTAGGTGAGGTGAAAAATATCTGGTTTTGCCGCTCTAAATCTCAGCAAGTGTCCTGTCAAATCATCTGTGACGGTATTGATCCGCTTCGCCCAGTGACAAAATCGGTGATTTTCCCGCAGACGAAATTCTTGAATTTGGTGAACCTGAGGCTCACCGATCGCCTGCTGGCAGTTGCCATACACAGTTGCATCTACGGCTGGAATTTCGGCCACGCGGGAAATCAACTCAGTGGCGTAGCGATGGATGCCCCCTCCTTGCATTCCTTCATGAAAGGCAATTCCATCGTAAAGCAGGTTCATAGCTAGATCCTCTCAAACTCACTCAACCCTGTAGGATATGTTGGGATAGTGGATGCCGATCCGCACTGACCAGAACGGTTCCACCTTTTTGAAGTGTAGCGATGGATATCGAGAATCTTGTTTGAGTAACTCATAGCATCGATCAGCCAATTCTTGAATCTCATCCGGCGACTGTCGATAGTGATACCAAAAATCAGGGGTTACGCGATATCTCACAGGTCGGTGCAACGTCCTTCTTGGAGATATTGCAGTGCCCGTTTAGCCAGCCCATCCAGCCGACCTGCTGCAACATCTGCTTCAAACTGCCGATCCCACCGCTCTGCATCGAACTTTGCAAACTAGGCTCGGAAACCAGCAAGCTCTTCTGTGGATCACTGAATGACAGCATGTTCAATTCACAGTATTGCTTTTAGCTTTGATGGGAATTGCCAGAGGGATCAGAATTGGCTGTCAATAGTGAGATGTTCAATTGATAGTATTGCTTTTAGCTCTGATGGGCAAACCCTTGTTGGCTGTAGTGAAAATGGCATAATTAGAAGTTGGCGATCTGCCAATGAGTAGTCTGGCATAGTAGATAACAATTTAAGTTTTGTTACCAGATTTCCTACTTTTTTGCAGCCCGCAGATCTCACTAGGAGCTAGATTTACTGCGATGGCAAAAGATCTATTTCATCATGCGGTGAAAACAGCTCTGATCAAAGATGGGTGGAATATTACCAGTGACCCTCTTACTATTCGCATCGATCGAATTAAGCTAGAAGTTGACCTAGCGGCTGAAAAGGTATTTGCTGCCGAAAAAAACGGACAAAAAATTGCTGTAGAAGTCAAAGGCTTCATCAATCCTTCTGTCATTAATGACTTCCATGCTGCTTTAGGACGGTTTTTGAACTATCGGCTTGCGCTTCAAATGACGGACTCCTCTCGCATTTTATATTTAGCTGTTCCTGTAGATATCTTTAACACCTTCTTTCAAGAGCGGTTTATTCAAGCAGCAATTGTTCAATATGACCTGAAAATCCTAGTCTATGAACCTAACGCAGAGGAGATTGCAGAATGGAAAAATTAGAAAAGTACCGTCAAATTGTGCGAGAGTTGCTGACTGCCCATGCCACACCTAATGATTCAGAAGTTGAATGTCAAATTGTTTTCGATACAGAACATGATCACTACCAAGTTCTGGATATGGGTTGGCAAGGCTTAAATCGCATCTATGCTTGCTACATTCATATGGATATTAGGAATGGCAAGATTTGGATTCAACACAACATGACTGAAGCCGATTTAGGTCAAGAATTGGTAGAAAGAGGTGTTCCTACTGCGGACATTATTCTCGGTTTACATCCTCCCTATAAGCGTCCCTACACAAGTTATGGCGTTGCTTGAAAAAATTCTGGTGTGGAGGTGAGGGGCGATCGACAAAATAGGGGAAACCATACCCTAAATCGATCGCATCACCTGTCCCACTTGCAATACCTGGGCTGACATTCCTTGGGCGATCGTTTCAACCCCCAATGGCACTACAGCAAATCCATTCGTTTGGGATAGATTAATCAGGTTGCCAGAACTGTGGCTTCCCCCCGCCACCTCAAACTCATAGCCAGCTTGCCCCTGCACCAATCGTCCCCAGAGATAGGTTTCCCGCTTGCCATCCGATCGCAGCGGTTGCCGCACTTGGGCAGAGACAAAGGTTGGCTCCCATCCTGCTGCTAGCCCCGACAACTTTCGCAGCGCGGGTTGCACAAACCGCCAGAACGTTGCCAGGGAAGAAACCGGATTTCCGGGTAGCCCAAAGTAGAGTTTCGATCGCGGCTCTGAAGCATTCGCTGCGTTCTGATCCTCAGCGGCCCCTCCCTTTTCTGGGTCAAACGTCGCCACCGTCAATGGCTTCCCTGGTTTAATGGCCACCGATCGAACGTGAATGGTTGCCCCCAACGATGCCAACATCTGCTCCACATAGTCATAGTCGCCCACAGAAACGCCCCCTGTGGAGAGAACAACATCTGCTGTCGCCACTGCCTCAACGATCGCCCGGCTCACCTGCTCTGGGCGATCGGGGACAATACCCAGCATCAACGGCTCTGCGCCGCTCTGGGCAACCAATAGCGCCAGAGCCACTTGGTTGGAATCCACAATCTGCCCCGGCTTAAGAGATTGTCCAGGCGGCACCAACTCATCGCCTGTAGAGAAAATTGCGACACGGGGCCGGCGATACACCTGCACTTTGGAGCAGCCCACCGCCGCCAAAATTGCCAGTTCTGGCGCTTGCAGTTCTATTCTCGCAGACAATAATGCTGTCCCCGCCTGACAGAATGCCCCCCGGTGACGCACATTTGCCCCCCGTTCCGAGGGTGCTGCCAGAATAACGATTTGGCCAGTTTCATGAGAACGGGTCTGTTCTTGAATCACCACGGTATCCGCTCCAGTCGGCATCATAGAACCCGTGAGAATTCGGCTGGCTTGACCTGGGGCGATCGGATGCTGAGGCAAGTGTCCAGCCGGGATTGCTTCCACCAAGGTCAACGTCACAGGCTGCTCTGGCTGGCAAAACTGCACATCAACAAAGCGCACTGCGTAACCATCCATTGAAGAATTATCCCAGTGGGGCACATCCAGAGGGCTGGAGACCGCTATCGCCAAGATGCGTCCTCCAGCCGCTACCAGGTCAACCGTTTCGCTATCCTGGATGCCCAAGGGTTGCACCAGTTCAAAAATCACAGTTTCTGCCTGGGCAACGGGCAGCATCGTTGTGCTAGATGTCACTGTGCCAAACCCTGTGCTGGCTCGATCAGGGTTCCTCTGGAATAGCTCCGCTTCTCTAGCCAAGAAATGATGCCAATGGTGAGGGATATGCCAAGAATGATGGCGATCGTGGCAGTTACGACTTCTCGGATCAATTTATTGCGGGCCGATCGCTTCACCGTCAGCCGCTCTGCCGCTGCCTTCGTCGCATTCCGAGGAATATGAATCATTGCTCCGCCCATCGTAGGCAGAGCCTGGGGAACTGAGCTAGGGGCAATCGGGCGAGGATGAGTGCGGCTCACTGTTTGCGTTCTCGCTCTTAGCGGGGTGGGACGGTAGACAGCATCAGCGCCCGATCGCACCACTTGGGTTCGACCCATAGATGGGTTGCCCTGAGCCACTGCGGCGGAAACTGGACTAGAACCTGACCCATGACGAGATGGGTTAGTAGTGGGCAATTCCAGCAGTTCAGCCTTCCGTGCCTGCGTTGAAGAGAGAGGCGATCGGGTGCCTGCGACTTCATGGGGATGAGACGGAACCGAGTCAGGCTCCAAGGTAATATCTCGATTCCAAGCAAAAAAGCTTTCCCCCGCTTGCCGAGCGTAAATCTTAATTCTATGAATCGAATGGGTGCCTAGCCGCAAAACGCCCCGATGGACGAAGGGAACCAATAACCGCTCATCTGGTACTTGATCCGCTTCCAGCAATACCTGCAAGCAGTGATGCTTCAGGCTAATATCTGCCAGAATGCCCTTAGTGCGTAAGGTTTGGTTGATGAGAGTCGCGATCGCTTCGGGATCGCCTTGTTTTGCTAGTTCCAGAAGGCTTTGTTGCGCCATAATTCGTTACGTTAATAAATCGATCGCATCCTGCTGGTGATCTTTACGAACCCCCTCAAGGGTAGTCAAGATTAAAAAAAATTCAGAATAAATATCTGCGCTTAGATCAGTTTTCGTGCAGATAGTTCGTTATATTCGCAGACCATGCAATTGCTTGCAAGCTTACAGAAAATCTCAGGGAATTGCTCATGAAAATGTCAACTTATTCCGCCCAACGTGAAGCTTAAAATTAAGCCTAGACACTTAAAAATAAGGCAGTTTTAGCCACTGGAGGCTAGTTTGTACGGAGCCAATCCAAAAGAAAAGCATCCCATGAAGGGATTTCCCCAAATCTGCTTCATTCAGAATACGGTGTTGAATCCCAATATCGTCATTGGAGATTACACCTACTACGATGACCCGGAAGACTCAGAAAACTTTGAGCGCAATGTCCTGTATCACTTTCCCTTTGTCGGCGATCGGCTCATCATCGGCAAGTTTTGCGCCCTAGCCAGAGGCGTAAAATTCATCATGAATGGTGCAAACCACAAATTGGATGGATTTTCGACCTACCCCTTCCAGATCTTCGGCAATGGCTGGGAAAAGGTGTCTGCTCTGACTGAGGCACTGCCCCACAAAGGGGATACGGTGATTGGAAACGATGTCTGGATCGGCTATGAAGCAGTGATCATGCCAGGGGTGACGGTGAGAGACGGAGCCATCATTGCCGCAAAATCAGTCGTCGTGAGTGATATTCCGCCCTACACAATCTTCGGGGGCAACCCAGCTAGGTGTATTCGTCAACGCTTCAATGATGAGGTGGTTCGATTGCTCCTTGACCTAGCCTGGTGGGATTGGGACATGGACAAGATTACCCGCAATTTGGAGAAAATTGTAGCAGCGGATATTCAAGCGCTCGTAGATTGTGAATAAGAGACTACACTCGTCCACCATTCTCTAAGCCAAGATGGTGCCAACCACGCAGGCTCCCACCAGATTCACTCCGCTCAAATTAGCGCCCTCCAAATCTGCACACAACAGATTTGCCCCCATCAAATCTGCCCCAGACAGGTTGGCATCCCGCAGATCTGCTTCTTCCAAATTAGCGTCATTGAGCAATGCACCCTGGAGATCTGCCTGACTCAAATTTGCCCCATGTAAATTTGCCTTCATGAGATTTGCGCCCCGCAAGTCAGCCCCGCGCAGATCCACCCCCTGCAAATCCACCCCCGTTAAGTTCGCGCCACTGAGAAACGCTCCTGCCAGAGTCGCCTGGGTTAGCGTTGCCTGCATCAAGTTTGCGCCCCGCAGATTGCCGCCCCGCAGGTCTGCTTCCGTGAGGTTAGCCTGCATCAAGTTTGCCCCCAGCAAATTGGCTCGCAGATCCGTGCCAATGCAGCACGCCCCGACCAGCTTCGCGCCATCTAACTGGGCATGGGCGAGCGTTGTGCCTTTAAAGTTGGTTCCTACCAAGTTGGCCCCCGTCAGGTTAATGCCCTGTAGATCCGAACCTGACAGATCCTCATCTTCTAGATCGGCTCCAGCCAATTGCTTGAGCTTACCGGAGCGAATTGCCTCAATATCCATAAATTGCTTCAATCGTAGGAATACCTGCTTCAACGGGGGATTTATCCAGCAAAGCGAATAAATCTTCACTGGAGTGGGAGTCTAAGAGCCACATGCCCGCCGCAATTTTGGGAGAAGTGGCTGGTAATCCAATGCCTTGCTGTAACCCATACACCAAGAGCGCTAGGGACTCAACCAGTTTAGGGTCCCATCGATCGCCCTTCGTGGGGCCAGTTCCCTGCTGTCCACGACACTCCGCCAATGCCTGCTCCAAACTCTCATTCAGGTCTGAGTCTGAGGCATCCTGCTCTAATTGCCGCCGTACAACGCATTGCTGGAAGGACGCAATCAATCCTAGAATCCGCGACTCCAAGGGAATTTCGTCGCCCACTAAGCCAGCCGGTTGCCCGAAGCCGTCCCAGCGTTCATTCAGGTGTGTAACGATCGTGGCGATCGCCCGCAACTGGGGCATTGTTCGCAGCACTTGCGTCCCCGGCACCAAAGAACAGGTCAATGGACAACTGGGCGCGTCCTGATAGCGGGCGGATGTGCCAGAACTCAATAAGTTTTCGCCCGTTTGCCAAAGGGACAATCGATGCAGCAATCCTGCCAATCGCAGGCGATGCAATTGCCATGCGGGTAAATCTAGCAATTGCCCCATCATTTCTGCCAAGGTTGCCACCTCAGCCGCCGCCCTGGGATTACTGAGATCGGTCTGGTCAATAATTTGAGCAATACGGAGAAATGCCTGCATTTCGTTGGAAATCAGATTGTTCTCTAGCCCCTGCTCGTGAGTTGGAACATAGTGACTGGGATGGCTGAGATCCGCGTGACTGTGTTGCAGATAATCCACAACCCGTGAAACAACGCTGCCAAGGTCATCCCGTTGAGCATCTGTGGGTTGAGTGACTTGGTGGAGATGGGTTAGTAATGTGCCATGAAGGACAGGGTTGTACTGCTGGATGTGGGCGATCGTCAACTCCATCGTTTCCTGCACCAGCCCAGGTTCAAACGTCCAAAATCCATAAAACTTGCGCTCTAGGTCTGACGTTGGCACCCCATTGGCTCCATAATCCGCAGCCGATAGTTCTTGACACAGCACCATCGCCGCATAGGTGGGAGACAAAATCATCAAGTGCCATTCCTGGGCAACGGGGTCAGCCGAGTCTAGGTTTACCAGCGCCACATTCGATCGCTGACTGGTGGGATGAGCCGCAAATCCCCCATCCGCTGCCGCCATAATGACGATCTGGTTAGCTCTTTGGGCAATGTCCCCGTAGCGATCGGCTTCTTGCAGATACCATTTACCCTGCTGAAACGCCGTAATCACTAGCGGCGCGCTGCCAGCGGACAGAATATAATCTTCCAACGCGTGACAAAGTGCCACCAACGTGTTTTTGTAGTACACGCCAAAGTTGAGCGGTCGCTTACCCGCTTGCCCCACCTGATGGGCAGTCGCCAATTTGTGCAGAATTGAGCCTTCCAGCATAATCGTTTACCCAGCTATCCCTAACGCCCCATCAACTTCCGACTGACACCAACTCTTGTTGCCTTGGCACAATTGGGGCCGACAATGCTGTCTCCAACTCAGCACACCCCAAACGCTGTTCCAAAATTGCCATAACTTCTCGCCCAAAATCATTGGGATTGCGCCGCCAAGCTTCTAGACACACCTCTCCAAAAAATGCCCCCATTGGTTCAGGATTCCACAGCAGCTTTTTCGCTGTCCATGGCATCAAACTCATGGGGTCATATCCTGGTTTCAGGATGCCCTCTTTGAAGGCGTATTCCTCCAAATGCGTGTGGGGTTGTAGCCCAATAAAGAAGATTGCAGGTTCCACCTTGTCTACCCCAAAGATGCGCTCTAGCTCACGGTGATAGGCGATCGTCTGCCGAATCGTTTCTGGACGCTCATCAATGACGTTAAACGAATAATTGACCGACACGACATCCTTAAATCCAGCCGCCTTCAAGTCCCGACAATTTTCCAACACCACGCGCAGGTTGTATCCCATCCGCATTTTTCGCACCAATTCCTGGGAACCGCTGGTGATGCCAATTTCAAAGTAATTCATCCCAGTTTTGACCATTAAATCGCACAGTTCTGGAGTCAGATTATCGGCGCGAATATAGGCTGCCCAGTGAATATCCTGCATTCCCGCCGCCAGAATTTTTTCCAGCAGTTCGATCGCATCAGGAATGTACTTCCGAGCCGGAATAAATTGAGCATCTGTGAACCAGAAGTTGCGAATTCCACGCTGGTAAAGCTGGCGCATCTCTGCCACCACCTCATCCGCAGGGTTAATTCGTACCTGCTTCCCTTCAATCACGGTGTAAACGCAGTAGCAGCAATTATGAGGACAGCCGCGCTTGGTCTGCACTCCCACATAAAAATCTTCTGCTTGCAGATAATACTCAAAGTCTTGCCAGATGGAATTAATGTAGTCGTAGTTGCAGGCCGTTTTTTCGATCGCCATCGGTGGCTCATGCACGAGGCGCTCCCGTGGCTCACCTGCCCCCACGACGTAACAGCGTTCTCCCTGCAAATCCTCGCCGCGCAATACTTTTTCCAGCAAGATTTCCCCCTCACCCACAGAGACGATCGTCCCAGTCGGCAAAGATTTCCCCAATTGCTCATAAAACACGCTCACCGCCCCACCCCCCACGATCGATCGTGCCTGGGGATCATACCGTCGGGCGCGCTTCAAGCCACGCTTAATAAGACCCAAATTACGCCAAAGCTCAGTATAGTAAGCCGTGGTCACTCGCAACCCGCCCAGAGCACCCCGCAAGCGAGTAAAAGGATTTTGGGCGTAGAAAAACTCAAAGGCATACTGAAGCGGATTGCCGCCCCGTCCCCCCACTGGCGCATAAATTTGAATGTCTCGCCAAGAAAAAACCAACAATGTGGGTTGGAATTCATCAATACAGGCATCCAGTGCTGAGGCAAAATCCAACGGCGGCACTGTTCCCAGATCAAATATTTGCTGCTCAACCGCTGGAAATAGTTTGTGAACATGATCGGCTAAATAGACAACTCCGATCGGGAAAATCGGGTTGCACGGTAACCGGATATAGAGAACTCGGCTTTCCATTTTGGTTACGTAAGATTTGTATTTTACAGATAGCTAATCTTGGATTTTGGATAATCTCATAAACTTGAATTGGCGACAGCAGTAGTAGCAAATCTACTGACGTTCAATTATTTGCCACATTTGAATTATTAAATACTTTTACAGTGCCTTATTACACCAAAGAACAAGGAGGTTTACAGCGATCGGCTAAAAAAGCTAGACGGAGAAACATGAAAAAAGCTAGCTAGTTTTTCAATGTGTTCCACAGTAAATTTACGTTGGCCATTAAGAATTGCAGATACAATTGACTCCGTTTTGAAAACAGGAATTAAGTCTTTTTGCTTCAGACCTAATTCATCAATCAACGCTTTAAGCAACTCAACACCACTTAAATCTGGAATTAACACATACTTTTCCTCATACTCATGAACTAGAATGCCTAACACGTTAATGTAGTCTTGTTGTTCTGGGGCTAGTTCACCAGAATCAAGTAGGGTATCAATCACATCTTGAACTGCACGTAACTCCTCCTCTGTCTTGATTAGACGGGGCGGGAAACTTTTTAGAAGCTCGATATAACTGTGATTAGATGTTGTAACCATATATTTTCTTTCGCTTGCTCAAAGCGACGATTCAGTAGGACTATTTCTCGCCCATTAACAGGGAAAATTTATTAATAACTACTCGTACCAACCATCTTTTTCCCAACCATCTTTGTCATAGTCTGCGTGGGTGAACACATGACGAATGAAAACCTTTTGGTAGGTGTAATCAATAAAAACAATCAGGCGATACTTGTTCCCTCCAATATTGAAGATCGTAAAATTCCCAACTTGATCAGCAGCAGAAAAAACTTTACGTAACTCTACTAAGTTTTGCCAGTTAGCAGTCATCGTCAACTTGTACCAAAGAAGCAAGCTGATTTTGGAATCAGGATGTTTCTCCCAAAACTCTACGAGACGCAAGCGGGTGATGATATGCATAACGACTCAATCTAAAGCTAGGCATAGTAAATCTCCATAAGCTAGATAGACAAACGTCTAGTTACTTTACTTGGTTAAATGCTTAGTCACATGCAATCCTTACCAATCTTAGCGATTTGCGAAGTCAGATGCAAAACTACTGGAAATGCGAGCTTCAGGACAACTCTCAAACAGATGCCGATCGCCCTCACTAGACACAGGCGTACATCAAACCATTTAGCAGACTAAATTTCTGATTTGGCAAAACCAGTCTGTACTTTTGAATTCTGATAGTAGTTTTATATAACTTTACAATATCACTAATATTCGTGGGCTGTGTACCCGATCGAGAAGTCTCAAAGGTGACTTAATAACTCTCATGGTCGAAAAGCCTAATCTAACAGGAACGGTCTATCTTTAGATGCAAAAAGCTTGCATTTCATGACATTAGCTCGTTTCCAAAGCATTTAGTAGTCGGATTTACAGCCGATCGAAATCACGAATGTTAACTTAATTTTATAATTCCAATACTAATAACTTTTTTAAGCATCCATGCCTCAAATACTTGATCCCCTACCCTCTGACAGCTCTGAGCAGATTCTCTGTTGCTATGTCAATGCCACTAGCCAAATCCAAATTGCCCGCATTACTAATGTTCCCAATTGGTACTTTGAGCGGGTTGTGTTTCCTGGACAACGCTTGATTTTTGAAGCGCTTCCCCAGTCTCACCTAGAGATTCACACGGGCATGATGGCAAGTTCAATTCTGTCTGATACTATCCCTTGCGATCGGCTTTGCATCGGAGAGCAAGCGGTTCCCTTTAATCCTGACGATGAGCAATCTAAAGAAAAGGAAAACGAAGGCGAATTTCTCACAAATACCTTTGCCTCTGTAGATTAAACCTGGGTATATCAACAAAAAGATAAAGCGAAAGACAAACTTGGATTTTTAGGCTCGGATTTTAATAACTTTGTAGATTTTATTTTAACCAAAGTCCATAGAAGTTTTGACTGAAATTTTCCTGAGTCAAGTTGATGTATCAGTCCCTGGCTTAAAGATGGCGCTAATGCGATCGAGTAGCTCATCAAAGTCGATCGGCTTGCGGATCAAATCATTAGCCCCAGCTTCCAATCCTGCCTTGACATTAAAATCCTTGTGTGCTGTCAGGAGCAAAATCGGAACATTGGAAAGCTGCTGATTTTGACGTAGATGACGAGTTACCTCACAGCCATCCATATCAGGCATCATGATGTCCAATAACACTAAGTCTGGGGGCTTTGCCTTAGCTTTATCCAACGCCGCGCGACCACTGTCGGCAGTTTCAACCCTGTACCCTTCAGATTCCAGCAACACTTGTAGTAGAAAGAGGTTATCTACCATATCATCTACTGCCAAAATACACGGAGCTTGAGAATATGACATAGGAATTAAATTTAAATTGACTCAGACTTACGAATTTGTTCTCATCTATACATCTAACTGACAAAGTGTCTGATTCGGTTCTTACTTTGGAAAGGTGTTTGATGCAAAATTCAGAAATTTCAAGTTTTCTTAGACAAATTCTGATTGCCTGCTATAACTCTTCTCCTTTAAATCACCGATGTGCAAGGTGCCAGAGTCTCCATCTAGACACACCATGACTCCTACAGGTAACGCTGCATTCACCCCGTCGTGTCCAAAGGGTAACTCTGAGACGATCGGCACCCCCAAATTTGCAAGCCGATCGCGTAGCACTTCATCGACAGTGAAACTAGGACTATGCGGGGAGGGCGCACATTGGCTAAATCGTCCTAACGCAATTCCCTTCACCTGCTGCAACGCGCCGCACAGTCGCCATTGAGTCAACATGCGATCGATGCGATAGGGCGCTTCCGATACATCTTCAAAAGCCAGAATTACCCCATCTAATTTAGGTTGCAGGGGCGTACACAGTACATGGGTAGCGACTGTTAAATTGGCAGGTAATAGTAAACCCGTCGCTCTGCCCCCGCCCCATCCACAACCCTGCAATGGTTCCAGAGATCGCCCTTCCACCCAATCGAATAACCGTTGGATAGACCAGTCTGGCTCACTGGCTAAAGTTGTCAATAGGGGAGCATGAACCCCACCAGAAAAGCCCTCTCGATGCAGGCTCCACAGCAAACTAGTAATATCTGAAAAACCAATTAACCATTTGCCACCTAGAATTATGTCTTCTGCTTGTCCTGGCTGACTTTGCTGCTGCCAAATCCAGTCTTCTAAAAGTCGTGCCCCGCCATAGCCGCCCCTGGCACAGAGAATACCCTTACAAGTTGGATCTGCCCAAGCCATAGCCAATTGTTGACGGCGCTGACTATCTGTTCCTGCTAGGTAACCCCAGCGATCGTCAAATCCTGGACTCAGATCAACTCGGTAACCCCGCGATCGCCAAATCTCAACTCCCTGGTGAAATGTACCTAAATCTCGTAAAGCACCGCTGGGAGCAATCACCCGTAACAAATCCCCCGGTTTTAAGGCAGATGGCAATAAGTTCATAACAGTAAAATCATTCCAATAGAATCTAGGGTTGGCGTAGCGTAACCCATGCTGCTCAGGGGTTTGATGTTTTATTTTATGTTTTATAAAGAGACTACTGTGTCTTGTAAATCATTGTGCCTGCCTACTTAACAAATTCCTTGAGAATTCAGGAAACCGATCGATAGTAACTGTAGGTGGGCATCACCCCACTTAAACAATGCAGTTTTACAGAATGCCTGACTCTAAAGGAATTCCCAGTTTGCCTGACTTGACCCATCCATCAGAACTTATCCAGTTTGGGTCGCAGCTAATCTCTACATTTTTGACCCTAGCTCTGCTAGTCGGACTCCTGGGAGTCATCATCGCCCTGCTGAGCTTTGCGCTTAAGCGAGATCAGCCAGAGCAAGCCATCTTTGTTGGCGAGTGGGTCGTCCGTTACTCGTTTCTATTACGGGTGCTGCAACACATTGGGCTGGTGACGGTTTTAGTGATCTCTGGATTCTTACTCTGCTCGACTCTGGGAAATCGTTACCACAACTGGGAACAAGCACGGGTGGCGCAAATTACCTCCAGTGTGGCAGGCGATCGACTTGAACAATCTGCACCCCAAATCCGCTACGAAATTGATGAGCCATACACTTATGACACCCAAGTAGACGGTAAAGTCGTACAGGTGCAGAAAGTCAGAAAATTGAATCGATTTTTAACCCTAACTGGCTCTCAAATTCAGGTCAAACTCGATCAAGCTACCGATGCCCAAAATCGGCGGGCAGTTTATCGAGCAGATTTCAGCGCCGACTATCAAGTCAAAAATCCGTTGTCCGATGGGAAGGATTTCTTCTTTGAGATTCCCACCCCGATCGGCTACTCCTTACTCCAAGGATTTAAAGTAGAGCAAAATGGCACACGACTCGACCCCATAAATCCGGGAGATTATGGCTTTCCGTTTCGCCTAGACCCCGGTGCAGAGACTCGCTTTCGCGTCACCTATCAGGTACAAGGCGGGCCCCGCTGGGTCTACAACGCGGGCGGACAATTGCTTTCTAATTTTCGACTCACTGTCCAGACTAGCTTTCCCCAGGCTGATTTCGCGAGTAGTATTGTGCCAACTGAATCTAAAGTGATCGGGCAAGGCACCCAATTTACCTGGGTCTTTAACGACAACGTTTCAGTCCAAAATCCCTTTGGAGTGTTCACGTCCGTTGGGCCAATTCTCAATACAGGCATCTTGCCGCGCCTGCTTTTGCTTGCCCCCGCCATCTTCATCTGGTGGCTATTTTTGCTTTACCTATCACTGCCAATTAGTTTACGCAACGTGACGATCGCTGGCGGCGTGTTTTTCGCCTGCCTCCTCGCCCTAACTTACCTGAGCCGTGTGATAGATGTGAAGGTCGCGTGGCTGGGAGTCGGTCTGATTTTAATGAGTCTTTCCTGGGGATTGGGGACAAATCGTTCAGCCTCTTTAGCTGCACTGATCTGCACGATCGCTGGGGCAATTGTGCCAGTCTATGGTCTACTGACTCCTTATACCGGGCTGACCCTAAGCTTCGCTGGGCTGCTATCTGTCGCATGGCTAGCCGTTCGCAATTGGTATGGCTGGTACAGAATCAACCCCCAATCTTGAACTTAATCTGTACTACAACAATTTACCTTGCAAAGCATCCTTCAGTGCCGTTCTAGCCGCTAAATGGTTGCGAGTAGAGGTTAGTATTTCTGCTTCACGCTCTAAACGAGTAGCAGTATCCTGAATTTCTAGCAAAGCCTGTTGCTCCAAGGAAGCACCGTGAAGATTGCTAGCAACCCAGTAGGACAACTCGATCGGCAGGTCAGGAATGCTATCGGGCAATTCAATATCTTGACCAATGAACTTAGAAGTCAACTGCACCACATCTCTCAGCAACTGCTCCACATCGGTAGATAGCGTTCTTAAGTCTTTTACGGGCGGACTGTCCTCGATCCACTCAACTAAACCAACGTAGTAGGGCTTCTCACGCACATACTCCAAAACCCGAAACCGTTGCTGCCCCAAGGTCCAAATTCTCATCCGGTCATCTGGCAGTCGCTCGTGCTGCATCACTTCTGTACAACAGCCAACAGTTGCTGCCTTCCCATCAACGGGACTCTGCATCAATACACCAAATCGTCGATCGCTCTCCAGAATCGTGTTCATCATGATTCGATAGCGAAACTCAAATATTTGCAGGGGCAGGGGCCGACCTGGGAACAAAACAACTTCAGGTAAGGGAAACAGTGGAAGTTCTCGAACCGCGATCGAAGAAGAAAATGTCATTGCCCAGTTTTCCCTAAAAGTTGTTCTCCCCTTACTTTAACTCACTTGTAAAGAATCATGAAGAGAATCTGAAGAACAAGTAGTGTAGTACAACACTCACTAGCTTAGCTTGCCCTGCTAATAGATACAAGGAAAGCTAACGTGCAACTGCTAAGCAACGATTAAGTAAAGCTGTATCGAAATCCTTTCAGAGGTCTCAACAACACTAATACCTGACAGCCCTGATATGCTTTATGTTCGGGTTCTAATCTAAACAAAAAATCCAGAAAGCGTAGGTTTCGCTTTCTGGGAAAGGCAGTTCCATTAAATGTATTACTCAGCTTTAAAGCTTAACTTCGATATCTACACCTGAAGGTAAATCTAACTTCATCAACGCATCGATCGTTTTAGAAGAAGGCTGATAAATATCAATTAGCCGATGGTGAGTGCGGGTTTCAAAATGTTCGCGAGAATCTTTGTCTACGTGAGGAGAACGCAAAAGGCAATAAATGCGTCGTTTCGTGGGAAGTGGAATGGGCCCGATCGCTGTAGCATTGGTGCGGTTCGCCGTATCCACGATTTTTTCACAAGACGTGTCAAGGAGTCCCCGGTCGAACGCCTTCAGACGAATGCGAATTTTCTGTTGTTGAATAGTAGCCATTTAATCTGTTTAAATATCTAAGTAAGTGGTCATCTCATGGAACTCAAAAGATTTTGGAGAAAAGGTAAGGGCGGTGACTGCACCGCCCTTACCTAACTCCAATATCACTTCGAGAAACGATTATTTCAGGATCTTGGCAACAACGCCTGCGCCGATCGTGCGTCCACCTTCTCGAATGGCAAAGCGCATTCCCTGCTCAATGGCAATGGGGTTAATCAGTTCCACAGTCATCTTGACCCGATCGCCTGGCATCACCATTTCAGCATCAGTTCCGTCATCAGAGGTAAAGGCGCGAATCGTGCCCGTCACATCAGTAGTACGAACATAGAACTGGGGTCGATAGCCTGGGAAAAATGGCGTTTTGCGTCCACCTTCTTTCTCTTGCAGCACATAGACCTCCGCCTCAAACTCGGTGTGAGGAGTAATTGAGCCAGGTTTGGCAATGACCATGCCGCGCTCAACATCGGTCTTCTGAATCCCCCGTAGCAAGAGACCAGCATTGTCTCCAGCCATCCCTTCATCCAAACTCTTTTTGAACATCTCAATACCCGTAACCGTGGTACTGCGAGTATTTCTGAGTCCAACGAGTTCTACAGTGTCACCAACCTTGACTTTACCGCGTTCAATCCGACCTGTAGCGACCGTGCCCCGTCCAGTAATGGTGAACACATCTTCCACAGCCATCAGGAAAGGCTTATCAATATCCCGCGCAGGAGTTGGAATGTAAGCATCGACAGCATCCATGAGATCGTAGATTTTATCCACCCACTCATTCTCGCCGCGCTTCATCTTGGGGTTGGCTGTCATTACTTCCAAAGCCAGCAAACCTGAGCCGGTAATTACAGGGATATCATCTCCTGGAAAGTCATAGCTGCTAAGCAGTTCACGAACTTCCAACTCCACAAGCTCTAGGAGTTCATCGTCATCCACCATGTCTCTCTTGTTCAGAAACACAACCAGACTGGGAACACCCACCTGCTTCGCCAGCAGAATGTGTTCACGGGTCTGGGGCATCGGTCCATCTGCCGCCGAAACCACGAGAATGCCACCATCCATCTGAGCAGCGCCAGTGATCATATTTTTCACGTAGTCAGCGTGCCCAGGGCAGTCCACATGGGCATAGTGACGAGCTTTAGTCTCATACTCTACGTGAGCCGTATTGATCGTGATTCCCCTGGCCTTTTCTTCAGGTGCAGCATCAATCTCATCATACTTCTTGGCAGTTGCCTGCCCTAAAGCTGAGAGAGTCATTGTGATCGCAGCAGTTAATGTAGTCTTGCCGTGGTCAACGTGGCCAACAGTGCCGATATTAACGTGGGGTTTATTCCGTTCAAACTTTGCGCGTGCCATGAATTATTTCTTCCTCTTCCTGATTATGCGTTCCCTTTACTATGCGTTCGCTTTGCTCTTAGCAATGATCGTTTCAGCCACACTGCGAGGTACCTCCTCGTACTGGCTGAACTCCATCGTGAATATGCCTCGACCCTGCGTCATAGACCGAATGTCTGTGGCATACCCGAACATTGTTGACAATGGGACTTTGGCCGTCACCTTCGCGATTCCCTGTTCAGAGCCTTGGCCCTCAATCTGTCCTCTCCGAGAGATCAGGTTACCAATAACGCTGCCCACGAAGTCCTCAGGGGCTTCAACTTCAACCTTCATCATAGGTTCTAAGAGGACAGGTGAAGCTTTCATCACTGCTTCTTTGATAGCCATTGAGCCAGCAATTTTGAATGCCATTTCTGACGAGTCAACATCGTGGTAGGAACCATCTACCATCGTGGCTCTGAGATCGATAACTGGATAGCCAGCCATGATCCCCGATTCGCAAGCTTCCTTCATGCCTGCTTCAGATGGACCAATGTACTCTCTAGGTACAACCCCGCCCACAATCTTGGAGACAAATTCAAAGCCCGTGCCCGGTTCTGTAGGCTCCAGTTCAATCACAACGTGACCGTACTGACCTTTACCGCCACTCTGACGAATAAACTTGCCTTCTGCTCGAACTGCCTTCCGAATGGTCTCACGATAGGCAACTTGAGGTGGTCCAACATTGGCTTCCACTTTGAATTCTCGTAACATGCGGTCTACCAGAATTTCTAAATGAAGCTCACCCATGCCAGCGATCACAGTCTGATTTGTTTCCTGGTCAACACTGACACGGAAAGTGGGATCTTCTTCTGACAAGGATTGCAGAGCTTTGGAGAGTTTCTCCATATCTTGCTTGGTCTTAGGTTCCACTGCAACAGAGATCACGGGTTCCGGAATAAATAGAGACTCCAGAATCACGGGTGAGCTTTCTTCGCAAATAGTATCTCCAGTGAACGTATCCTTGAGACCTAAAATTGCTCCCAAATCTCCCGCCCGCAGTTCATCTACTTCTTCGCGATCGTCAGCTTTCAACACAATTAGACGAGAGATGCGCTCTTTCTTATCCTTAGTGGAGTTAATGACATAGGTGCCCTTTTTCAAGACTCCTGAATAAACCCGCACAAAGGTCAAGCGTCCGTAGGGATCAGCCATGATCTTGAACGCCAGAGCAGACAGGGGTTCATCGTCATTAGAATGGCGCTCCACTGGAGACCCGTCTAGCAACATGCCTTGGATAGGTGGGATGTCATCGGGAGAAGGTAGGTAGTCAATAACTGAATCTAGCAGTAGTTGAACACCCTTGTTCTTGAAGGCAGAGCCACAAATTAGAGGCACAATGCTACCCGAAATGGTTCCCATGCGCAGACCCAAGCGAATCTCAGATTCAGTGAGTTCTTCGCCCTCAAGATACTTCTCAGTCAGAGTATCATTTGTCTCAGCCACTGACTCGATTAGTTTGACTCGGAACTCGTCAGCAACGACACGAATATCTTCAGGAATATCAGTCTCTTCGATGTCTTTTCCCAAGTCATCTCTATAAATCAGGGCCCGCATCCGCACCAAATCAATGATGCCTTTAAATTGATCTTCGCTCCCAATAGGAATTTGGATGGGGACTGCATTAGCCCGCAACCGATCTTTGATCTGTTCATAAACCTTAAAGAAGTTCGCCCCTGTGCGATCCATCTTGTTCACAAAGACAATGCGGGGAACTTTGTAGCGATCGGCTTGTCGCCACACGGTTTCGGACTGGGGTTGAACCCCACCCACCGAGCAAAATACCGCGATCACTCCATCTAGCACTCGCATGGAACGCTCGACTTCGATCGTGAAATCTACGTGACCTGGAGTGTCAATGATATTGATCTTGTGATCTTTCCAACTGGTAGTAATAGCGGCAGCCGTGATAGTGATACCGCGCTCCCGCTCTTGCGCCATCCAGTCGGTCACAGCGGTGCCGTCGTGGACTTCACCCATTTTGTGAACCACGCCTGAATAGAACAGAATGCGCTCTGTTGTTGTCGTCTTGCCTGCATCAATGTGAGCAGCAATTCCAATATTTCTAACTTTTTGAAGCGGAACGGTACGGGCCACAGCTACCTCCTTAGTCTCTGCCGCAGATGTCTATCCTAACCTTTTTGTTAAGATTTTATGCCTTTATGGGTAAGTCCAAGTGCAGGATCTTTTTCAGAAATAGACACTTATTAACTTTACAGCGAGTAGATTATATCCCACTCACGCCTTTGATAATGCCTTAAACGTTAATAACGGTAATGGGCAAATGCTTTGTTTGCCTCAGCCATGCGGTGAGTTTCTTCGCGCTTACGAATAGCACTGCCCGTTTCATTGGCTGCATCCATGAGTTCATTTGCCAGCTTACTAGCCATGCTGCGTCCTGTCCGCTGTCTAGCATACTGAGACAACCAGCGCAGGGCTAGGGCCACGCCCCTTTCAGGACGAACTTCCATAGGTACCTGATAGGTGGCACCGCCAACGCGACGAGCTTTGACTTCCACCAGAGGAGTGGCGTTTTTAACCGCTTTTTCAAAGAGGTCTAGAGGATTGGTACCTGTACGCTCCTCGATCGTTTTCATGGCATCGTAAACAATGTGAGAGGCGATCGACTTCTTGCCACTCTTCATAATCCTCCGCATCATCATGTTGATGAGACGACTGTTGTATACGGAGTCGGGAGGAACTGGACGCTTTTTGACAGCAACACGACGAGACATAATGAACCGTTAGATTTCTAGCGTTGACTTTACTTTAAAGGTGGGATTCTGAACTCAAAGAACAGATCGTGTGGAACCAGAGGGCTTCGATCGGCTATAGCCTTTCATTGCGTCTCAACAGGCTAAATGAGATTGAAAACAGCCGCAAACAAAGTAGCTGTAGATAATGACCTATCTTGAGAAAGCCTTTTTCTACTTCTTACCACCCTTACCTGTGGTAGCAGTAGCTGCTCCGGGCTTAGGACGCTTAGCTCCGTATTTGGAACGTCCTTGTTTCCGGTCTTTCACGCCCGCTGTGTCGAGTGTACCTCGAATAATGTGATATCGGACTCCTGGCAAGTCTTTGACCCTGCCCCCTCGGATCATCACAACTGAGTGTTCTTGAAGATTGTGACCAATGCCTGGAATGTAGGCAGTGACCTCGAACCCAGAGGTGAGGCGAACTCTAGCAACCTTTCGGAGAGCCGAATTTGGTTTTTTAGGAGTTGTTGTATACACCCTGGTGCAAACACCACGGCGCTGAGGGCAGCTTTTAAGTGCCGGAGATTTCGTCTTCTTCTTGGTATCTTGGCGTTCGCCGCGAATGAGTTGCTGAATAGAGGGCATAAAAAAGGGGTGGCAAACTTACAGTGTTTTTACGCTGATGACAGTCTCCCACTATAGCGATCGAAGTAGGATTTTGTCAATTATTCAGTATGGTTTTCAATTTAGCAGGAGTTCCTTCACTAGACATCGCGTATTCCCAGCATTTATGCTCAGCATTTAAGATAGATTGCATCTAGCCATTACTTTTTAGATCTGTACATTTTAGATCTGTAAATTTGCCCAAAAACTTTCTATCACTAATGAGCGAATATTACAACCCCGATCATTTACCCCAGTTCGATCGGATTGGTGAGGGTAGCCCTGAGCTTGCGGAGAAGTTTTTTGCCTACTACGGGGCTGTGTTTGCGGAAGGTGCCCTCTCGGCGCGGGAAAAAGCACTGATTGCCTTGGCGGTTGCCCACACGGTGCAATGTCCCTACTGTATTGATGCGTATAGCAAATCCTGTTTGCAGCAGGGGAGCGATTTGGAGCAAATGACAGAGGCGGTGCATGTTGCCACTGCGATTCGAGGGGGCGCATCTCTGATTCACGGGTTACAGATGCTTGATCAGGTTAACAAACTAGGAATGTAGGATGTCTCAACCCACAACCTCATTGGTGCAGAGGGGGGCACGACTTGCTACGCCCCAAGCACAACTGGCAACTTTGGCAGCGATCGACCTCTTGAAAACTCGGCATCAAGGGAATTTTGCGACAGCCTTGGTTGCGAACGGATGGCAAACCCTCACGCCTACTGATTTGGAGATTTTCCAGATCAATGTGGGGAAGTTGTGCAACATGACGTGTCGCCACTGCCATGTGGATGCGGGGCCCGATCGCATTCAGGAAAATATGAATCGGGAAACGATCGACGACTGCTTACGTGCCCTGGATCAAACCCCAGCCCACACGGTTGATATTACGGGAGGTGCGCCGGAGTTAAATCCCCACTTCCGCTACTTGGTAGAGCAGTGCGTTGAGCGCGGGAAGCATGTGATCGATCGGTGCAATTTGACGATTCTCCTTGCGCCCCGGTTTCACGATTTGCCGGAATGGTTTGCTGCTCGTGGGGTGGAAGTGGTTTGCTCATTGCCACACTACCGTCAGCGAAATACCGACGCTCAGCGCGGCGACGGCACCTTTGAAAAATCGATCGTGGCCCTCCGGCGGCTGAATGCGGTGGGGTATGGACAGGGTGATCCCCAAAAACGGTTGACCCTTGTGGCAAATCCAGTGGGAGCTTTTTTAGCGAGCAGCAACGCATCGGTGGAACAGGAGTGGAAGGCGGGACTGCAAAAACACCATGGCGTAACGTTCGATCGCCTGATTGCTTTGAATAATATGCCGATCGCCCGTTACCTGGAATGGTTGGAGGAATCGGGTAATTTGCAGAGCTATATGGAACTTTTGGTTAATTCCTTTAATCCTGGAACCGTGGACGGGTTGATGTGTCGCAATACCCTTTCTGTCGGCTGGGATGGGAGAATTTTTGACTGTGATTTTAACCAGATGCTTAACCTGGAGAGTCGAACTCCGGAGGGACACTCGCTCCACATTCGAGACTTCAAATTACAAGATCTGGTCGATCGCCAAATTGGGGTCGATCGGCACTGCTTTGGCTGTACGGCTGGGGCGGGTAGCTCCTGTGGTGGAGCGCTCTGCATGTGATCTACTGTCAGTAATTTTCCTGATCTGGCTACCGGACATCCGATTGTCAATTTGAGATGAAGCTTGCCAGATCAGTGTTCCTAAACACTTGACAAATTCAAGCGATTTGAAAGTATGTAATGAATATCGGAATGTAGGTCGAGTCAAGATATATCTATAGCAACTCAAGGGTGTCCTTTTAAACATAATGTTGGATGAGCGGCTGACGCTCATCAGAAGCAAACCTACACGATCAGCGCTGTGATTCTCCCTATGAACGCACCAGACTCCCTATGAACGCACCAGAGCAACTGTTCTACGACAAAAAAGGGATACGAGTCACCGCCCACTCTGTAACGGTTCATAGTGATAAGTACTTGCTTTCGACCATCGTCCACGTTGAAATTGAAGCTGAAAAGCCAACGTTTGGCGATCGGCTAAAACCTTTACTCCTGATTATTGCTGGCATACTGTTGCTGATTTTATTGATTGGAATTGTTCTGATTATTATTGGGGCTAAATGGTGGTTTTCTCTACCGTCCTACTATTGGCTCGTGATTGAAACCAAATCTAGCAGAAGTCGGCTTTCTCGCTTCAGTGACGAAAAATCTGCCGAGGAATTACGTTCTGCGCTCACGAGTGCCATCACCCGCAATCGAATTTACGACTAATGAGTGGTACGGAGCTTAGGAATGCAAGCGCTGATGTCAGTTGAGCCGATCGAAATCGTTTGTGTGTCGCGGATCAAAACCAGCTTTTGAAACATGTCCTTCATTCATAACCAAATTAGGGTATGGAGTAGCATGGAGTTCTACTCTAAGAAATTTTGATGCAAAAACTATCTACAGTTCCATCAACTTTAATTGTTGCTGGATTTCATGCCCTTTCCGAGCCATTGCGGCTACAAGTATTGGACTTGTTACGGGAGCAAGAGCTTTGCGTTTGTGATCTCTGTGAAGCTTTGGAGGTCACCCAATCTAAGCTGTCGTTTCACCTGAAAGCCTTAAAAGAAGCTAATTTAGTGCGGACTCGTCAGTCAGGACGCTGGATTTACTACAGCCTAAATCTAGTGCAATTCGTCGTGCTAGAGCAGTATTTAGCAGAGTTTCGCCGCTTTAGTCCCATTGTGCCAGCCATTAACTGCTAGCCATAAACTATTCAAAACAACTCAATTCCATCGATTATGCATCAATTATGATTGAAACGTTTCACTGAATGAGTGAATTTACTGATTCAATCCATCAACTTTATTTGAAATAATGAGACCATACCCGTATTGCGAAATGGGAAGTCTCAATGAAACTAGCTGCAAGGGTTATCCGTCCCTCTATTGCCCATGGGCAGCGAGAGGTTCTAGCTGAGGGAGTGGGCACTTTCATTCTGGTCTTTGTGGGTACAGGGGCGGTGATGGTGAACCGTATCAGCAATGGAGCGCTGACCCATCTGGGCATTAGCTTTGTCTTTGGGGCAGTCGTTGCTGCACTGATCTATACGCTGGGGCATGTTAGTAGCGCTCACTTCAACCCAGCGGTGACCTTGGCTTTCTGGACGAGTGGCTTCTTCCCTCGCAAACGAGTCCTCCCCTATATTTTTGCCCAATGTGTGGGGGCGATCGGCGCATCTGCCTTATTGCTGGTGACTCTGGGATCTGTGGCTAACTTAGGCGCAACCCTGCCGCTGAATGATAATTGGCAACAATCACTCATTTTAGAAACCGTGCTGACCTGCATTCTGATGTTGGTCATCCTGGGATCGGGGCTAGACCGTCGTGCGCCGATCGGCTTTGCTGGGTTGGCGATCGGTCTGACGGTGGGATTGGAAGCTGCCTGTATGGGCCCAATCACAGGCGCAAGCATGAATCCAGTGCGATCGTTGGGCCCCGCTTTGGTCGCTGGCATCTGGCAGCATCACTGGCTTTACTGGGTGGCTCCGATCGTGGGGGCACAATTAGCAGTGTTGATTTACAGGCAACTGTCCAACAATTTTCGAGACATAGCGCCGGATAGAGATTAGGTTTTCACAGTTCAATCAGTGATTCAAAGGGTGAGAAATCATGAAAAAGATTATGTTCGTTTGCAAGAAAAACTCTCGCCGTTCCCAAATGGCGGAAGGCTTTGCCCGTGCCTTGGGTGGCGAAGCTGTGAGCGTGACTAGCTCAGGACTGGGTTCCAGCCTAGTTGATCCGCTAGCCGTTGCAGTGATGGCTGAAGTTGGCATTGACATCAAGGGCCAAACTTCCAAGGCCTTAAGCAATTTCAATCCTGAAGATTATGACGCGGTGATCTCGCTTTGTGGCTGCGGGGTCAACTTGCCGACGGAGTGGGTGTTGCGGGAGGTGTTTGCAGATTGGCAACTGGATGACCCGGAAGGGCAGCCGATCGAAACGTTTCGGCGGGTGCGCGATGAAGTGAAAGAACGGGTTGAAGAACTATTACGCTCTCTTAAAAAGAAGTAAACCTACAACATTATTATCGTGATTCTTCCTATGAACGCACCGGAGCAACTGTTCTACGACAAAAAAGGGATACGAGTTACCGATCGCGCTGTGACGGTTCATAGTGATAGTTATCCTCTTTCAAAGATTATCCGAGTTGAAATTGAAGCAGAAGAGCCAACGTCTGGTGAGCGACTAAAACCGTTACTCATGATTGTCGCTGGTGTACTACTGCTCATTTTAGTAATTGGGATTTTTCTAATTATTCTTGGAGCTAAATGGTGGTTTTCTTTACAGCCTTACTATTGGGTTTTAATTACGACCCAAACTAGCAGAAGTCGGCTTTCTCGCTTTACTAGTGCAGAATCTGCTGAGGAGTTGCGCTCTGCACTCACCAGCGCCATCACTCGCAACCGAACTTACAACTAATAGAAAATCTGGAAGAATTCACAAAAAATAACAGGAGTTCCTATGCTACCGCCAGAGACTTCAGAGATAAGTCCGCTTCGGGTAGATTTTCTCCCAGATAATGTGCTGAACCTGCCAGGCAAGATTGGAATTACGATCGCCCCTGGCAAAAAAGGGACAGGCTTAAATGTGGTGTGGAATCGAGACCTCAATCAAGACTTAGCCCATCTACGTCAGCACTATGGCACGAGTGTCCTGGTATGTCTTATGGAGCAGCAAGAACTTAGTCTGCTAGAAATTCCAGATTTACTTACTCAGTCCCAACTACAAGGAATGCAAACCGATTGGTTCCCGATTCCTGATTTGTCAACTCCAGCGTCTATGGATGACTTTATGGCGCTAGTGCAGCGAATTGTGCAGGCAGTGAGAGATCAGCAAACTGTGGTGATTTGTTGTCGTGGCGGGTTAGGGCGAACGGGGCTAGTGGCTGCGTGCTGTTTGGTTTTGCTAGGGGAAGCACCAGAAAAGGCGATCGTTACTGTGCGTCAGGTGCGGACTGGGGCGATCGAGACCAAAATACAGCAGCAGTATATTGTGCGGTTTTTCAGAGCCGTAAACAGTGCGGCTCGGCAAACACAGCAAAGTTCTTGATGATTTTATAGTTGCGTTGGTTTGGTATTGATCGAGCCTCTTTGAACCTAAATCCAGGATTTTTCCCTAGTAGTTTGTCAATCATTAATTGACGGGTAGCTGAAAGCTGGGAGGTTAGTTGGAGTTAAATTTTGAGGGTCTTCGACCCCTCAAAATTTTCTTGACAGAACACTAGTTCATGGCGCGATCGTTCCTACATCAGCCGCAATTCAAATCTACAATAGGTATTACTTCAATAAAACTTAGTGTAATTCAATGCGAAAAACATCCGCTCTTCCATCAACTTTAGTTGTTTCGGGCTTTCATGCTTTATCCGATCCCCTGCGGCTGCAAGTTTTAGATTTATTGCGAAACCGAGAGATTTGCGTTTGCGATTTGTGTGACGCTCTCACCGTTACTCAATCGAAACTTTCCTTTCATCTCAAGGTGCTGAAAGAGTCCCAGCTTGTTCGAGCCAGGCAAGAGGGACGCTGGATCTACTACAGCCTAAATCTGGGTCAGTTTGTCGTCCTTGAACAATATTTGGCAGACTATCGCCGATTTAGCTCTATTCTGCCTGCTCGTCTTTGCTGAGACAACAATTAATCCATCAATTTTTTTTGAGATTATCTTTTGTTGCAGATCGGCTGATTGGCTTGACAAATCAAGTTTATTTGAAATGATAGAGATAGGTTCTGAGCTATACAGCAGAAAAAGCCAAAAAAGAGTAAAATCAATCCGACTCATCGCTTTTAATCCTTGTCACCAACTTTCTGTAAGACCCTCATTTTTCTATCCAGTTCTGTTTAATGATTAACAAACAATAATTCCTATGTCACTTAACTTATTGGGTAGGCTTCAATCTGCTGTAGTTTGGGTCACGGCAACTGCTTTGATGCTGTCTGCTTGTCAAACTACTCAAACTCCTGAGACAGGTGCAGGCACTCAGGTCGTTGCAAACACAACCACCCAGAATGTTGGAACAATTTTGATCGATGGATCAAGTACGGTATATCCGATTTCTGATGCAGTCGCCAAAGAATACCGCAAAACCCCAGACGGACAGAATGTACAAGTGGATGTCAAGTTCTCTGGAACAACAGGCGGATTCCGTAAGTTCTGTGCAGGAGAGACTGATATCAGTGATTCATCACGGCCCATTCTGCAAGATGAAATGGATGCTTGTGTTAAGGCAGGTATCGCTTTTTATGAGCTTCCCGTTGCCTTTGATGCCCTCACAATTGCCGTGAATCCCCAGAATACCTGGGCAAAAGACATCACGATGGCTGAACTCAAGAAGATTTGGGAGCCAGCCGCTCAGGGCAAAATCACTAATTGGAACCAGGTTCGATCTTCTTACCCAGATAGGCCTCTAAACCTGTTTGGAGCCGGAAGCGACTCTGGCACATTCGACTACTTCAATGAAGTGACGAGTGGTAGCACGAAGGCAAGTCGCACAGACTATACGGCCAGTGAGGATGACAACGTGCTGGTACAAGGGATAGCAAACGATCCAAATGCTTTGGGGTACTTTGGATTTGCCTATTATGAAGCCAATCTGCAACGGCTCAAAGCGTTGGCAGTCGATCGGGGTAACGGTAAAGGTGCGGTTCTGCCTTCTCGTCAGGCAGTTGAAAAAGCTCAATATCACCCGTTTTCTCGTCCCCTGTTCATCTATGTCAGTTTCAAGTCAATTCGTGACAAGCCAGCACTAGAAAAATTTGTCCATTACTACTTGCAAAATGCAAAGACAGCATCGGCTGCTGTTGGCTATATTCCCTTGCCAGAAGGAGCTTATCGGATTACCACCGCCCAGTTTGCGAAGGGAAAAATTGGCACTGTGTTTGACGGAACTCCACAACCAGATGTGACGATTTCTGAGTTGCTCCGTAAACAGGCAGTATTTCAAGCTAAGACTGATAACCAGTCAGGTACCCCTTAAATTGTTTCTGATGTTGAATCATGGCAATGGAGTCAGAATCAAATTAACCAATTCAAGAGAATCTCTGGTGGGTTGTTCCCGGTAAGTTAGCGGGTGTCCGAAAGCCAACGCTAGCAGAGCTACCCCAGTTGCAAGCAGCAGGCGTTGGGGCGATCGTCTCTATGTTTCACGAAGCTGCCAATTTGGATTTCCATAAGCAAGCAGGAATTCCCTATCTATGGTTGCCGATCGCCATAGACTCTGTGTCGAGCCAAGGGCAGATGCAGGAGTTTCGGGAGTTTGTGGATCGTCAAAATGGCTTGAGTCGCGGCGTGGCAGTGCATTGCAGCACGGGCAGACATCGAACCGGAACAATCATGGCTGCATACCTCATCGGCACGGGTCTATCTCATCAGAATGCGATGAAAATGATTCTGAAAGCTAACCCAAGCATTGAGCTACCAGAACCTCAAGCGCTGTTTCTCCAAGCATTAGCGTCAAACTAATTTAGCTTCAGCGACTTGTCCTCCAATCTTTAAGGAAATACCAATGGAACAACCGATCGGAGAAAAGTTGTGGTGGGTGGTTCCAGGCAAACTGGCTGGAGTCAGGAAACCAATTCCAGCAGAAATTACGGAACTAAAAGCAGCAGGTGTAGGGGCGATCGTCTCTGTCATGGATGATCCCGCTAATCTTGACGTGTATGAGCAGGAGAATATCCCTTATCGTTGGCTACCCACGAAAGGGGGAACTGCACCAAGCCAGGAGCAGATTGAGGAACTGCAAAATTTTATTGAGCAGCAAAATCAGTTGGGTCATGCAGTTGCTGTGCATTGCACCAGTGGCAACCGCCGGACGGGAACCATGCTAGCAGCCTATCTGATTCGCGCTGGCTCATCCTATGACAACGCGATGCAGGTCATCCAAACTGCTAACCCAAATGCTGAGCTGCGAGAGGCTCAAACAACCTTCTTGCAAGAGTTAGCAGCAGGATGAAGTAAGCTACATTATTCATTTCTAAGCCAGACTCTACTTTTATTTCCATGACTACGTTTGACCACCCTCCTAGAATCCTGTTTCTCTATGGTTCCTTGCGCGATCGTTCCTACAGCCGCCTGCTGGCAGAGGAAGCAGCCCGCATCATGCAAGAGTTTGGGGCAGAAATCAAGTTTTTTGACCCGCGAGAACTGCCGATCTATGGGAGTGTGCCCGACACCCATCCCAAGGTGCAAGAACTACGAGAGTTAAGCTTGTGGTCGGAAGGGCAGGTCTGGTCGAGTCCAGAACTGCATGGTCAAACGTCTGGCATCATGAAAAACCAAATTGACTGGATTCCCCTCACTATGGGAGCAGTCAGACCAACGCAGGGCAGAACCTTGGCGGTGATGCAGGTGAGTGGCGGTTCTCAGTCGTTTAATGCGGTTAACACTTTGCGGCTGCTGGGCCGCTGGATGCGGATGTTTACGATTCCCAATCAATCTTCAGTTGCCAAGGCTTACCAGGAATTTAATGAAGACGGCACGATGAAGGATTCGCCCTACCGCGATCGGGTGATTGACGTGATGGAGGAACTTTACAAATTCACCCTATTGCTACGGGAGCAGGTCGATTACCTGACCGATCGCTACAGTGAACGCAAGGAAAAACTGGAAACTTCTACCAAGAATTAACTCAATATGCTTAAACATCGGCGAATGAGTCCGATCGTCACCCCAGGAAGTTCCAGTTGCGGCGTGAGTCCTACATCAGCGATTTGTTCAAAGTAGGGGACAAATTCGGGGTTGAGATTGGCGAGGCGGCGACCGATCGACGACTCTGTGTACTGGGCCTTGCCGCCCCAAAGGATAGCAGTGGGGATCATTAGTTGGGTGATGTAGTGGGCGAGGTCAAAGCACAAGTCTCCTCGCACGAAGGAAAGAGCCGCATATTCGGCATTGGGTTGCTGGGCTGATGCCAGGTAAGCTTCCACAATTTCTGAGTAAATCCGCTCTGGACGGGCGAATTGGCGTTGTTCTAAAAAGGTGCGAATGCCAAAGGAAGTGGCGAGGACAGTGCTGTAGAGAAAGCGATCGAGAATGGGCGTGCTGACGACTTGGGCAAAGGGACTGCGGGTATAATCTTCGCCAAAGTCCGACAATCCAGAGGGTGTGACTAAAATAAGCGATTTAAACAGGTCAGGACGATCGATCGCTACCCGAATGACAAATGCAGCAGTGAGGGAAGAGGCAATGACAGAAACGGGACGATCGCAGGTTCGCTCCACAAACTCAGTTAAGGTCGTGAGATAGTCCTCGATTTTGTAATCCCTGGCGGGGCGATCCGATCGACCCCAACCGATTAAATCCGGTGCCAAAACTCGATAGTCTGTGGCAAAAGCGGGGTAAACCTTAGACCATTCGTAAGCCGATGAGCCACCGCCAAATCCGTGGAAAAAGAGCAATGGTTCCAGGGCAGCTTTCCCCTCAGCAGATCGATTTTCCTCGGTTGTGCTTGGAGTAGCCCAAGGAGAAGCATCGGGTGCGTAATAAACCATTTGTCCCAGAGTCGTGGCGATCGAGTGCTGCTTAAATCCAGGTGGGAGAAACATAGTGGGGAGTTTGGGGTTTAGGTTCTGATTTCTGAGTTCCGATTTCTGAGTTCTAACTTCTGACTTCTAACTTCTGACTTCTAACTAGAGTTCTGAGTTACCAACTTGCCACGGCAGATTGAATCGTAACGTGGGCACTGGCAAATGCCTGTTCGCGGGCCTCATCCCCCATGTCGATATTTTCTACATGAATAAAGGTTATGTCTGTTACACCAATGAAATTAAAAATGTTCCGAATAAAGGGTTCTTGTAAATCATAGGCGGCAGCGGGGCTACCCAGTGAGTAGCTGGCTCCACGAGTCGTAATGACCATCATCTTCTTCCCTGGTGGAACTAAAGGGATGTAACCAGAAGCATCCATATTAAAGGTGCGGTTCAAACGGACAATTTGATCCACGTAGGCTTTAAAGGTTGAGGGCACGACGAAGTTATACATGGGCACCCCGAACACGTAGCGATCGGCCGCCATAAACTCATCCACTAGTTGATCGGAGAGAGCAATGGCTGCTGCCAGATCAGGCGATCGGGCTTCTGGGGGAGTGAATGCCGCCGCTACCCAGGGTTCATCCACATGGGGCACCGGATAACGACCCAAATCTCGGTAGGTAACCCCATCTTCGGGATGCGTAGACTGCCACGCGGTCACAAACTCCAGCGAAAACGCCCGGGAGTGGGAACGCTCAGCACGAGGGCTAGAGTCAAGATGCAAAATCTGTACCATACCTTTTATTTCAAAAAAATCATTTCTACAAAGTTTATTGATGATGCAATGCTAACGCCATAATGTTACAGGCTATGGTGATAACTCGACTCCTAACTCTTGAAATCGCTCCATGATGCATCCCCACACAGAATTGCGCTACATCAGTGAGCAGATTGGTTATGGTGTCTTCGCAACTCAGTACATTCCCCAGGGAACCATTACCTGGATATTAGATGACTTGGATCAAAAGCTGGAGGAGTCCTACATCAACTCTCTGGAACAGGCGATGCGGAATCAGCTTTTGAAATACTGCTATCGAGACAGCCAAGGGAGATATGTGTTGTGTTGGGATATCGCCCGGTATGTGAACCATAGTTTTGATGCGAGTTGTATCAGCACAGCCTACGAATTTGAACTTGCAGTGAGAGATATTTATCCGGGAGAAGAGTTGACTGATGATTATGGCTACTTGAATTTGGACGAACCGTTTGAATGTATCCGTGAACTCGGAACCTCTAGAACGAGAGTTATGCCTGATGATATTCTGCATTTTTATCCAGAGTGGGATGAAAAGGCGATCGGAGCGATGCAGTTCTTTAATCAAGTAGAGCAACCCTTGTCCTACCTAGTTGATCCGAAGTTTCTTGATAAAGTAAATGCAGTTGCAGCGGGTAAAGCCAAAATGGATTCAATTTTGTCCTGTTACTACGATCGGTTTGGTACTCGCACTTCTCTACACCCCGATGTTAGCTAGTAGTCTGTCGTAACTACTCAGCCTACCCTCACCCTAAATCCCTCTCCCCAGGGAGAGGGACTTCAATCCGGCTCCCCTTCTCCCACTGGGAGAAGGGGCTGGGGGATGAGGGCAAGCTCGACATTGAGTTAGCAGCCTGAGTAGTTACAGTCTGTCAATCATTAATTGACGGGTAGCTGAAAGCTGGGGGATTGGTTGGAGTTAAATTTTAAGGGTCTTCGACCCGTCAAAATTTTATTGACAGAACACTAGCCTGTATGTCCCATTCCTTTCCCTTCTCTGCGCTTGCTGCCCTATCGGTGGCCCTTTACCTCTTGTGCAACTCTATCCAAACACGTTATGCAAGCTAACGCATTAGAATCTCCTCCCCGGCGTAAACGTCAGACCTCATTGTTGCGATCGGTTGGAGCGCGGCTCTTCCTCTCAGTTCTGGGAGGTTCACTCGTGGGACTGGGGGGTGCATCCTACCTGTTCTACAAAGAACTTACGAAACAAGCGCAAGCCCAGATCGTCGCCAGCCTGGATGTGAAGGCAGAAAATCTGGAAGGTAGCTTCAGAACCTTTGAAAACTCAGCCAAATTAGTGGCAGATGCCATAGCTAATTTGCAGCAGTCGGGAGAACAGCGGGAACAGGTTTATGTCAACTTGCTCGATCGCTCCCTCCGCACAACGCCCCTTGCCACTGGATTAGGATTTGGGCAACCCCCTGACAAGCGTCTGATTATTCCATCACAGGAATTTTCCTACCCCTATGCCATTCGTCGGGATGGCAAGGTCACGGCAAAAGGGGGCAAATCCAGCGCGGCTAATTATCAGGAAAGCTACTTTGTAGAACCCATCAAAGCCAATCGAGCGATTTGGCTAGAACCCCAGGCCTACAAAGAAGATACCCTTAGCCCTCCTCAGATCTTGGTAACAACGAGCTATACCTTTCCTTTTTACAACCAGGAGAAGCAACTCCTGGGGGTGCTGAGTCAAGACTTGGAACTTGGCTTCTTGAGTCGCACCTTGGCAGATCCAGTTAGTGGAGAAAATGGTTACTTTGTTTTAGTCAGCGAAAAGGGAAACCTGATTGCTTACCCCCCCGATCCTAAGCTTGTAGCTCCTCCCAATCCGCAACAAAACCCCAAGTTAACCCCCTTTCCGCAAGTGAGTAATTATGCTCAACTTTGGCAAAAAATAGAGTCCAACCTTCAGCCAGGTACGACGGAAAAAGGGATCTTGTCCTGGCGAAATGCTCAGGGCAGCCAGGAGTTTTGGGCCTATCGCCGCCTGTCCAACACCAATTGGGTTTTGCTCGCGTCTGTGCCTCAATCTGTGGTTTATGGCCCCTTAGCGCGGCTCACGATCTGGGGAATGGCGGGAGCCGCAATGGGCGCATCTGTTGTGCTGTTTGTCGTTGTATTTCTGTTTGTGAAACACTTGAATCAGCGACTACAACCGATTATGGATGAGTGTAATCGTTTGGCTGAGACCAGTTCCAAGGGTGAAGAACTGATGGGACGGGAGGATGAACTGGGACAGTTAACCATCTCGTTTTACAACTTGTTGGGACAGGTAACTGTGAATGAGCGCCGATTGCGTCAGGAAATGGCCCGCTCTGCCCAAGCGTTTCAGGCATTGCAACAAACCCAATCCCAACTGATTCAAACTGAGAAAATGTCGGGACTGGGACAACTTGTGGCAGGCGTAGCTCACGAAATTAATAACCCAATTAACTTCATCTATGGTAATTTGCCCCATGCCAGCAACTACACCCAAGATTTGCTGAGCTTGGTTCGTCTTTATCAAGAAAAATATCCCAATCCCGATCGCGATATTGATGCTCTGCGGGAAGACATCGACCTGGATTTCCTGGTGAATGATCTCCAAAAGATGCTGACTTCCATGCGGGTGGGAGCCGATCGGATTCGGGAAATTGTGCTGTCCTTACGCAACTTCTCCCGCTTGGACGAAGCCGAAATGAAAGCTGTCGATATTCACGAGGGCATTGACAGTACGCTGTTGATTCTGCAAAACCGCCTCCGGCCGTCGGCTACCCATACGGGTATAGAAGTCATTAAAGACTATGGTGAGTTGCCTCTGATCGATTGTTATGCAGGGCAACTCAACCAGGTGTTCATGAATATTGTGGGCAATGCGATCGATGCCCTGGAAAAGCAAAAAGACCGCACCCACCCCCACACCATCACCATTCGCACCCGTGTGAGTGAGGGTAAATCTCATGCTGTGATTCAGTTTATCGACAATGGGGCCGGCATCTCTCCAGACCATCAGAGCAAACTGTTCGATCCCTTTTTCACCACCAAACCTGTTGGCAAAGGCACGGGCTTAGGTTTGTCCATTAGCTATCAAATTGTGGTGGAAAAGCACCATGGCATCCTGATGTGCTGCTCAGAATTGGGCAACGGGGCAGAATTCAGGATTGAGATCCCCATCTCTCAACCCAATAAAGAGCCGTCCGCTGTTAAATCAGGAACAGAAGGTGGCGGGGTGACGGAGTGATGCGAAACCATGACTCATGACCGACTATCCAAAGTCCCATCGTAGAATGGAAAGACATTCGATAAACAGCTTACCTCTATGTCAGTTTTGTCAGTTTTGGCAACGATCGCAGTTCTAGCGCTTCTGATTGTGGTACACGAGTCGGGTCACTTTTTGGCAGCTCGTCTCCAGGGAATTTATGTCAATCGTTTCTCCGTGGGCTTTGGTCCTGTGATTTGGAAATACCAGGGCGCACAGACTGAATATGCTTTGCGAGGCTTTCCCCTGGGAGGCTATGTTGGCTTTCCCGATGATGATCCCGAAAGCACCATTCCCTCAAATGATCCTAACCTTTTGCGGAATCGTCCTGTTTTGGATCGGGCGATCGTCATCAGCGCAGGAGTGATCGCCAACCTAATTTTTGCCTACCTCGTATTGGTTTTGCAGTTTGGCGTGATGGGCATCCCCGACTTTAACTATCGTCCAGGGGTCGTAGTGCCGCAGATTGTTTCTCCCACTGCCCCAGCGGCTCAAGCCGGGATCAAGGCAGGCGATATTATTCTGTCTGTGGATAATCTGACGCTCCCCGCCTCGGAGCAGGCAAGACCTGACCTGATGCGGGCGATCGAAAGCCACGCCAGTCAGCCGATTCAACTGACGGTGCAACGAGACACCCAAACCCTCACGTTTCAGGTCACGCCCTCAGCAGATGCCAGTGGCAAAGGCCGCATCGGGGTGCAGTTGGCCCCCAATGGCACTCCCTTTCAACGGCGGACTGCCAATCCTATAGAAGTATTGGGTGAAAGTGCGAATCGGTTCCAAAGCATCGTGGGTCAGACGGTTCAGGGCTACGCCCAACTTGTCACGAACTTTAAGCAAACTGTCAGCCAGGTTTCAGGGCCTGTGGGGATTGTGCAGCAAGGTGCTAAGTTCGCCCAAGCCGATTTGTCTAACCTGTTGGTGTTTGCAGTCATTATCAGCATCAACTTAGCCGTGATTAACTTGCTGCCCCTGCCCGCTCTGGATGGCGGACAATTAGCGTTTCTGCTGATTGAAGGCATTCGCGGTAAGCCGATCCCCACCAAAATTCAGGATGGTGTCATGCAAACTGGACTGGTGCTGTTGCTGGGATTAGGGATTCTTCTGATCGTGAGGGACACAATCCAATTGGAGTGGGTGCAAAAGCTATTCCAATGAGCATCACGCGAAAACTCTCTGCTAAAAAACAGCGATCGTTGGAAATCTTGATTCGGTTGAAGCGTCTTTATTCTGAAGCGCCTTGCACCTTGGATTACGAAACTCCCGTGCAATTGCTGGTGGCGACGATTCTCTCAGCCCAATGCACTGATGAGCGGGTTAACCAGGTCACACCAGAGCTATTTCGTCGCTTCCCTGATGCCGCGAGTTTGGCTCAAGCCGAGTTGGAAGTGCTGGAAACTTTGGTGCGATCGACGGGCTTCTATCGCAACAAAGCCAAAAATATCCAAGCCGCCTGCCGCATGATCATGGCTGAGTTTGGGGGGCAAGTGCCACGGGAAATGCCCACGCTGCTGAAGTTGCCTGGTGTGGCGCGCAAGACAGCTAACGTGGTTCTGGCCCACGCCTACGGCATCAATGCCGGAGTCACAGTGGATACCCATGTGAAGCGGCTGAGCTATCGCCTGGGCTTGACGAAGGAAACTGATCCCGTCCGCATTGAGCGGGATTTAATGAAACTTCTGCCCCAACCCGACTGGGAAAACTGGTCAATTCGCCTGGTCTACCACGGACGGGCAGTTTGCGTGGCTAGAAGTCCCAAATGCGATCGGTGTATTTTGGCTGACCTGTGTCCCTCCGCCGCCCTGCCCCTTGAAACCGATGTTTCGATCGAAACGGAAACCGCGCTAGAAGCTCCCATCTTGGCTCAGAACCATTAGGCTAGGAGTGTAAACGTTTACTTTGCAGTTTTGTGCATGATTCATGCGCTTGACCCAATGGTGCCAGCGTGAGATTCGATCGCTGTAGCAGTGATCGAATCTAAAACAAACAAGCGAACTTAAACCAAATCGGTTACGATAGAGGACGCTGTATTCATCAGGAACTAGTTAGAGGCATTCATGGCTAAGAAAAGCATGATCGAGCGCGAGAAAAAGCGCCAGAAGCTCGTAGACAAATACGCAGAGAAACGCTCAGAGTTGCAGGAACAGTTCAATAGTGCGACTTCTCAGCAGCAACGGCTCGTTCTGCATCGTCAGATTCAGCAGTTGCCTCGCAATAGCGCCCCTACTCGTCTCCGTAACCGCTGCTGGGTTACAGGTCGTTCTAGAGGGGTGTATAGTGATTTTGGTTTGTCTCGTCATGTCATCCGAGAGATGGCCCACAAGGGTTTATTGCCGGGTGTGGTGAAATCAAGCTGGTAGATTTGGTGGTATTGATTTCCACGGATTTCGCCAGAATTTCGCTATAAATTGATTCGCTAAATTAAACTACTGTCCGCAGCAGCGATCGATGCCTAAGCTCTCCAAAAGCAGATCGCTGACTGCGTTGGCAACCGCGAATTCACTAAAGAAAGTTTTAGAAAAGTCAAACCCTTGCATTTCAGTGAGGATTGCCAGAACCAAGGAACCCAAGTCGTTTTCGCCTTCCATCCGTTGACGAACATATACTTGCGTGGCTCTGTGAGCAATGTCTCGGTTGACACTCTCTGGAATGAACTCTGCGTTCAACCACGTTAGTAACTTGTCTCGCAGCCACTCTCCCTCCTGCTGAGGATTTAGGCTGGCAGGTAATACGATTGCAGGGATAGGTTCTGGCATCGGCTTGAACTTCTGATGTCAACTCAATAAGCACGTTCCATCCAGTTTATGACTCTCAAGGTTTGTTGAAAAATAACGTTACGAACCTTTTCAGAATTTGACCTCAGATTTTCCTACCCTCATTGCCCAGCAGATCGCTGCTCATCCCCAGCATCGTCTCACCTTTGCTGAGTATATGGATTTGGCGCTGTACCATCCGCAACACGGGTACTACTCAACCCAAGCCGTCAATATTGGCAGCCAAGGAGACTTTTTTACCGCACCGCATCTGGGGGCAGATTTTGGGGAGCTACTGGCTGAGCAATTTGTGGAAATGTGGCAGGTGCTGGGACAACCCACGCCCTTTGCTTTGGTGGAAATGGGTGCGGGGCAGGGCATCCTGGCACGGGACATTCTGCGCTATTTGCAGCGACAGCACCTTGATTTATTTCAAGCTCTGACCTATCACATCGTAGAAAAATCGACGGCATTGCAGACCCAGCAACAGCAAATTTTGTCAGGATTGCCAGTGCAGTGGGGCGAGTTGCCATCTGGGCCGATCGCCATTATTTTTTCCAATGAACTAGTGGATGCCTTCCCGGTTCATCAAGTAGTGGTGATCAACGGACAACTTCAGGAAGTCTACGTCACAACAACTTCAGCGGATAATGACTCTCCCCAATTCACCGAAGTTTTAGGAGATTTATCTACCCCAAAAATCACTGAGTACTTTAAGTTGCAGGAAATTAATCTGCTGTCCGGGGCTTACCCAGAGGGCTATCGTACCGAGGTTAATTTGGCGGCCCTAGACTGGCTAAGTATGGTTGCGACCCGTCTTCAGCGTGGGTATCTGCTGACGATCGACTATGGCTATCCTGGACATCGCTACTACAACCCAATGCGTCGGGAGGGCACACTCCAGTGTTACTACAATCACGCTCACCACTCCAACCCTTACATCAATGTGGGACGACAGGATCTGACGGCGCATGTGGATTTCACGGCACTGGAACGGTGGGGCGATCGGTGTGGGTTGATCAAAATTGGGTTCACCCAGCAGGGGTTGTTTCTTATGGCGCTGGGGCTGGGCGATCGGCTCACAGCCCTAGCGACGGATGAAAGCCCTGCCAGCGGTCAAGCCATTCAACGGGTGATGCAACAGCGTGACGCACTTCATCAACTCATCGATCCCAGAGGGCTGGGGAACTTCGGGGTTCTCATCCAGGGCATAGGTTTGACTTCAAATGAACTAGCTTCAACCCTGAGAGGCTTGCAAAATTAATATCCTACGTCAAAGCGGGTTGAGCTGTCGAATTCGTCATTTCTTGGAACTGAATCGTGTCCAGGCGGGGATCGGCGTACACAACTTTGATGCCAATTCGATCGCCTGGGTCGATATCCCGATTGAAGCGCATCGGCAATTCCAACCCCAAATCTTCCAACAGAATCAACGCCAAGTTCTCGTGTTCTCGCAGCCAACGCAGCACCAAGGCTTGCCAAACTTCATCAGGATTGCGACGCAGGTACTCCAGCCCCCAGTAGCGATTCGTCTGACGTTCTACGGTCACCGCTTCGTAGGCAGTGGCGCTGACGCTGGGTAGTAGCTCCTTCATCTCTTCCACAGAGAAAGGAAGGGCATCGCCGCGCAGATGGGCTTTGAGTTGAAAATGCGTCAGGAGGTCACTGTAGCGCCGAATGGGGCTGGTTACCTGAGTGTAGGTGTCGAGTCCCAGGCTGGAGTGGCGGGCGGGCATCACGCTCACCTCACTGCGGGGCATACAGCGGCGGATGGCGCAGAAGCGCACCGGCCCCGCTGGAAGTTGCAATAACTCTTCGTGGGAGGGAAGCTCTGGCTGGGGTTGATGGCGAAAGGGAATTGCCAAGTTATGGGTCTGTCCATAACGCGCCGCCACCTCTCCGGCCAAAATCATCATCTCCGCGACAATTTGCCGAGATATGGAGTCTTCTAGCAAATTAATCGTGATTTCGTCGTCTTTGACTTTAATAGACGATTCGGGCATGTGAATGCTGATGGCACCTTGGGATTGCCGCCAGGACTGTCGTCGCTTGGACCAGACTGCGATCGCCGCAATTTCTGGTTCTGCCTCAACCCCCAAGCTGAGAATTTCGTCCACATCCTCGTAAGTCAGGCGATAGGTGGGCTTGATCAGACTGGTGTGAATGCTGTAATCCAGCACGGCTCCCGTTGTATCTAAAATCACCCCAAAACTGAGGGCACAACAGACTTGACCCTGGATGAGGCTCATCGGGCCTGTTGCCAAGTCTGTGGGAAACATAGAAACTGCGCCTGTGGGCAAATAGACAGTCGTGGTGCGGCGGCGGGCTTCTAAATCCAGTTCATCCCCTGGGGAGAGCCACCGAGTTGGATCAGCAATGTGAATCCAGAGTCGCTGCCGTCCATCGGTTAGGTACTCCAAGCTCAAGCCATCATCAATTTCCCGTGTACTTTCGTCATCGACGGTACAGACTTTGAGGTGGGTTAGGTCAAGCCGATCGTCCAGATCACGATCGGGCGGTGGGAAATCCAAGCAACGCTGTACCACGTCGAGTACCTTTTGAGGGAATTGAGTCGGGATCTGGCTTCGTCTCAGAAACAAGTTCTCGTGTGAACCCCACCAACCGAGATTAACTAACAGGTCAAAGGCAGCTTGGGGAGTTTCCGGCTTTCCCAGTGATCCTAGGATTTCTAGGGCAGGGGTTTTGTGAGTTGCTTCTTCCCCAAAGGTAGCAAATCGTTCTACCGCTTCCAACCGAGGGCGATAATCTGCCAAGCTCTGATGCACCTCTGCTTGATCGATCGCCGGGGTATCCAGGAGTCGTTCCAGACGATCCATGAAGTCTTGCTGTTCTCGCTGCTTCTGAATAGCAACGGTTAGCTGGTGTTTCAGTTCCGCAACTTGGGACGCGGGGCGGGGTTCATATCCCTCGCCCTTTTGCTTAAAGTAAAGCTTATCGTCTGAAAGTAGCACGTAAGCGGCGTAGCAGGAAGGCTGACTTTGATCAGAAAACAGGAGTTGAGCTAGCAGGGCCGGATTCGTGACTTCCCCCTCTTCAACCAGCAGTTCCCAAGCCACTTCCAAACTAGACGGATCTAAGTAAGGCTGAACCATGCGGAGAAATTCTGGAATCTCCGAGGGCTTGTAGGTTTGCCCCGTGATGGTGTAATCCAGTTGCCGGGGATGGAGGATGTGGGATTGCCCCCGCTCATCGATCGCAATCCAGTGTTTTTTTCCCTCTGGACGATCCAGAACTCCAAGGCGACGATCGCCGTGTAGTCGAAATTCCACCAGAGTCCCTTTTTCCACGGCGATTCAGTACCGATAGTCCACAGATAAATTGAGAAAACAGATTGGACTGTCTTCGATTAGCCTTCAGCATTGATAAAGGGCATCAACGCCAAGATCCGAGCGCGTTTGATCGCCAGGGTGAGATCTCGTTGTTGTTTGGAAGTCAAACCCGTGATGCGCCGGGGCAGGATTTTACCCCGCTCAGTGACATATTTACGTAGGAGATCGACATCTTTGTAATCAATGGGGTCTCCAGGCTTGATGGGGGAGACGCGGCGACGAAAGTAAGTCATAGGAGGGGTGAGTGAAGAATGAATGTCGGAGTAAAAAAGGAGATCAAGAAACCGTTATTTGATTTCTTTGTGAACGGAATGTTTGTTGCAATGGGAGCAGAACTTCTTGAGTTCCAAGCGGGCTGTTGTGTTGCGACGGTTTTTTGTCGTGGTGTAGCGAGAAACCCCGGCCGATCGTTTATCGGGGTTAGTGCGACACTCCGTGCATTCCAGCGTGATAATAACTCGAACACCTTTAGCCATGACGTAGTAAACCTAAGATTACAAATTTAAGAGAGGGAGCAAATTTACACAGTCTTCTATCTTTTCACACGAAGGCTAACTTCCGCAAGTAATTTCTTTATTTTTAAGTCAAGAGAATACCCCCTGCGAGTTTGCACCACTACAGTTTGCCCTAGCCGATCGTGCAATGCTTGCCGATAGCGGGAGTCTGCCACAGCTACCCCTACATCGATCGCCAAGGGAATAAACAATGGCAAAAACCCCCCATTCCAAATGAGGGTCGGATTGCTGAAGCTTAGCACAGCTAGGAGGGCGCAAAGTCCCAGGCTGCCCTCTCGTTTTAGCAACGCTTGTAAGTCTGGCACGCGTCCTTTTCTGGTTTCGGCAACGCGCATATCCAGGCACCAACGCCCCAAGCTCTGCCCCTGGTTTTTGCTGACGAGTGCGACGCGCAAGACAAGCCAGATCACGAAAAATAGGATGGATTCTACAATTAACCCGGCTCTGGCAGCGAATAGGACACTAATGAGCCAAGCTCCGAAGAGATCAATGCAAAAGGCTGCACCTCGCCGCCAGATTTTCACCCTAGGGAGGCGATCGACAACGCGTTCAATGGTTGCTATTGACATAAACCCTTGCCTCCTTGCTTAGGAAGATCATCAACTTAACCATCTATAAGTCAATAGTTCGGACATTTTTGCGGAGGTGCTGGAAACCCTGTTGTACAGCCAGTATAGACCCTCACCCTAAATCCCTCTCCCAAGAGGGGAGAGGGACTTCAATCCGGCTCCCCTTCTCCCGTTCTGGGAGAAGGGGTTGGGGGATGAGGGCTAGCTATCGCAAAAATGTCCGAAGTCTTGATAAGTATGGACTTAATTTTATCCTTCACGTTGCATCGAACAAGGAGAGATAAAATCGTAGGCTTAATCTTGTGCTACTGACTGTATTCAGTCAGCCACGTTTAAACGCTGTGAGTTGAGGAGTGACGATCGATGCTGAGTGAGGAACGTAGCCTTGGGAGCAGGATAGAATACCACGAGAATCGAGCCGCAGATTGGTTGTGCCAGCGGGCTTGGGTGGAAATTGATTTAGCTGCTCTAGCCCATAACGTGCGGCAACTCCGCAATCTATTAGGGGCAAAGACGGCTCTGATGGCAGTCGTTAAAGCTGATGCCTATGGACATGGAGCTGTGACTGTCGCACAAACTGCCTTGCAGCATGGGGCATCCTGGTTAGGTGTAGCCACCATTCCAGAGGGGATTGAGTTGCGAGAGGCGGGCATCGAAGCTCCCATTTTAGTCATGGGGGCAACCAATAGTCCCACTCAAATGGAGGCGATCGTCCGTTGGCAATTGCAACCTACGCTCTGCACCCTCAAGCAAGCCTGGGTCTTTTCCAAGACGATCGCCCCCTTCAGTTGCCTTCCTGTTCACTTGAAATTGGATACGGGCATGTCGCGCTTGGGTGCGCCGTGGCAGGAGGCAGCCCCCTTTGTGCAGGGAGTCGATCGCCTGCCCAACTTACGCATTGCCAGCCTTTACTCCCACTTGGCGACAGCCGATCGCCTTGACCCACAGGTTATGCGCCAACAACAACACCGCTTTGTCACCGCCGTTTCCCAGGTAAAAGCCGCTGGGATCACGATCCCCCGCATCCATTTAGCCAATTCTGCCGCCACTCTCATAGATTCCTCCCTACACTACGACTTAGTGCGGGTGGGGCTGGCCATCTATGGACTGTATCCCGCCACCCATCTAGATTCTGGGATCAGCCTGAAGCCAGTGTTACGGGTGCAAGCGAGAATCACCCAAATCAAAACCATCCAACCCGGAACGGGAGTCAGCTATAACCATATCTATGTTGCCGATCGCGAACGGACGATCGCAGTTGTTGCCATTGGTTACGCCGACGGAGTGCCCCGCAACCTCTCCGATCGCCTATCCGTGCTGGTTCGTGGGCAACGGGTGCGGCAATTAGGCGCAATTACGATGGATCAACTCATGATTGATGTCACTGGGATTCCTGATTTGCAGGAAGGCGAAATTGTAACGCTACTGGGACAGCAAGGTCAGGAGCAGATTTCAGCCGACGACTGGGCAACAATGCTGGGAACCATTTCGTGGGAAATCCTTTGCGGATTCAAGCACCGCTTACCGAGAATTGCCTTGCCTGCGAAATAAGATCGTGGGCAGACGCGCGGGGAAGTAGGGGAATGGGAAAGTTTATGACCGATGACTGACAATCAAACCAGGTAACTACTCAAGCTGCTAACTCAATGTCGAGCCTGCCCTCATCCCCCAGCCCCTTCTCCCTAGGGAGAAGGGGAGCCGGATTGAAGTCCCTCTCCCTGGGGAGAGGGATTTAGGGTGAGGGCAGGCTGAGTAGTTACCAAACCAGTAAAAATACGGGACTCACTAATGAGGACTCAAAAAATCCGCAATCCCCACTAAGAAAAGTTGGGGTCTTTTCTGGCATTGTTTAGGTAAGGGCAATTCAATGCACTTTAGCGAGATTTAGACCTCTACCAAAGGTAAGAGAACTTTAATCTTCCTGAACAGAATTGACTCCTTATAAAAGATTTATTCTTCCTTGCCTCTTCTGGACTTCCTACCCATGGCTTTCAACCCCAGCAGAATTAAACTCAGCTTCCCGCTCTGGCATTTTCTGAACCAACCTGTTTTCGATCGCAGCTACAGGTTAGTTCTCAATCCCCAGCGCTTTCATCGTTTTCATAAAATCAAGCTTCTAGAGCGTTGCTGGATGCAGGTTCATGAACCAGAGGGTCGCCATAGAAACTAGCTCAGAAAGTCAGGTGCAAGAAATACCGCAAAGCATCTCTATGGACAAGCACTAATTCTTGTCCGCAGGGATTATATTGGTTTGATGTTGGTTTTGTTATTGCTGTTGCCCTTAAGGAGATTTCTAGAAAAGTTTATACCAGGCACCGGAAGGGCGAAGCATCCGGGCAATTACCTTCTGGTCGATTCAAGGCTCTGTCTGCCGGATGTTAAGTGCAAAGCACACGCTACGCGAACGCCCCTACAGGGGTAACATCTTTCTCGTGAATTTCCTAAGCTGCCGTTAATACTTGCTCCAATTCCAGTAGAAAGTTGTGCAAGTTGGCTTTGACTTATCCGGAGTAGATCAGAATCTCTCGAATAAATGAATTGAATTTGTGAGCCTGCACTCCAGTCATTGACTGGTGATTCTGCCCAGGCTAAAGCCAGGAGAAGCTTGGTTTGCCCCACCCTATCCTCGGCTGCTCATTCGGTTTTATCTTAATTCAAGCAAGGAGATCCGGGAAATCATGGCACTAAAGCCCCTTTACTGCTTAGAAGCTGCTGAAAGCACAACGTTAGAGATTTCAACAGAGGGATTGCGCGCACTGCTGAGTCAGGTGGAAGCTGAGCTTCAGCATGGTGAGGTTTATCGGAAGGTGGCTGCTGGCTTACAAACCTTGTTAGGGGAGGCCAGTGGTAGTGCCCAAACCTTGATCAAAGTGGTGAGTCGGGAAGCAATTCGCCTCGCTTTGCAGCAGTTTGCCCGGCAATATACTGCGACTGCTTCTGCTGCCCCAGAGCTTGGAACTGAAAGTACTCCCAACCCAGCTTCCTCGCCTGCTCCCGCACCCAGCCAAACAGTTAAGCCAGGCTCAGTTATCGCTCCAGTGACTGCAACCCCAGCGGCACTCAGTTCTCAGGGGCATAAATCAGGAGACAAACCCAGTCATGTCGCTTCGCGCAATAATTCTCAGCAGCCGATCGCGCCCAAGCCTCCTAAGAAGCGATCGAAGTCCGAGGTGGCAGCCCAGATGCTGGCGCAGGAGCGAGAAGAGCGGTTACGGCAATTGGGGCAACATTTGAAGCAAGTGCGTGAGTCTCGATCGCTCTCTGTGAAGCAACTCCATAGCCTGACCTTGGTGCCGATTTATCAATTAGAGTCCTTGGAAGCAGGACGGATAGAGTTATTGCCAGAGGACATTTATGTGCGGGGCTTTTTGCGACGGATTGGCAATGCCTTGGGGTTGGAGGGCGATCGAATCGCTGCTTCGTTACCTGCTGCTGACCCAAATGCGGGGGTGATTCCCTCTTGGTCACGCTCCAAAAAGGTGGAACCCCGGTTTTGTCTGCAACCCGTTCATTTGTATTTGGGTTATGCAGCGTTGATGGCAGGAGCGGCTGGGGGGCTAGCGCTACTCTCGCAAAAGTCAAATCCCAATGGGGCGATCGGTTCCATTGCGCCTCCCGCTTCGCCCGCATCCGCCTCCCAAGCGTCCCGCGACTCAGCCCTAGCGTCACCAGGATTAAAGACTCCTGCAAAAAGCATGGCTACAGGAATCTTTGCCGTGGGTAGTGACATTGCTCCTCCTGAAGCAACACTTTAAGGATCAGGAATTAAATAAGCTCTCAAAGTTCGAGATTGAGTGAGGGCGAAGCATCCGGGTGATGACCTTTCTAGTGGATTCAAGGGCGTATCTGCCGGATGCTTTGCTCCTACAGCGGCAGCATTTCTCCTAGAAATCTCCCAATTCACGATCCTTAGAGTCAATTATTCTCAATTCTGGGAGTTTTGAGAAAAAATGGCTGCTGAAAACTGTCCGATCTGAAAGTCTCATTGAACCCTTCAAAAAATGTCTGCATTATCGATAATGGGGAGAGACGGATCAGGCTGACTTAATCGCAATGCTGAAACTCATCCGATTTTTGAAGACGCTGTTCTTGCGGGGCTTAAGCTTACTGCTGGTTCTGGGTCTGGCGTGGCTTTTAGTGATGCTGACGGCCAAGCCCGCCTTCGCTGCCCTCGATACGGTGAATTACAACAACGCAAACTTAGAAAATCACGACTTTTCCCATGCTGATTTGTCTAGGAAAGCGTTTGTGGGTGCGGATATGCGGGGGGCGAATTTCCGAGGCGCGAATTTAAGTAATACGATTTTGACGAAGGGGGTTTTGCTGGGCGCAGACTTGACTGGGGTGGATTTGTCAGATGCCTTGGTCGATCGCGTCTTTCTGCTAGGGGCTAACTTGACCGATGCCCTGTTACAAAATGCCACGTTTTCCCGCACCAGCTTCAAAGATGTGACGGTGACTGGGGCAGACTTTACCGATGCAATTCTCGACCGCTACGAAGTGAGCCAATTGTGCGATCGGGCTACGGGGACAAATCCCAACACTGGGGTTGACACACGGGAAAGTTTAGGTTGTCCCTGATACACTGAGAGGATTACATTCACCCCATTTTTCTATGCAAAAGCGCTTTGTGATTGAAAACAGCCAATTAATGCTTAAAGCTGAAGAATTAATCGGTGCTGCTTCTAACCGCTACCGGATTACAGTTCAAGTGGCAAATCGGGCTAAGCGCAGACGCTTTGAGGAGTTTGATAGCGTTGATGACCCTAAAATGAAGCCCGTGATTCGAGCCATTATCGAGATGTCTGATGAATTGACGCAACCCGAAATCATTGGGGAATAACTGTGAGAGGACGATCGCGACGCTTCCTAGGGTTTGTCATTGCTGCCTTCATTGCGGTGATAGGTGTGTCGTTTGGGGACCCATTCAGCCAGGGTTCTGACTTCTGGCGATCGGCTCCAGCGATGGCCCAGCGCCCCAGACCCCAGGATGTGTGGCGGTTCGTTTACCAGCAAATCCCGACTCTGCCCTTGGAGAACCAGTACGTTAGCAAGGCGACAGGACAGGTTGACCCCAACAACACCTTGGTCAGTCGCTTGCTGCAATATCATGCCTATGCCAAGGGCCGCCCGCCCAATCTCCGTTTTGATTGGAAGCTAACCCTAGCCGATTATTTGGGGGCAAATGAGGTGATGGAAAACACCCGTTACCCTGGCTTCGAGACGTTGCAGACCAACCCGATCGATGGCGATCGGGCAGCGATCGCTCGCCTCACCCGCACCCAACGCGAAGCCCTAATTCAAGCTCTGGTGAGTATTTTTACCCCGGCTACCACCGCATCTCCCCAACCCACTCCGGCTTCAGGTGTTAACCCTGCCAATCCCTCCACTGTCACGCCTAGTTCCGGGGGCGCTCAGTTACTAAAATAAGGGTCGGTAGTATGAAAATGTTTAGAGTCTTTGCAGATTTTCACAACGCCGATGTTCAAGGGCGGTTGCGTCTAAATTGTATTGGTACAGTTGAAGACCTAGCACGTCAAAATATTGAATTACAGGATGCACAATTGCTCACGTTTTACAGTGAGGATTTAGAAGTAGAAGGTATAGTCCAGTATTCCTCAGAGGAAAGCTTGTGGGTGGCTGCCATTGACTGGAATGCTATGTAGCGGATTCACTTACCAAACTACTGTTCGCAAGATTTCTACTTCTTGAAAATGAGCATCGCGTGTTACCAGAATTAAATCATGTTGTAATGCAAGGGCTGCAATCCAGACATCATTCTCAGGTAACGGACGACCTCTAAACCTCAACTTATTCTTGACTTCGCCGTATTGCTGTGCGGTTTCAGCATCACACCCCAATATCGTACTGCCAGCAATCAACTCATCAACTCTGGCTAAATTCGCTTGAACTCGCTCTGATTTCCTCGCTCCGTAACACAATTCACCGATCGCAAAAGTTGGAATGAAAACCTCGTTGGCTTGAGCAAGATTATTTTTAACGATCGCTTCATCTGCAAAGAGAGCAATGATGATATTGGTATCAAGCAAATACCTACCACTCATCGACATCTACCCGTTCACAATCTTGCTCGATCGCCTTACGCATTACTTGCAGGTCGTCGGAAGGAATTGAACCTGCAAAGCGCAGCAATTGATGACCTGGCGTACCTCGCACTTCCGTTTTGATCAATGACCGCACAAATTCAAGCACCTGCCACTGCAAATGTTGGGGCATGACCTTCAATTGTTCAACAACCTCGTCGATGATAGGAATATTCATATTGTTCTCATTTCTATCATCCTACACTGCTGATCTAGAGGGCGATATGAGAGTAGTGTTCAGTATCATGGAGCGGATTGTCAAAGCTGGGCAGGGGTGGCGATTGGGCTGGAATCCGCAAGCGATCGAATTCCAAGGCTTGGTGGGTGGAGCAGATTGGGCGATCGAACTGACCGAGGTGGAACTGCGGGACTTTTGCCGTTTGGTGATGCAATTGGCTGAAACGATGGCTCAGATGGCAACGGAGCTAATGGATGAAGAAAAGATTGCCTGTGAAGTAGAGAGCGAGTGGCTGTGGTTAGAAGCAAAGGGCTATCCTCACGCCTACAGTCTGCACCTGATTTTGCAAACGGGGCGACGGGCTGAAGGGGAATGGACGATCGCCGCTGTCCCGGAACTGCTGCAAGCCACGCAAACGTTAATGACATTTTGATAGGCTGGCAACTGCCTTCCTTGAAGACTGGAAGGCAGTTTAGTCGCCATTTCTAACGATTGACGGTACTCATATCCTGGTATCGATCGCCTGCTGCTACTCCAAGAGGGAGCGCCGCACCGATTTCGTCTAGCTCTGCTTGAGTCAGCGTGACGGCTGCGGCTCCAATATTTTCTTCTAAATAGGTGCGCCGCTTCGTGCCAGGAATGGGCACAATGTCATCTCCCTGAGCCAGCACCCACGCTAAAGCCAACTGTCCGGGTTTAACTCCCTTGGTGGCGGCGAGGTGCTCTACCCGCGACACCAATTCTAGATTCTGCTCGATATTCTCGGTTTGAAAGCGGGGATAGCGGGTGGCTCGGAAATCTTCCTGGGATAGATCCGCTGGACTCTTGATTTTACCTGTCAGAAATCCCCGACCGAGGGGACTGTAGGGCACAAAGCCAATTCCCAATTCTTTGCACGTCGGCAAAATTTCAGCTTCTGGTTCCCGACTCCAAAGAGAATATTCACTCTGGAGGGCAGAAATGGGATGCACCGCTTGGGCGCGACGCAGAGTGGCGGGAGCCGCTTCGGAAAGGCCCAGGTAGCGGACTTTTCCGGCTTGCACCAATTCCGCCATGGCTCCGACGGTTTCCTCAATGGGCGTGTTGGCATCAACTCGATGCTGGTAGTAAAGGTCAATGACTTCAACACCGAGGCGCTTCAAACTGGCTTCACAGGCCGATCGCACATAGTCGGGCTTGCCATTTACGCCCAGGAAACTGCCATCTTCACCGCGCACATTGCCAAATTTGGTGGCAATGATTACCCGATCGCGCTGGTCTTTGATTGCCTTGCCCACTAAGATTTCGTTCTGACCCACGCCATACATGTCAGCGGTGTCGAGGAAATTTACGCCCAACTCAAGCGCTCGTTGGATGGTGGCGATCGACTCTGACTCATCGGTGGTGCCATAGAACTCAGACATCCCCATGCAACCAAGACCCAGTTCTGAAACGACCAATCCTTGATTGCCTAATTTGCGCTGTTTCATATATTTCTCCTAATTGAGGTGGCAGATTGAGGGATATGTTTGCGTTGGATTATTTGCCCTAGGGCGTGTCATCAATTGGCTGATATTCCTCTCCGCAGATCCACCCAAATTGGCATAATATACAGAAAGTTTCCGCAAATCTACCCAATTTAGGGTGATAGACAGAACTCGTCTGCCGATCCACCCAATTTAGGGTGATATGCAGAAAGTTTCTATCTAATAACGAGTTAGACCAGTGGCGCTCAGTCCGTTGAGGTTGTCTGTTTTCAGCGGAGATTGAGCCAGCAAGGATAGTTGACTTCGTTGGTCAGTTCCGAGAGATAGGGGACGATCGCGTTCCCGTAGGTGGTGAGAGGCGATCGGGGTCTAACAAATCATTGGAGCGGACAGGATAAGGATGGCTTTAGATAAGCTGAAATTGTCTGCTGCCGCTCAATTCAGCCGTT